>Ga0307380_10004904_pt1 | contig 17906 bp, 11 predicted proteins | sample UN3MG_FD_202239 | JGI IMG/M metagenome (GOLD analysis project Ga0307380, IMG submission 202239) | Soil microbial communities from Risofladan, Vaasa, Finland - UN-3 | ecosystem: Environmental > Terrestrial > Soil > Coastal area > Acid sulfate soil | place: Finland: Risofladan, Vaasa | collected...
GGCGACGTAAGGAGGGAAGACATCAGCAGGGATGGAGAAGGAGAACCTGAGTGGGTCCATCTGGTTCGGGGGGCAGGCGAGGTCTTGAGCTGTTACGACAACGTCGTAACTCCTCCCCAGCCGGAACGCACATGGGTTCTGGAAGCCTATCACACACCCTCCGTCTGTCCGCTGGGTTATGGCGGCCACGCTCGCGCCATTGATCGTCATCGTCAGCGAGCCCCGGTCAACACCTGTCCCCTCATCCGCTATCACTGCGAAGACAGCAAATGAGCTGTTGGCCCGGGTCACGTCGCCTAGCGGGCCATAGTCTAAAACATGGGGCGAGCTCGTGTCCTCCGAGGCGCCCGGCGAGACCGAGAAGGAGAACTCGCGAGCACCCATCTGATTCGGAGTCTTGTACCTGTCATCGCAAGACACCCGGATAGCGACCTGTGAGCCCGGCGCGAAAGCTTGCTCGGGGCAGAAGCGGACGCTCAGGCAATCCGAGAGTTCATGGCATTCGGCTTCTACTCTGTGGCCGTTGACCATGAGCTCGATGCTGTCCGTATCAACGCCGGCGCCAACGTCGGAGAGCTCGAGCGATATGGCGGTATTGGAGTAAGTGACCTGTGCACCGTCGGCCGGGGCAGACCAATTCATGTGCGGTGGGACCTCGTCAACAAGCCATGCGAGCGCGCGGGATAAGAACTCGTAGCGCATCTCGGGCTCATTCCCAAGACCCACGATTGACTCATAAGGGAAACACGTTACCACGACGCGATAGGGTAACGAGACATCATCGGATGGCACCCGCGCGGCTACGCCGTTTGGCTTGGGCTGGGCTTGGTCTGTGAGGATTATTTCGCAGGCATTGTCGAGGTTCCGCACCAGGCAAGCATACTCCCTCTCTCTTAGGGGTGATTCCATCGAAAGCATGAGTCCAGACGTGATCGGGTCGCCAGATCTGCCCTCCATGAGGAGCGGTCTGGCGTAGTCCTCAAAACCCAAATGCAGGTACTCGTGCATGAAGTCCGCCGAATCAGGCTCCGAAAGCCATTCCGCAAGCCAAAGCGATGAGATGAACATGGCGCCTCCCTCGTCGAGGTACTGCTCGACCCGTCTAGCGGTCTCCGAGACAAAGGGACTTGCGTTGTCCCCGGTCGTCCAGATCACGGCCTTGTAAGATGCAAGCAGCCCGACGGTAGGGGTTGTGGCCTCCTCGTACGTGTCGTATATGTCGTATTCAAGCCCCAGCGTCTCCAGGGCATCCGTGAAGTATGAGGCGCCGGTGGTGTAGTAGTAAACGCGGCTGTCGTCCACCAAGAGGACCTTGTCTTTCGAGTCTCTAGTCTGCACGAGGTCCCGCGCCAGTGCGTGGCCGGAAATCAAAAGCAGCAGAGCTAGAAACGACATAAGGCACGCTCGAGTGCCTAGGGCACGTATGATGGTCCTGTGCCGCCTCCCTGAAAAGATGGTGTCTTTCATCTGCGTTTCCTCAAAGTATCATCTTTGGCTGGCTATCTGGAATGATGCTACTCGCACCATAGAATAGAGCTCAAACGAGTCCGGAACCGCCGCCGCTCCGATAAGCATGTATGCACCGGAAGGAGTCTCCTCACTAACGTGAACATCTGCGATCGAGAAGGAAAGGTCCACGCCGGTCACCGCAAAAAAAGGAAAACCTGACGGTTCGGGTGAAAAGCCGCCGGCCGAGAAAAATAGCAGTGCGTCCTGGGTAGCAAGGGCAAGATACAGGTCCACCCGGACTGATGGTCCCTTATGCTCTAGCCGCGCCTCGATATGGATGTCATCTCCGGGGTAGAATATGTCGGCTCCCACGGATGGGATCAGCGCGGGGTATAGTCTTTTACAGAGCGCGATGTAAACGGTCTGGGTCTCCCCAGCCAGTAGCATGAGGTTGTTGTCTTTGTAGGGTTTGTAGGTTGGCGCCGATACGCTTAGGTCGTAGGTGCGAGCGCGCAGTTTCGGGAACGAGAACTCGCCGTTACCATCGGTATGGACAGTAGCGACAGTGGGAAACAGAGACACGTCAGCAGCCGGGACAGGCTCGCCCGAAACCGCATCCAGAATCCGGCCCGTGAGCGTGGCAGAGGTTGGAACCTCGCCGAGCCTGAAGACACCGCCTCCCTGCGTGCTGGTGTAAAGCACGCTCCCGTCGGCGGAAATGTCGAGGGCCGTTATGGCCCTATTATCCAGCCCAGCGTTTATGTGCCGCCAGACGCCGCCAGCATCCTCAGACACGTAGGCGCCGGTGTGCCAGTCGCCCAGGTAAACCCTATCGCTATTGAGCGGGTCCACGGCTATTCCCCTGACGGTCGCTTCAGCGTCAATACCGACGTTGACCTGGGTCCAGCTAAAGCCGCCGTCCACCGTTTTGAATATCCCCGCGTTCTCGGCGCCGGCATAAAGCACTTCCGGGTTGACGGGGTCAATAGCCAACACCCTTATGTCGTTTCTTGTTACGCCCAATCTAGCGGACATCCAGTGCTGGCCTCCATCGACTGTCTTGTATATCCCCGAATTGAGGGTGCACGCATAGGCAATGTCGGGGTCCTGTGGGTGCACGACAATTCCGTTTATGTTCTTCGTGGTGTCCTGGAGCCCGTCGTTCATCTGAAGCCAACTATCTCCCCCGTCCGTTGACCTGTAAATCCCCATGCTGGGCCGCGTCGTATCGAACGGCGTCGTCCGCTCAAACTCGATAGTCTTGTCGGGTAACCGCGCCCCAACATATATTATCGACGTATCCGAGGGGGCAAAAGCGATCGCCTTAAACCCATGAAGCGAGTAGGGATATGATACCTGGTCCGTGGGCATTACTGCGAGAACTATCTCCCAACTCTCTCCCCAATCCTCTGATCTATAAAGCTCGCCATAGAACTGATCGGCCGCCAGCACCACGTTCGGCTCGTCGGGTTTAACGCACACCGCCGACCACTCCGGTCGAGGCTGATATCTGCCTTGAACGCTTCCCGTTCCTACCCAAGTGAGCCCTCCATCCACGCTCTTGAAGGGGCCAGGTCTGCCGACCGCGAAAACCACGGACGGGTTGTGCGGGTCCATGGACACATCTGTCATCTCAGAACCAGTGAAGCCATTCATGGCGTCCGTCCAACTGCCGCCGGCATCCAGCGAGAGGTAGAGTCCCCCCGTGTACGAGTTCACGAAAACCTTATCCGGGTCAGTCGGATCGATCGTGATCGTTATCGGGACACCTGAATAGACCCCGGGTAAGCCCAGCGCCGTCATCCTCCACGTCTCACCTCCGTCGTAGCTCCGGGCAAACCAATGCTCACACGATGCATAGACGATATTAGGGTCGTTGCAATCGACCTCAACCGCGTTCCAGCAGTGGTACCCTGGTGAGATAGTGGCCCAACTGGCGCCGCCATTGACCGTCTTCAGAACGCTCCCGTGTCTAGGGTTTGGCTCCGAGCCGAAGCCCTGGTGCCTCCCCGTCGCACAGAACAGGATGTCGGGGTCATCCGGGTGTATCGTGAGGCCGCCGACTACAAGGCTGCCCTCGCCATTCTCGTCCAGAAGCCCATTGTTGACGGGAAACCAGGTCTCGCCGCCGTCAACAGTCTTGAGTATCCCCTCCCATCTCACGTCCCAACGGTCGAAGATGCCTGTGGCAGTATAAACGATGTTCGTGTCTATGGGATTGATCATGATATGCCGCACCAGCGCATCGCACTCCAGCACGTTGAACCAGCTCTCGCCTCCATTGACAGTCTTGAATATCATTCCCCTGGACCTGTTCTTACCTATCACCGGCACCTCAACGCCCGTATAAACGATGTCGGTGTCGGATGGGTCGATCGTGAAAGAACGGAAGGACATCGCCTCGAGGTCGGGTATCCCGTTGTCCATTTTGACCCACGTCTCCCCAGCGTCGAACGACTTATACACTCCACGCATCCCAAACGTCCCGCACCACACTATGTTTGAGTCGTATGGGTCAATCCTGCAACAGAAAATCGGAATTGAATCAAGCGAGGGCCCGTACCTGCTGGTTATGCCCTCGTTCTTCGGATACCACGTGTAGCCCCCGTCATAGCTCTTACACATCCCCGCCCACTGGTCCGTCGTGAAAACTATGTTTGGATCGCGGGGATCGATCCGGGTGTCGTATCCAAGACCGCCGGGCGGCCCGAGCAGGTTCGACCATCTATACTGTTTGGGGTCCTGAACAGCGCCCAGCTCTGGCAGGAAGACAAGAACGACCAAAACAGCCAACATCACAACAAATCCTCCGACGGGCGTTCTTAGCAGGCTCGATCGACTCGCTCGTCGCTCAACCTTGGTTGGTAAGCATCCCCCTATCATATCAATCTCCTCCAAAGTGGAACGTCTCGCTTTCGCTGGTCATCAGAATATCCTCGAGCGCTAAGCTCTTGACGTCAGCCTGGTCCTTGAAGACCCGACGATATATCAACTGCGCCTCAACTGTCGCACAGGTAGCGGATTCTGGCAATATAAACTCGTAGGTGGAAAAATCAGACTCAAGCGCCGGGATACGAGTGTCGGAGAGAATCATCGTCTGCCGCCACGATGGCGCGGGGTGATTACCCATCATGTCCACGAGAATCTTGGCGAACATCTTGCCGGGACGCCCGGCAAAGTCGCGAGGCCCGCCGCCGGTGCCCCCATATTCCGGCACGATCTGCTCGCCAAGAAACTCAAGCTCGTTGCCCTGACAATCGAACGCATTAACCAACAGAGTGATGTTCCGTATCGGCCGACCGGTCGGCAGATGATGCCCCGCAAACGCGTTGAAAACCGCCAGCGTCGCAGCGAGCCGGTTGTCCGCTCCTCTTGACGCTGTTATTGATAACGTGGCCGCCTGGTAATGCAGGGAGAGATTGTCCTCGCCCATGATCAGGTGCGACGGGATGGTCTCCGGGGCCCTCTCGCTAGCCTGGCTCAAGGGGGCGAAGTTCGTTGTGATCCCATCCGGCCGGTAGTGGCAGGCCTGGCACTGTATGCCCATCTCTTTGTATTCGCTGGCCTCCCATTCAGGATACGAGGTGTAAGTTGGCACGCCCCAGAACTCGCACGCATGGCACGGTGCGCATATCTCGCTTCTTTTCATCAATGGTAGGAATGTGCTGATGCGACCGGCGTCCTTGATCGGGCCTAAGACGATCCATCGGTCAGGGAATGGACGGCGCAGCTTGATTGCATTGATCCCATACACCGTTCCCAGGTTGGAAAGGTCCGTATCGAATATCTTGTGACAGAAGTCGCAAAAAACGCCCTGTTGACCGAGGGGACTAAGATTCGCCATATCCGAATCGTATGGCGATTCGAGCGCGGCTGATGGCGCGTGGCAAAGCGCGCAGCTGCCAGCCGTGTTGGGGAAATCAAGCTTATAGCCCGGGCCTCTCCCTGGATTCCCATGAATGTCGGCTCCAGTGTAAAGCGTTTGAAATATGACATTGCTAGCCGAACGGGCGTGGAAGTTGTTCGCCCACTGCTGAAACCCAGGGTGCTGGCATTTCATGCAGTTGAATTGGTGGTCGAATATGGACGGCGTCGGTGGAATCCATTCATAATCTTCGTTATCTACTGCCGCTATCGGGTCCAATGTCAAAACGACCCCGGTGGTCGGAGTCAGAACCTCGCCAGCGGTGCAATAATACTCGTATTTCCAGCCAGAGACGTCGAGTCGCTTGCCGCATGGGACCCCTTCAAGGCAGAATCTACCATCCTTGTCGCTCAAGACCTCGTTTGCTGTTGCTCGCATTCTCACTGTGGCAGACGAGGCAGGCCCCTTTTCGTCGAAGATTTGCCCAGAGACGGTGCAATGCTGCGGCTCAAAGCTAAACGACTCGGCGCTGAACGAAATGGTCCGGAAAGCACCTGCCTGACAGAGCAAGCCAAACAGCCAATACTCGCCCTCGGCCAATGCCAGCTCGTGCCTAAGAATAGCTCTGTACACAAGCGTCTTGGGGAACATCTCATCTCGCTCGATGTAAAGACCCCTCGCTGCGGGATGTAAAGAGGAGGGCGCCATCCAGTCCGCCTCGAACAGTCTGCCTTCTTCGACCATCAGGCCCGAGAATGACAGGTCTGGAACCAGGCACAACAACTTCCCGTCCGGCAGCTGGAGCCCAAGATACATATCGACGATTGTATCCTCGCGTGGCGGGCAAATCTCCACATAGAGCCTCAACCAATCCCAAGTGATGTAATCGTACTTCTCCGGGAAGAACCTGATCGAGGGGCCGTTAGCATCCAAAGACGGCTGTGCCCCAACCAGCGCCGTCAAGCAACAGAAGCACAAACCAACGGTTACGAATACTGGCCATTTGATGTGCCGAGCACGGATCATACGGGTATCCTCCTGATTAAGACATGTGTAATTATGCACGATACAGCTATCGAAGGTCAAGTTGAGAGCGAGAGGAGTTTCCCCATTCTGTTCCGAGGCCCGAGCTCAGGGCAGCATTGTGCTCTGGTTAGGCTTCGGGCTGTCGGCCAATCCCCGACAGGGGATTAACGTGAGTAGCCGCAGGTGAAACCTGCGGAAAGGTTTGCGCGAAACCTCCTGAAAAGCGACCCCAAAGGGGTCGAACGATACCATTGGTCTGTCCATTTGTTCGACCCCTTTGGGGTCGGAAAGATGGATTCGGATGCGTCTGTGACCCCGCGTTGCACACGGGGCTACTCATATTCAGCCCCGTTGGGGCTGTCTGTCCTGAATCTGGCGATTCCACTTCTTGAACGTCCAAATCGTCGCCTCACAGCCAATAACACAACCCACAAATACCAAACAATGGGGAAACTCCTGAAGAGCGAGGCCCGAGAAATCAGATTGATGCAAGGAGTCGCTACCATTTGGACTGCGGCGGCCCGACGCCGCTTTCATTGGTGGTGGCTCGACACCACCCTCTCATAGACATCTATCTTCAACCTGGAAGCCGTCATCGAAACAACCGCACGCTTCTTGACAGAGCCCACGCCGCGTCAGACGGCGGCGAGCCAAAGCAGTGTCGTGCCACCGAACTCCAAAAGACCTTGCGACTCTGGAGGTCAATCTGATTTTTCGGCAGGGTGTATTCTCATCAACAGGGAGAAGCCTCAAAAGGAATCCTTTGGTTTGCCGCCAACCTGGCGCATACTGTTACAATAGAGCTATCACGGATAACTAGACTGGTGGTGAGAGATGAACTTCAGAGCTTTGCTTCTCGCTCTTGGGCTGCTCTCGTTGATCTGTGCCCCCCCGGTCTGGCCGGCGGAATATCATGTGACTCAGGATGGCTCAGCCGATTTTGGCGCCATTCAGGATGCCATCGATGCTGCACAGGATGGGGACTGGATAATTGTTCATCCCGGCACATACAGGGAGAATCTGCGATATGGCGGCAAGAATCTCATCCTGCAATCATTGGACTCTAATGATGACGATGTCGTCGCCTCAACCATAATCGACGGCGGCAAGGCCGGCACGGTCATTACGTTTGACGGCACCGAAGACGAATCGTGCTCGCTGGCCGGTTTCACCATCAAAAATGGCGAGTCGGTCAATGGTGGTGGGATTGTTGGAGGCTTTTACGCTGATATTCGGACCCGGGCTCGGATCGAACACTGCACCATCGTAGGCAACTGCGCGAGGTATGGAGGCGGCATGTATCTTTCTAACGGCAATGTCGTGGATTGCACTATCCGTGATAACGAGGCGCAGTATTACGGTGGTGGGATATATGGCTTCCACGGGGAGATAGCTGACTGCGTGATCGAGGGCAATCGGGCGGCGCGTGGAGCCGGCTTGTTTCGCTGCAACGGCCAGATCGTGGGCTGCACCATCAGCGGCAACTCGGCGGAATACGGTGGTGGCATATACTACTGCGATGGGGAGATCACCGATTCGGCGATCGTAGGCAACTTTGCAGATTACGGAGGCGGCATCTGTGGCTGTGTAGGGATGATCACCAACTGCATCGTAACGGACAATCTTGCCAACCAGAGCGGCGGAGGGCTCTATTCCTGCTATGCCGTCATTATCAACTGCCTCGTTACCAGAAACTCTGCCGCGCGCGGTGGCGGACTCTACAGCTGTGAGGCGGGGCTGACCAACTGCACGATCAGCGGTAATTGGGCTGAACTTGGCGGCGGACTGTGCAGCAGCTACGGGTCAATCAAGAATTGCATTATCTGGGGTAATAGCGCGCCGGTCGGCGCCGAGTTCTTTGGCATCTCAACGCCCTCTTATTCATGTGTTCGGGATTGGGCGCACGGTGGCGAGGGGAATATCTCCCAGGACCCCCTCTTCGTGGCGGGGCCAACCGGCGATCATTATCTCTCGAGCCTGGACGCTGGGCAGGATGCGCATAGCCCATGTATAGATGCGGGTAGCGACACGCCCAAGTCGCTCTTTCTTACGGCGCTTACGACCCAGACTGACGGGGCGCTGGACACTAATAGAGTCGATATGGGGTATCACTACGCGCCTGTGGACCTCGCGATTCAGTCGTACCTCAACGGCGCAAGCTTCCGACCGGGCGACACCATCCGCTGCTCGATCGCTGTGCAGAACACGGGGCCTGAGATCTCGGTCGATCTCTATCTGGCGTTTGTATTGCCAGACGGATCGGTTTCCTATTTGGTTGACGGCGGATTCGACGCGGATGCTCGATCGCGCCTCACCAACATCGTCCTGCCCAATGGTTTCACGTTCGGCCCGGCCGCGGTATTCGGGCTGACCGTCCCGGATGAAACTCCCACCGGGCAATATCAGTTCGCGGCGGCGCTTACAGCCTCCGGAAGGGATTATCTCATCTCAGTCTCCGCCGCGTCATTCGTTGTCGGACGATAGACCGACGGCGCCTCGACAACCCCGAATACGAAGACCGCCTCCGCCTGATTCTCAACGTTGTGCCCCATCCTGAACGGCACGCGAGCCTCAAGCCGTAGCCATTGCTCGGTGCGCAGTCGGGCCAACAGTTGGCAGTAGAGGGCGGGAGAAGGTTTGAACACGACCAACAGGCGGCTCTTCTGCGGCCATAACGCCGACAGCCTTCGCTTAACTGTGTCGAATTCTTGCTCGAAGAACGCAAGGTCGTTCGTAAAGGCGCCCTTCGGCGTCCACCCAAAACCACCTTGTGGAAAGCGCAGTGTGGCGATCTTCGAGTCCGGATAGTAATACCTGAACGGCGTGATCGTCAGATCGGTGAAAAGCACGACGTCAGTCTCCCTCGCGTTGTGCGCGATGTAGCCCGCAATCTCGCGGTCATTGCTCTTGTAATACACCGTGAAGTAGGCGTGAAGAGAGAGCAAGAGCACGACAACTAACACGCACCCAATCGCATTCCTAAGCCAATCAACACGGATTGAAGTCAGGCCAAGGGCAACCAGGATGAACAGCCCCGGCTGAACGATCGTGTCATAGCGCCCAGGCACGTAGATCGGCTTGCTCTGCGAGGCAATATATGCGCAGAAGATGGGGACAATCGTGTAGGACAAAAACAACAGGCCGGCACCAGTCCCCCAGGCCTCGGAATCCGAGCGCCTCGCTCGGGCTAGAACGCAGATGACCATAATGATAAGCCCGGCAACTGCGGCCAAGCCAACTGCCCAGATGACTTTAAGAAAAAACGTAGAGGGAAGGCGCCAACTCTTGAACGATAGGTGCAGAAGTGTCTCGAAGAGCATCCGCGCCCGAGGCTGGGGTATCCACGGTGTTGTGTTCTCCGCAACCTGCTTGCTGAGGACCAAGAGCCAGGGCACGTAGGCTCCCACCACTCCCATCAGGGCAAGCATCGGCCTGGGGTCTCGCCTCCGTTTACGATTGGCCAGCAGGTATAGCCCCTCTGCGACCAGGACGAACACGCCGTAGTTCTGCGTGTAGAGCATTGCCACCGTGGTCCCAATGAACCAAGCAATTCGCCTTTTAGAAACGTTTTCACCGAGCAGGTGGCACAGATACACAGAGATGACGGCCAGAAGCGGCGTGAGTGAATACATCCGCGCCTCCTGCGAGTAGCATACAGCAAGCGGCGCAATGGCAAGCATGGCGCCAGCCCCAAGCCCCACTTTCGGGCCGAAGAGGCGCGACGCGATCAGAAGCGTCGCAGCGACTAGGCCGATGCCGCAGAGTGCGGAAGGGAGGCGGGCGGCAAACTCCGAATCGCCAAAGATAACTATCCAGAAGTGCAGTAACACATAGTAAAGTGGCGGCGATGAGTCCTCGACTTGCCTCTGGATAATTGTCCCCACGTGCTCCCGGGCAAGCACAACCGAATACGCCTCGTCCTGCCAGATGCTCTGCGCACCAAGGCCCCAGAGCCGCAGGGCCGCCGCGAGGAGCAATATCCCGACGGCGCCAGCTCTTGCGACTCCGCCCCAGTATGATTCCTTTTTGACAACACTAGTTGCCCGCAAAGCTCCCATCTCCCTAGGTCCCGAAATCGTGCCAACCAGCGGACAGAACTCTACACCTCGAGCCGGTCAAGTCAATCGTGCCCCAGGGACTTGAAAATCAGATTGCCTATTGGGGCGGCAATGGACAGGCAAGGATGGGACGCCGAAGTCCGAGACGTTTGAGAAGATGATTCACGAAGGAGGCCAAGAAACACGAAGGAAGAGGCTTGGTGTCTCTTCGTGAGGCAACCTTTTGGTTGGTTGCGTGTTGAATTTTGAGGCTATGTGAGTCCTTCCCCCGCCATAACCGCTGATTGCGGTTGGCGATGAGTGGCATAAGCGGAGGGATATGTTGAGTGGGGTTGTGGTCTTTTAAGACATTGGCCGTGCGCCGCGAAAAGAAACACTTGACATTTCTTGGTTGGGGCACTATTGTTTATGTGCTAACTGAGGATGGGAGAATATGCACTCCCATTTCGGTCTTTGACATTGCGAGAACAGGAGCCTGCGGAAACGCAGGATCGCGTTGTTTTGGGTCAAGCCCGTCAAAAAGTTTGTGAATGACGACAAAAGTTTTGCAAGTGGAGAGTTTGATCCTGGCTCAGAACGAACGCTGGCGGCGTGCCTTACACATGCAAGTCGAGCGCGAACGTTTTCTTCGGAGAACAAGTAGAGCGGCGAACGGGTGAGTAACACGTGAGTAACCTACCCCTGAAACTGGGATAACTACCGGAAACGGTAGCTAATACCGGATAACGTCATAGGTGGACATCCACTTAGGACCAAAGGGCGCTTAGACTTCGGTCGCGCTTATTTGGGGAGGGGCTCGCGGCCTATTAGCTTGTTGGTGGGGTAATGGCCTACCAAGGTTGTGATGGGTAGCCGGTCTGAGAGGACGGTCGGTCACACTGGGACTGAGATACGGCCCAGACTCCTACGGGAGGCAGCAGTGTGGGATATTGCGCAATGGGGGAAACCCTGACGCAGCGACGCCGCGTGGACGATGAAGGCTTTTATAGTTGTAAAGTCCTTTTGGGAGAGACGAAAAGGTTCAGGCCCAATAAGCCTGTTCTTAGACGGTATCTCCCGAATAAGCAACGGCTAACTCCGTGCCAGCAGCCGCGGTAATACGGAGGTTGCGAGTGTTGTTCGGAATTACTGGGCGTAAAGCGCGCGCAGGCGGCCTTTCAAGTCAGGCGTGAAAGCCCTCGGCTTAACTGGGGAGCTGCGCTTGAAACTGTTTGGCTTGAGTTCGGTAGAGGGGAGTGGAATTCCCGGTGTAGCGGTGAAATGCGTAGATATCGGGAGGAACACCAGTGGCGAAGGCGTCTCCCTGGACCGACACTGACGCTGAGGCGCGAAAGCTAGGGGAGCGAAGGGGATTAGATACCCCCGTAGTCCTAGCTGTAAACGATGGGCACTAGGTGTAGGGAGTATTGAACTTTCTGTGCCGTAGCTAACGCATTAAGTGCCCCGCCTGGGGACTACGGCCGCAAGGCTAAAACTCAAAGGAATTGACGGGTCCCCGCACAAGCGGTGGAGCATGTGGTTCAATTCGATGCAACGCGAAGAACCTTACCAGGGCTTAAATGGACAACGCTCGGCCTGGAAACAGGCTTTTCTCCTTCGGGAGACGGTGCCCAAGGTGCTGCATGGCTGTCGTCAGCTCGTGTCGTGAGATGTTGGGTTAAGTCCCGCAACGAGCGCAACCCCTACCCTAAGTTGCCAGCGGATAATGCCGGGCACTCTAGTGGAACTGCCGGTGACAAACCGGAGGAAGGTGGGGATAACGTCAAGTCCTCATGGCCTCTACTGCCCTGGGCTACACACGTGCTACAATGGCCTGTACAAAGGGTCGCAATACCGCAAGGTGGAGCCAATCCCAAAAAGCAGGTCTAAGTTCGGATTGGGGTCTGCAACTCGACCCCATGAAGGAGGAATCGCTAGTAATCGTGGATCAGCATGCCACGGTGAATATGTTCCCGGGGATTGTACACACCGCCCGTCACGCCATGAAAGTTGGTTGCACTAGAAGTCGCCGAGCTAACCTTCGGGAAGCAGGCGCCAACGGTATGACCAGCGATTGGGGCGAAGTCGTAACAAGGTAGCTGTAGGAGAACCTGCGGCTGGATCACCTCCTTTCTAAGGATGACAGAAGGGCTAACCTCTGACCGCGAGACTGCATCCGCGGCTCCTATTCTTGTAGTGTCTCATCTAGTTGCTCCTCTTTGAGTCGGAGAGCCCGCCCAAACGTGCGGGCTTTCTGCTTTGTTGGGCATAGCACCGGCTAATGAGCGCAAACTACAACCCAGTCCTGGTTAAGATTCCTGCTTGAAAACCCCAGTAACGCCGGTTAGATTAGCGGAATGAGTTCGAGTAAAGCCAAATTAAGGATAAGGAGGGAAATGACCGTGAGCACATATCCAAGGCGTTTCGGGGTGGGATTGCTTGCTTATGCCCTGCTGCTTCTGCTCGTTGTCGGGATGGCAACTCAAGAGGCCTATCCAGCGATTAAAAAGGAGGGCACGTCCGTGCTGAAGAGCGAAAGACTATTACGCGAGGCTTTGACCGAATCTCTGAAGGCCGAGGTGGAGCGAATCTGCAAGGAACTTGGAAGCACGCCTCCGACTGTTGCCGTTGAGGCCGACCTTTCGAGGCTCCTCGCGGTGTTTCCGGAGCAGCTTTCGACCTCGCCGACCGTTCGATGCCATCGAGTCCCGTGTATTGCCATTACTGCCGACAGTTGGCCTCATCTGGCGGAGGTTTATGCGAAGTCGGACGATGCTGTGAGGCGCATCGCGTTGGAGGTCGGTCTGTCGAGAAAGGAAAACGCAATGACGGTCGCCAGCGCCTCAGTAAAATCGATCGATGACTACGGGACCCCCGCTATCTCCCTTGCCGTAGATGGCACGCGAGAGTTCTCGCTTAATCTGTGTGGCGTTCGTGTATCGCTCAAGACCGCCCAAGCGTGCGTTGTGGACGTTGCCGGCCAGCGCTTGGGAGCGTTGTTCGAGGGGGAAGGAGAGCTCAGGCTTGAACCGACCTGTGCCAAGTCTCGCAAGATGCTCGTCGATTTTGTTCCGGAGCCTGATAAGCCGATTGCGATAACACGGGTATTTGTCACCTGCCCCTTCAAGGACGAAAAGCGCGAGCCTCGGCAGATCAAGCAGCTGAGGCTTCGAGTTCAAGAGCTTAAGGAAGAGCCAAAAGGCGAGTCGGATCAGCAGGTCGCTGAGTCGATGGAGAAGTTTCTTGGAGACTGCATCAAATCGGTCTATCCCCTTACCGAAGAGAAAGCCCTGGAGGGCCTGGCGCCTTATGCCGGCTACGAATATCCGATGTTGGTTGTCCAGACCGAGGAACTTGGCGTGTTCGGCTTCTGTTTCGCGGGCGAGCGCGGGTCCGAGACGGTGATGATGACTAGCCCATGGACTGGTGCGCCTGTCTCGTATTGGGAGTCATCCGGCGTACGGCACGAATGGATCATTCCCGATGCTGAGCGGTATGATTTTCAGGTTGCCTGGCATCCTGACCGGCTCAGACTGGCTGTGAAGTGTAAGGTCGCCGCATCGCGTCTCGAGCCTGGCCGCGATATCCGTTTCATGCTCAATTCCGCGTGCAAGGTTCAGAGCTGCCGGATCAACGAAGAAGAGACGCCTTTCATGCAGGGGAAGCTCGCTGTGGACGACTCAATCGCCTCGGCGCTCGCGTGCGGCTATCCTCCTATGTCTATGGATGGCTTTTTACAGCTCTCCGCGCCTAAAAGTCCCATAGTTGGCGGCGAGGCAAACGTGTCGATTGAGTACAGCATGGATTACAGGGATACCTCTACCATCGAGATGTTGGGCGAGGGCTATTGGGTCTCTTTCTGCGAGGACGGGCTCTCTCTCAACGGTTTCTGCGAGTGGTTTCCGCTTACACGCTGGAGGTCCGAGGCGCCTCGGGATGGTGGAATGACTTTCGAGATAGAGGTCCCAACCGGATTCACCGCGATTGCTCAGGGCTATCCCAAGTCACCGGAGACCAAGAAGAACACAACCGTCTGGCGCTACACGGCGGACTTCCCTACTCCGCTGCCATCGCTCGCAGTTGGGAGATTCGAGGAGTTCGTTGACGATGAGTTTGAGCCTCAACTCGTTGTATTTACGCGGTCCGGAGAGGTCGTCGGCCGTAGGTGGCTGGACGCGCTCAGTCTGGTCGTCGCCTGGGCCGAGAAATACTGCGGTAAATACGCGTATAAGCGGCTAGCGTTGGTGCAGGCGACCCCGGGCGATGTCGGCAGCATAAGCTGGCCCTCGATGCTGACGATGACCGATATGGTGAATCCGACTCATCTATGGTGGCAGCTGAGCCATGAGGTGTCGCATCAGTGGTGGGGCGACGCGGCGAGAATGCTGGATATTGATGACGTTTGGCTCCAAGAGGGGACGGCGGTTTACTTCAACATGCTGTTTAGTGAGGACCTCAAAATGCGCAAGCCCGGCGTCAGATCGTTCAAAAGCATGGCCGCATGGATCAGGAAGTTAGAAGGACCTCCTCCGATCTCGGCCGGGTTCCGGCTGGGCCAGCGATGTGGCGCCATATTATTCTCTACGAAAGGGGCGTATCTGTATCATATCCTCCGAATGGCGACCAACAACGACCGGCACTTTTTCGCCACGCTCAAGCGGTTCCAGCTGGACAGTCAGAAAGTGGGTCTGACCGAAGCCGGGCTCAAAGCAGCGTTTGAGAAGGCAACCGGCCATGACCTCTCCGGCCTTTTCAGGCTCTATGTGCATACAGGTGACCTGCCTGGCGTGCTGGTTGAAGTAACTGACGTGGCGACAGAGGTGACCCATGCGACAATATCTCTTTCCGCACAGATCACCCCGGGCGGGTTTGCCCTACCATATCCAATAGATGTCTATCCCAAGTCAGGCCAGGCGCCTCACCGAGCGGTGGTCTTCATCGGCCCTGATTTCGGGGACTACAAGCTCGATGTGCCCTTTGCCGACATCTCCCGCATCGTGGGCAATCCGGAAGCGATGCTCCTCGTCGCAGATGCCGACCAGGAGGATGTTGAGCTATACGTCGGTCCCAAGTGATCTATGGTTGAGATGTTTTTAGGATGCTGGATGGCCGATGACGGCAGATAATGCTCCGTTGATCTTCGTAGGTATTATCCTGATCCCGCTGGCACTCTTGGGGCTCTTCTGCTTTCTGATTCAGCTCGGGATAAAAAAGGGCAGTAACGCACTAGTGATAGGCTCTTGCATAGCCCTCTATATGGTTGGCGCCCCAGCAGCTTGTATGGCCCCATTTCTGCTCCAGTTTCCCGTGCCCGTGAGACAATCGGTTGTGTTTACCATTTGGTATATAATTATGGGCGTTGTCTGGTCGTTTCTGGCGTTCTCCGGCCTCAAGTATTCAGACGAGCTAATGGGCAAGGCAATGCTCGTCTTTGCGATACTATGGACATTTATGCTTACGGGCCCGTTGATTATTGTGTGGGAGTGGACGACCGCGGCGGCCTTTCTGATGGTGTTTGGGCTCACCGCGCTGGGCTATATCGTGCTCGGCGTTCTTCTCAAGTCGAGGGAGGCGGCCAGAAGGCGGAAGGAGTCGCGTTACAAACGCCTGCTGGAGGAGGTCGATGGCCAAAAGGCCCCCTGGGATGATCGCCCTCCAGGTTAACGTCAGCGAATTGCTGGATTGGAGAGAAGGACTGGTGCGAGGCAAGCCCTACGAACAGTTCTGCCTCGGAGTCGCCCCTAGGTTGACGATTCCGTATCATTGAGGTATATTTATCGTTGGTTTGGATAGGTGTTTTTGATGGATGGACGCATAACGAACCTGAAAACCATGAGCAGGAGGACGGACATGTTCCACAGTAGGGTTTGCCCAAGCTTGTCGGTTGTGGTCGTTTTTTCAATCGTGCTCTTAGCGACCGTGGCGCTGGCCGAGGCGCCGTGGGCGATGGTCGGGGCAAACAGCGCGCGCACCAATCAGAGCAGTTTCCAGGGCCCGGGAGCAGAGATATCGCTTCTTTGGAGGGTCCCGACCGAACATGAGGGGGCGCTCTACGCGACCGTTGCCGAGGATGGGACGGTCTTCGCGCTAGACCACAAGCTCTGCGCTTACGACAGAGATGGTCGGCTCTCTTTCCAAGAGGACCTTGGACCAGCTTATTGCTATGGGACCGAGGTGGGGCTTATCTGCGGCGACCGAGTTTATGCGGGTTTAGTCAACACGCTGCGCACTTTCAACGTGAGCGGCGCAAAGATCGGTGAATACACGATTCCCGACCTCTCCGACGATTACTATTTCTTGACGCCCGCTATCGGCCCTGCCGGCGAGATCATCCTGCCGATGCGCAAGGGCGACGACAGCATAGGCGCCCCCGGGGCCATCGCGAGAATTTCGCCTGAAGGAACACTGTGTTGGATGTTTGAGCTGGGCGGCCTGAACCTGCTGTTTCCGCCAGCGGTTAGCCGGGATGGCGGAATAATCGTATGTGTGGCGGACCTGAACGACATCTGGGCGGCCGAGCTGCCGACCTCATTGCTCTGCTTTGAGGCGAACGGGACGCTGCGCTGGCGGAACGACAACATGGCTCTTGGTTTCCCCGTGGTTGACGACGGCAACGGCCAGGTGATAGTCCGCCCAAGCCTCGAGCACAGGGAACCCAGCATCATCGCCTTTGACCTCCAGACAGGCGAGTTGGTCTGGGAGAGGCTGCAAGGAGACCAATACTCCTACGACGAGGGAATCAATGACGGGATGGGCTGGCCTTTGGCATTAGACTCCCAAAGGGGTATATGCTACGCATTCTGGGACAATACCAGTGCCGAGAACCGCTCCCAGATTCTGAGTGCGGTGACCACAGATGGGGCCTTCCTGTGGTCAAATGAGTGGGCAGACAGCAGGGACAGAAGCTACGACCTGCCTAACCACCCGATAATCGATGCGGATGAGCTGGTTTATGTCTTCTACTCCCGGACCGAGTACGAGCAGGGCGTGCCTCAGCGCGTTGTTTGCTGCTCGGACGTCTTCGATATGCGAGGGGCGCTCGTAAGCCATAAGGAATACGGCGCTGGCCCTACCAATCTGTCTTGGGCGGGTTGCGAGCCGGCGATCGGGCCGGATAATCGCATATACATGTTCGCCCAGGATTTCGATAATCCTGTAACGTGCTGCCTATACGCATTTGGGCCTGGCTCAGAGCCGCCGCCTGAGTATTGGCCAACGATACTGTCCGCGGGTTACGGCCTATCGAACGTCACCGACGCTGACGGTGGCCTCTTGACGATCAACGCCGAGGTCTATCATCCGCTTGGCACGTCCAAGATCGCTTCCGTTGAGGTGCTCCTGAACGGGCAGCCCACGGGACTGGTTCTACTGCCAAACGGTACAGACGGCGAATACAGCCTCAACACTGAGGTTTCTCCTGGCTTCCTTTCCGCAGGACGATTTTTGCTTGAACTGGTCGCGACCGACACCGAGGGCAAAGTCAGCGATACTTGGCCGTATTTCACAGTCGGCAGGAGCTCCGTGCAGAC
>Ga0307380_10004905_pt1 | contig 17903 bp, 17 predicted proteins | sample UN3MG_FD_202239 | JGI IMG/M metagenome (GOLD analysis project Ga0307380, IMG submission 202239) | Soil microbial communities from Risofladan, Vaasa, Finland - UN-3 | ecosystem: Environmental > Terrestrial > Soil > Coastal area > Acid sulfate soil | place: Finland: Risofladan, Vaasa | collected...
CTCCAATGATGAATCAGGGACGTTGGTCTGTCTGACCTTGAGTCCCTTACGCTTGGGGTCACACTGGATGATGTATGAACCGGGACACTTGCTGAGAGTTGATGTTTTTCCTGACCCTGATTCCCCGTAGAGGAGGAACATGTAGTCGAGGAATTTATCAGAGATTTCGATGGTCTCTCCATCCTCACAGTAACCGACCAGATCATCGATGGATTTGGAGGGTGGAGATTTCTTGATTTTGGGTTTACGACCAGTGACTTTTCTGGCTTTAGCCATAACGCAGGTTCCTTTCAGGGTATGTAACCCTATCAGATTTCGCAGGTTCTAGAAGACACAATTTGTAGGGCTGTCAGGTACTAGATGTTGTAAATCCTTCGTCCCTGTGGTCCTAAATGTGGTTTGGTTCTGGTAAATAATCGCTGATTTTTTCCTCTGAATCCAACTCAGGGAATGTATGTTGTTTCTGTTCGTACAGGAAGTAATTGTTGTCGGTAATGATCTCGAAGAACTCACCACGTTGAGAGAACGACATTGCGTCGTAATGACCGAATGCACGTTCGAAGTGATTGAGGTTGTCGATAACACCAGTGCCCTTACACAATCGACACTTCTCAGTTGACTTGGTTCTATAGCATCCGTCGCAGGTTGTTTCAAAAGGGCGCATTGGATTGTTCTTGATGCTATCCCACCATGTAACAATCTGATGTAAGGTGGGATTCAACTGTCGACGTTTGAAGTCGTTGAGTTCATCCTTGCTGATCTTCCTTGTCCATCGCATGAAGTAGTGTTCAGGTTTCTTGAGCATGTCTTCCTCGACACGTTCCGCAAATGATTGTGGACTGTCCCCCACTCTTGGTTTCATGCCGGTACGACGGATGACGTTGTAGAGTACACCTTCAGGTGCAATCCCGTTCTGCTCGATCTGTGATGCAACAGAGTACATCCCCGTCTGCATATCCTTATGCAATCCAGCGGTTATACCTGCGGGGTCGATGTTACCTTTGGTCTTGGTTTCGTAGATCCAATAACCCTTGATCCTGCGCCCGATCTTGAATCGACCATCACGCTTGCCACGGAGTTTGATCTTTCGTCCATTAGGCATTGTGTAATCGACGTCGAAGTTTTCCTCCTTGGCAAGCCAGTGGAAGTCCTTCTCATAATACCAACGATCATCGATGAAGAAACATGCGTTCTGCTCCCAGAAAGCAACGTAGTGCTTGAAGGTAACTGCTGCTACTGCTGCCATCATTGAGAGTTCCTTGATTGTCTCCTCATTGAAGTTGTTGCTGTTGATCTTCTCCTTGACGTAGTTGGTGGTGATGTTCGTGATCAGGTCGTTGGGGATTCCCATATCCTGCGCTTCGATCAGGAGATGGATGATGTTACCGAACTCAAGAGGGAAGTTGAACTTCTTGGGTTTCCATCCCTGGACGTTGGCAATGTGGAACCGCTCACGGCAGTTGAGGAATGATGAAAGGAGAGAGTAGGTGACTCCATCATCAAGAGTCCATAGTGGATCAACTCTTGGTTTCTTCTTCTGGTCTCTCAGGTTCCCAAGTTTCTTACCTTTGAATTTCTTGGTTGCCTGAGCGAACTTGGTAAATTTCGATTTCGCAGGTTTCCGTTTAACCATTATTCTCCCCAATTAGTTTCTTGCATGAACTTTAACAATTTATGACGACAACGTTTGTATTCGATGGTCCCGACTCCCCCCCGTCGAGCAATGTAGGATGGATGATCAAGTTCCAGTGAGTAAGTGATTCCTGTAGGTGGGTTGGCCTTGGCTACCTTACCCAATGCAATGTAGTACATGGGTGTGACACATTCGGTCAAATCATCAAGACGATCCTTACAATTCCTGATTTCTTCTTTTGATGGAACTCTGAAGCGAGTTGGCTTTTCTGGAGAAAAGGGGAAACATGCAATGACATTGGTGATCCCAAAGTTGGAGACCTCACAGTCAAGCAGTAACTCATTAAGGATCATGCCCGCTGTCCCCGTGAATGGCATGTGTGTTACTGTCTCTGATGGGCCCGGCGCTTCACCAACGAACAGATATTTGATCGGGAGTTCTCCACCCCGGTAGAAGACTTTGTGTTTAGATGCGATAGGGCATCTGCCACATGGTTGGAACCGCGTTGTATGTTCTCTGATGTTTGAACTTACAGTAGTCATGTCAACACTTTGATCCATACTCCAGGGTTCTCTTTGTAATAGCGATACTTCCCGAATACAGGTTGTAGGATGTCTGCGTTATCGTCAGGAATCCATTCATACTTGACCATCAAATCCTGAATTGTTTGCAATGGGTTGGCTAGATCGAATTTGTGTCGTGAGTTGCGAATAAATGTGAACTTGATTCGATAGGGGAGTTCAAGTCCTTTGATCTCTCTATTGAACTGCGGTCTGAATTGAATCCAATAGGGTTCACTCTGTTTGACATATTTCTTGACTGTCTTTGACGTCACCAAGAATTTTCCAGTCCATTGCTTCGAATTCTTGGACGATGGAACATTACCGGGAATGAATATCATTTTGCTTTCCGCGCAGCTTCACGGGACTTGATGTATGCCAATCGGTAGGGTTCGTACTTGTCCCGGATCTTCCGCTTTTCTTCCTCACTGTAAGGACGTGGAATCATGAACCTGGGATTAACCGCATCTCCATTCTCATCGTACTGGAATGACACCATCTCCGGTTTTGGTGGTGGTGATGATTGAACAAGGCGACCTCGGTTGAATTCAGACCGGTAGGTGGAGACGATCAACGACAGGTCATCTCGATTGGGGTCAAACCGTTCAAGGATCTTGGGGTCGTGGGAATACTCTGCCCGGATCTGTCTTGCGATCTCTGCATCTGTCATCTTCTTGGATCGTGGGTTGACTTCATTGATTTGAAATAATTTGCTGATGAAGTTGGTGAATCCCAACTTGAAGTTTTTGCCAACCTTGACGCGCTTCAACGACCGTCGAATCATGGGAGTCTTGCGGATTTTGAGTTTATTCGCATCGAACTTCTTAGGTCGAGGGAGTTTGATTTTTGCCATTACATCCTCTTGGTACTGAACTGGTGGTAGATAGCGGATTCTAGTGGTTTTTGGGGGGGAGGTCAATAACGGGAATTATATGGAAATATATTGGTGAATGAACTAGACAATGATCGAGTAATCTGTATAATGGTATGAGTCCCACGGGGACGAAGGTAATTCACTCCAACAAAGGAAACTGAAATGACAATCAAAACAAGAAAGTCGACCATGCAAAAACCTCATATCATCATCGACGCTGGACCGGGGACCGGGAAGACAACCACGATGGTTGCCGGGCTTAATATCATGCAGGGTAAGAAACCTGAATGGTACGAGACTGCCACAGATGAACAACGAGCAATCTGGGAACAACTCGATGGTGTCTATCACTCGATTGGGTTTCAAGCGTTCAACAAATCCATCGCCACTGAACTTCAGGCCAAGGTTCCCAGTGATGTTGCGGCAAAGACATTCCATGCCTTCGGATACGCTGTACTGAGAGAGCATGGGTACTCATTCAAAATGAGTGGGGACAATGTTAAGTTCATCGTCAAGGATCAGATGGGATATGACAAGAATGACAGTATGCGCCGGGAAGATTTCGATCAATCAGTGATCATCTCGAAGCTGGTTTCGCTGTGTAAGAACAACCTAGTGGAACCGACCACTGATAATCTGAATGAGTTGGCGAAGTACAACAACATCGAAACCAATGGTGAGATGAAAGCTATTCAGAAGATGTGTGAGTTGGTAATCAACAAATGCCGTCGTGTTCAACCCGGTGAATTTGCATGGATTGATTTCGATGACATGATCTGGTTGCCCATCACTCTCGATCTTGATTTTAGTGGTTGCCAGTACGATCTATTGATCTGTGATGAATCCCAGGACTTGAACCCGGTTCAACATGAATTGGTACTCAGGTCCGGTGTCCGTCTGATCTGTGTGGGCGACCCTCGGCAAGCAATCTATGGGTTCCGTGGCGCAGATGCAAAGTCGATGACTACACTCAAAGGTATCCTCGAACAGACCCATCGCGGTGTTGAAGTGTTGCCATTGATGACATCATTCCGGTTGCCGAAGTCAGGGGTACGCAATGTCAACGGATATGCTGCTGAACTGAAAGCACTTCCCGATGCAATCGAGGGAGAGATCCTGGAGCAGTACATTGATGAAGTGGCACCAAGCCTCGGAGACCTGATCGTATCAAGGATCAATGCCAACATATTCTCTCTTGCCTTCATGCTGTTGAAGAAGAGAGTGCCGGTAAGGATTCAGGGTCGTGAGTTTGGCAATGCTCTGATCAAGATCATCAAGGACAAATGTGATCCCAAGGATTCGATTGATGCTGCCCGCAATGCTATCCAAGAGTACGACGTCAAAGAGAGAACACGATTGTCCAAGAAGACATTCGCTGACCGATTGGTTGATGCCCATGCAGAGAAGATTTCATGTCTCTACTCACTGACCAGTGGTTGTGAGACTGTGAAGGAAATGATCGAGACCATCGAGACTCTATTCTCCGAGGATCTGAAACGAGATCAGGTGGTGCTGCTGTCAACAGTTCATCGTGCCAAAGGGCTGGAAGCAGATACTGTGTACTTCCTTGAGCCACAACTTGTCCCGCATCCAATGGCTAAGTTGGATCATGAAAAAGTACAGGAATTCAACCTGAAATTTGTTGCCGAGACTCGACACAAGAAAACTTTGGTATATGTTTATCCAAGGCAGGATGATGATCTGAGAGATGAACAGGAAGGTCGTGAGATTAGGGATGAAGAAATTAGACGTGAAATAGAATGGGACAAAGAAGTTCTTAATGATGAAGCATTCATGGATGCTTTAGATAAAGACGACTAAGATACCTTTGTTGTGGGTGGTGGGTCGTGAGAGCAATCTTTCGGCCCACCATTTTTTATGCGCTATATTACGCTTGATGTCCACGTTCGGTTGGGCTTTGGTTTCCAGATATGACAGTCACCTTGGTGACATTCAACGAAGTCGAATCCATTGGTATCCGTCACCGTTCCCATCGGATCAATCCATACTGCGCCAGCATAAACCGAGATGTTGGTAAACGTCTTGCTGATGTTATGCCGGATGAAGTCGAATCCACCTTTTGTTGCTGCTTTGGCTGTAGTGCATGTACCGCTGGAATTCCAGAACACTCGACCACCATCAATTGAATTGACTGTTGTTCCGGTAGCAGATCCAATCACAGTGAGTTCCCCTGTCCCAGAAACATTTGCAGTTGCGAATGAAGATTGAACCAGTAACTTTCCTGCTGTTACATTGAGCACCGCACTGGAGAGTGTTGCCCCTGATCCGATCATGACGTTGGAGTCATTCAGTTTGGTCACCTTGCTTACGTTGACTTCACCTGTGATGGTTGCGGTGTCTCCAGGCTCAGAAGCGATACCCACTGACCCACGATTGACCGCGATGGTGATGTCTGATCCCTTGAGCCTGAATGACTGCTTACCATCTGTCCTAGCTACTGTCTTGTTTACAACGGCGCTGGTGGTGGTTGCTCCTGTGTCAACCAGGATCAAGTTGCTCCCCGGTCCATCACCATCACCTATTCGGATTGATCCAACACCAATCTGCAAGTATCGGGCCCGGTACTCGAACTCACCACCTGTTGGAACTGAAATCGGAACCGTACGAGTTCGATAGCGTGAGAGTCCTATCTCCCCTGTGTATGAAGCATTGACGATCAGGTTACCCGATGTGATTGCTGTCTGATCCAAATCCTGTGTGCAGTTGATATCCGATTCGGAAAAGATAATTGTGTCTGTTGATACTGGGAGTCCGTTGCTCCAGTTCCCAACAGTGCCAAAGTAATTGGGACCGTCACAAGCAGTTACTTCTGTTCCTGGATCGGCTGCATCTGTGCCCTCGATAAGCGCAGCCGCGTCACTGGTGGATGACTCACAGACAAATGGAACCCCACCAACAACTGCTGTTCCTGTGATGGTATCAACGCCATCATCAGTCCATGTGATTACGGTAAACTCGTCGAGAGTTGAAGCTACCAGCGCAGCGCTAAGTGTAACAACAATGGTTGCAATAACTGTATCTCCAGCAGGGACCGACACTTGCTGATCGTTAATCTCAAACGTGATAATGTCGTCTGCTGTCCATGTTCCACTGAGAGTCCATGTCACCACCTGTTGAACAGGTTGAGCGTTCCCGGTCCAGACTGTTGTTTTAGCCATCGTTATTATCCTTTAAGGCATTAGCCCCGGTTTCAAATTGAAACGGGCGTTAGTGATTTTCATACTGCCACCAAATATATTTCCACCAAACAGATTTAGATCCATTCCATCAACTTTGATCGTGAATCCAGAGGATATTTGTTGTGGGCCTGTTAATGTTTCAAAGCCCATAACATCATCTTGAAAGAATTGGTAGCGAACGGTTTCAACATTGTAATCCTGTTCGGTGTACTGATACCGAAATTTCCATTGGTGAGGTGTATTCAAATCGAATGTAAGTCCGGTATCAACACTTCCATCTGCAATATTTTCGTAGTACCACGTCGAGGGCGGCGTACTCAAAGCTCGAATGTCTGTTTCCCAACCACGTAACCTCGGTCCTGTGCCAGTCCACGACAGTATCTCACCGTCGATTATTACTTCGCCATAAAACTGATCAAAATTGGTCCATAGAAAGTAGGGAACTCCAAGGATAAGAGAGTTGCTTTCACCACCGAATCCAGGGTCACCGACTACCACGAATCCATCGTTCCCGCCAAACCCTGAAAGGTAACCGTTGTCTTCTCTGTAGGGCAGGGAAAAATTTTCATCCCATGAATCAGATGTTTCCAAATGGATTCTCCAACCACCAATGTTAGGCGAATCCTGAGATGCAAATCCATGAGTGAGATTGAACAGACTTGAGATAGTGGTGTAGTAAACCAATCCTTTATTTACACCAGTCATACCTACTCTCCGCTGAATATAGGATCGGTGTAGTCACTGTTATCCACTGCAATCACCTGCCAGTAGCCATTCTCAGGATCATTAACAAATGGATTGTCTTGGATATCATCAATCCATACCACGACACCCAATCTTGATCCAGCACGAAGCGTTTTTGTCTTGGCGAAGTTTCGTACCGTGAGTTCACGTGTTGTCAGGATGTACTTGTTCTGCCCCTTATCAAACTCAACAATTCTGACCTGTCCTGTGCCGGGGACTAATCCAACTCTTGCCGATATTCCATTAGGATCAATGGCCCATACAAGGAAACGTGTCTGACCTTGAGTTACTTCCCATCGAGCGTTCTGGGAAGAGAACTCGGCCCAAACTGCAACACCGGGCATGTTCCTTGGATTGTAGATCTCGACAGGAGTACCAGGGTCATCACCAAGAGCATACAGGACTTCACAATCCTCTGCTACATCGCTTGGCAAATGTCCCAGCGTATCATCGAGACTCTTTACGACAATCTTGCTTCCTGACGGTTGTCCCGGTGGTCGTGCAACCCATGTGTAGTTCATCCATGCAACAGGGACCAACGACATCTGCTCCAGGTGTGAAGTCGTGTAGTTGTAAAACGTCAACGTCTCAGGCGGATCGCCAAACGGAATTATCGTATCGCTGTTGTAATCGAGGATATAAATTTCCCCCGATGCTTTGCTGACAGTAAACGAAATTGGTGGTCCATCAACTTTCTCTGCGGGATCAATACCACCATCAGGGACCAGTACAAACAGATCGTAGACTGCCGCTTGATCTACAAACCACTTGTTGTCAATCAACTCAACCCTATGGAGTCCAGGAGTAATGTCGGTGAATACATCCGAGTTGTAGATTGTCGAAGTGATGCCAAGATCAACAATATCACTACCGTTATAAGTGTAAATTGGAACATCGGCCAACTCACCGGGAGTGAATGTACTGTCTCCGTTATCTACCGCATGAGGAATACCTTTGAGTTCGAACTCGTAAGGTTCGATGTAAGCAAACGCATGAACAACGATCTGCCCACCTGTACCCCCTGACGGATCAACAAACCATCTTCCATTGATATGTTCGATGCGGTAGAGACCCGCACCGTAACTATCCTCCTCTGAGTTGTATATCGTTCTTGTCTCTCCGCTGTCAAGAATCCATCCTGTAAATTGGTCGACTTCGAAGATTCTCTGGGAAGCAACAGATGATGGAATCCATACGTCGGATGCTGGAACCCGGAACGCTGCACTAATCCCAAACGGGAGATATGCGAACTGATGATGGAACGTGTAGAGGACTTGTAGTTCCCTGCTGAAGTCGGGGAACTCCTGGCCCACGTCAATTGACTTCACCAGAGTCTTGTAAACACCATCCGTTACATCATGGTAATACTCGATCAGATGCGCATCGGGACATGGTTCGAACGGGATCACTCCGAAGTAGACTGCATTATTCTTTTTGTCATTCGGGAATGACTCAAAGAACAGATCGGATATCTGGTTCCCAAGTGATTGAAGTTGAGCTGAGTAGGTTACTGCACCAGTATGATTTGGGTCGTAGATGTTGTAGACAAAGATGTCTTTGGTTACATCCGGGAGAACTGGTTCTGATCCAGCGTAGTTGAACGTAAACTCCAAATGATTGTTGACGATACTATTGTCGAGTTGTCGGAACTTAACCCTATTTCTCTTTGGGAGATCGCAGATATCAGATGCCTGATTCTGTTGTTCCCCAAGACGCCTTGCAACATTGGAGTTAACCAGTGAACTGTTGATACCACTGGTGTAACTATTCTTGAATACCGAGAACCCCTGCTCTGTCTTGTAGAGACCATGAGATAAGAGATTCAGCACATCGTTCATCAAATCGTATGATGACCCAGAGTTCGGGATCTGCGCATCCCTGATCATGATGTTGGGATAGTCTTGTGTCCCTTGTAAGACCGGCGTTGCATAGATGTTCGAGTCGAACCATAAGTCCTGTATTGCATCTTCAATAGTTGTTGCCGCTGATGGATCAGGTGCAAACTTTGGATGTGGAGGAAAGACATCGTAGTCCAGCCGGCGCTCACTTTTCTGGGAAAGAAACCTATAGTCCACCAGCTTGACGAGTATCGCATCATTGGCTCCATCAGTAGGCCATAAACTCTTGGTACTTTCCATCAGAAGATTACTAATGGTCACCGTCTGATGACCGTCAGTGATCGTTACCGTGATGTCATTCTTATCGGAGAGTGTGTCCGCATCGGCGCGGGACATAAGAAAGTTACCGAACCCGTAATCCCTTCCGCCCATGTTACGGAAACCATTGATGTGCAACCCGCTGGCAATGATTGCCTCAATGATGTCTTCGTCTTCGGGGATGTAGCAGTAAATGTCGTTGACTTTTACATAGACGACATCATTCGGCGTGGGAGGCATTACACTGATTCTCCATAGAGAGTTAGTGTAAAGTTAACAGATATTGCGCGCGCGCTATTGTTATTAAATAAGAGAGAGTAAGCGCTATATATATATAATATATCATATATATATAGGTTCACCTTTTGCGGCAGCAGTGCCTTGAAAATAACAACCAAGTCGAACACTGTCAAGCCCCCATCTAAAAATAATTATGCCGCAACTGAAAGTTTTCGTTTCCCTTTGTCCTCCAAGGACTGCTGACGGTCTTCATCGGATATCTGCTTGGGTGCCTTTCCGGTTTCCGGGTCAGGCTGATTCTGTTGTTCTTGCTGCTTGAGCATGGATTGATCTTCGTCGTCGTACTCCATGTTAGCAGGGTCAGAATCGAGGGGGTGAGCCAAGACTTTGAAGGTGTCGTAGGGTAGGAGGCCCAATGCGGCGTTGATTTGCACGCTAGGACGAGCGATCTGCTCTACAAAGTCATATATCAGCCAGTTAAGCTCTTCCTGCAAAATAGAGTAGAATGCGGTCTCAGGAATGGCTCTCCCCGTAGATGACCCAAACCCCTCATTTCCGCTAGATTCAATCACCTCATAAGGGATACCCATTGCTTCGAGGATCTCGATTCGGAGGGAGTCGCCGTAATCGAATAGTCCTGCGGGGATGGTATTGCCTTTTGGATCGATATACTCCCATTTGCGGTTCCCCCTGTTGTCCATGTCCCCAGGGAGGGCCATAACGGCCCCTGTACGCATCTTTTCTACAATTTCCTGTGCTATGTCCTGATAAGCGATGATGCGTCCTTCAGGCGTTTTAGCGTGTCCTTGGGGGTGATAGATCGTCCCACCAGCGAAGCAGTTCTTGTAGAACCACATCCTCCTGATGTCCCGATACCCACCCTCTGACCACATCTCATTCCAGGGGATGTGAGCGCCGACCAGTCTACTACGCCCATAATGAGGGTGCAGATGTCTCCAATGGACGTGATGAAATGCCTTTGGACCTCCGAGATATACCGCTTTCCCAGGTTCCATTTGTACGGTCTGAAAGTTATCCACCAAGATCCCTGATCGTTTACCGTGCTTGGTTACAATCTTGACTGATGGGGATTCGAAATCCTTCAGACCGCTATACGTGATCCGTCCAGTTTTCTCGTCACGCTTGTAAAGGACTTCGTTGCCGGAGTATCCCCACTCGACTGCCTTGAGCGCTTGTACTGCGCCATTGAGCCAGAACTCGTTGATCAGGTCGACGACATGTTCTTTGACTTCCGAATTTTCGGAGTCGACCATGAACTTAGCTTTGGAGAGCATTGGTCCCTTGATCAGCCAGAGTCCGAATGTGACTCTTGGGTCGATCAGCATTTCACGTATGGTGAACTGGGTGAACAGGGGACGGTTGCGATTGAACAACCAGTAACCGGAATACGCATTGGGGATGTACTCTGTTACGTGGGTACGTAGGAGTTCATTTGGATCAACGTAGGTTTGTGCGCTCATTTGATTCGATCCTTTTTACTGTCCTGTAAGATGAAGTGGGACTTCGCCTTGTCTGCCAAGTCCCGGTCTTCAGTTATTGTGTAGACCAGATCATAAACCCTGTCCTGATTCAACGGTGATTGAATCTGTCTTTCGTTATATTCCTGTCGTGCTTTGATCTTGTCCCGTTGGCTATACAGGATGTGCAGCAGATTGGGAGTCTTCAATGAGTCAGGAATAATCTGAACTCCCAGTTCTGCTACGAGATCAGTTAACCATCTGTACTTTTTTTTTGCTCTGCAAACTTGAAGAAGATCACGTTTGCCATTCTGTAAGCTGCGACTTCGTTGACCTGTACGTTGTACTTGCGGGTCAGGGCCGAAGCGAACAGTGGCATGTAATCTCCATCTTCCTTTGTCTCTCCCTGTGCTACGAGCGCCATCCGGTGGAGAGTGCATACGTGTCCTTCGACTTCACCGATAAGTGATCCGTCATCACCCCTGATCTTGAATACAAGGATGTCATCATCACTTTCGATATCGAAGATGTTGTCGGCATCAATCTTCCCGTTTGTTATCTTTGGTTTCGCAGGTTGTTTCCGTCGCACTGGTTTCTTTCTTCGCACTGGTTTCTTTTTCATCTTAGACTCCTAGAAATTATTGATAGTATCCTGGTTCTCCAGTTCCCTCTTTACCTCGACCTTCAAGGTCGCCTTCGGGAGTTCCAAGAATTGCATAAGTGATCTCCCATGTGGTAACAATCACAGGGCAGTTTCCGAAGGACGACATAACTCTTGAGCTGAAGTGACTCTGGTTGTCAAGTTGTTTCACTTTCTTCCCACCAATCACATCATGCTGAGGTGGGTTAGTTGGATACCCAAGACGGATTGCGTATCCTTTCATTGTGATTGTGAAGTCATCGTTTCCGAAGTCCTGTTCGAAAAAGTCAGCTCCAGATATATCCTGATTGTGCCGCTGGTCAAGTTCGACAGAAGTTTTCTTTGTATCAGGGTTGTAATATCCACGTCTGACTTGATCCTTGTTCCTGTATCGGTTGAATACTTTTCTTCCTTCCTTGGTGTTAACGTAGTAGGCATTCTGCATGTCAATCCATGACTGATCCTCTGGAGGACAATCGTTGTCGAACACCCCGACAATGTATATGGGCTCTCTGAAGGCTCTTGATGATTGGGGTATGTTATATTCGACGCTTGCACTACAAGAGGTTTTTGGGTTCTCGCTATTAGAGTTCCCTTCTTCCAACAGCGGGTATGCGCCGTCCGGGTTCTGTGCATTGTTCCGTATGTCGGTAGTCCATAACAACCATGACGTGTTGGAAGTTACAGGTTTGAACATTCCGGCAGCACGAATCGCATCTTTAATTGCATCTACTGTGGATACCCATTTCACAGAGAATGAGACTTCGTTTGCAAACATGCTCTCCCGTATTTCAAGGGAAAGAATAATTGGAATCTTGTATTCAGTTATTAACTCTCCTAATATCCATCTTGTAATCGGATCTGGAATACCCTGATTGATTCTCTCCGATGCGATGTAACCGAAGATTGCCCATGCCTGAACCTTTGGTACTTCGGGTCTTAGTTTGATGGTACAATCCATTGTATTCGTCCACCGTTTGAACCCGACCGCAAATGGATCTCCCGCAAGAAGTTTCGAACCCATTGCATGATTGCATTCAATATCGACAACACCGGAAGGGTAGACGTTATCCGATTCAATTTCGGTGTATGTCAAGGTAAACTCGCAGGATAGATCATCAGGGGAGAAAACATAGTCTTGCTCCAAGTGATAACCAGCCATTGATTCTGGTCCGAGGAGTCTGTAGACGAATCCTCTGAAACCCTTTGATATTCCCCCCGTACCAGGTTTTGCTCTCTTCTCTATGTATCCTTTACGGGTTAGCGTTTGGTAACCACTCTTATTTATCTTGATGCTTGACGTTACCCAGAACTCAGTTATAGAGTGATAAGAACCACCACCTTCTATGCACTCAGCCTGTCTTGCTGTTATTGCCCACACAACTCTTGCTGCTTTGAATCCTCCCATTGTTTCGTACAGTAGTATTTGTGGTTTCGGTCCCCAATCAACAGTATGGTTGTTCGGTGTTGTGTTGAACTGAAATAGTTTTCCGAATCCCCTGTCCCTGAACTGGAGAGGCTTACCCGATTGGAGAAGGGATGTTCTTATCAGTTCAAGAGGGTTGTCGGTTGAGGGTCGAGCTTCAGCTATCAGATCGAAGGAAGTTGGATAGACGATTGCTTCAATTTCGATCTGGTACTCGATGTACTTGACTGTGGTTCCCTGATTGTTGTAAATCGGAACTGCCCGTACTGTTGATTTCAGGATGTCATCAATGGTTATCCCGTTGTAGGTAACAGTGGATACGGTGTTTACTATTCCCATTAGAACAACACCTCAACTTTTCTGTTCTTTGCTGGTCCTTGGAATAGTGGGTTACCCATAAACTCATACAACTGGTTCATGATGTCAGCATTAGCTGCTGAATCTACATCCCCTGCGGTTAAGTACCGTCGCAATGCTGCCCCAAGTGGTGGGATTATCTTTTCGATTCCAGCTGCCAGCATCAACCATCCTTCATGAGCTATACGTTGGATTTCGTTATTGACTGACAGTAATCCTTCAACAGTTTTGATCAGGGGGTAAAGGATGTCAGAGAGCAACTTCAAAATGGATGCGATGCTTCTTTTGATGTCATTCCATGCTGTCAGTCCTTCCTTGAATAGTCCCAACCAGGGACCAGTGGAGATATCTTTGAGATTCTCATTGATCAATCTTCCTCGACCTCTCTCTCTTTCGATGTCAGCAAGTGATTTTCCAAATTCATTACTTCGTTGCAACATCCTTGAAAACATCTTCAGGTCATTTTCAATCTGTGCGTATAACAGTGGTCCGGGGATGTTATCTAAAGTCTTTGCAAATTTTTGAGCTCTGGAATCGAGTATTCGAAATGCAGCTGCGACTGCTATTGTTGCGACAGTCAGAGTTCCAAGAACTCCTAACAGGATTGAAAGTGTGGTTGTGCCTGCTGCTGCTGCGCCGCCTCCACCTGCTGCAATCAGACCACCACCTCCACCTGCTGGCGACCGTCGTCGTGGCACCACTGTTTCGAGTGCTGTCCTGGTTCTCGATGCTTTAGTATTCAAAGTCATCGAACCAGCGCGCATCGGATTCGTAGGAAATAAAGGCGCAGCGGGAATGTCAACTGATCGGGTTGAACTTGCTGCCTTGGCAGCGCTCCTTACAAACTTTGCGTCAACTGGATCTGATCCTTTTCCCCCACCACCGAACAACCCTTTGAACAGTCCCCCCAACTTGGAGAATATTGATCCGATACCTTTTGTGATTCCTGTTACCAGTCCTGATCCGAATCCCAACATAGCTGACAGTGGACTCTTCTTTCCACCTCCACCTGATGGTGATGGTTGTCCTCCACCTCCTGATCCGCCAGCGCCGCCACCAACAGCCTCTCCTCCTGCGGTTGCAAATGCGAATTGTATTGGACGCTTGTTGACCAGTGATTGAATGAAGTCAACGGCATGATTTATTCTGCGTCCGAGGTGCGCACGATTGAATGCACCAAGCATGTCATTGATGAACTTGCGACGTATAGTCGTGCTTCTCTTGTCGGATTGGATTTCATCCTTGACTGCTTTTTCAGCTTCCAGTTGTCTGTTCTTCTCCTCCTTATTCAATCCCTTCTCGAACTGCTTCTGTTCCCGTTCTGATCTCCTTCGGTCCCTGTCCGCACGATCCAGGTCGGATTGTTTTGATTTCCTTCGTTGTCGTTCCTGCGCCTCCTGAGCACGTTCCTCTCTTGCCTGTGCTCTGCGTTCAGAGTTAACACGACGCGCAGCACGTTCCTGCGCCTCTTGGCGTTTTGTTTCGTCGTCACCTTTGACTACCTTGTCACCTGTGCCAACTATCTCGATTTCGATGCGTTCAGACATCAGGTTGGGTTAGCTAATGGAGAAGAACCTGTACTCTTCATTCGCAGATATCTCGGTGAGGAATACCTGGAACCGAATCGGGATCATCCTGACGTTGTTGTCAAGGTTTATCCGTGACGAGACTTCAGGGGCAATGATTGCGTTGGGAAATGTGATTGTCGCGTTGTCAGTGCCAGCCGGAGAACAGGTTGATGCTGTAAGAGCAAGTTCCTGTGCGAACCCGTTATTTACAGCGAATTGGCCCGTACAATCAACTACACCAAATGTTCCAACTGCGGGAGCTGTTACCCAAGGCCAGAGTGCGGCGTAGAGACCAGCAGCTTTCCACTCCTTGAGTACCGTCTCAACGAACACCTCCGCACCACGATACACCATGTCAACGATGTTGTCGGAGTATTCTTCGAATTGAACTACGTTACCCTTTTGGGACACTTCCCAAAACCATCCTTCATCTGTTCTTCCTAGAGGCTGGCCTCCATAAACTGCGTTGTAATGACCAGCAGTTGCAGCATGAATAGTCATTAGTAACTCCTTAGATTACCTGTTTCGTAAATAAACAGGCCCGTCGCAGGTTAGTCTATGAGTTCGAGTTCCACCACCTTATCACCTTTACCTAATGCTTCAAGACACTCCGGGTTAGTCACCGATGGAACGTATGATGACTTGGAGATATTGATTCCTGTCTTTATCGCCTTCGCCCATGCAAGTTTACCTGATTCAGTGGCGAATTTGAAATAGAATGTCTGTCCCTGAAATTTTACTTTGTAATCGCTTTCTACCTTGGTACATGGCAGTACATGGTAGGTTCTCACCAGTTCGGTAGCATCGTCAGGGATCTCCATTGTCTCCGTATCAATGACGTAGATGATCTCAGGGTCACTCTTAATACGGTATAGTCTTTCCAAGTTAACCTTCCTCTGGTGGACAGATGTCATCCGCAAGAACTGTCTGCTTCAACAGGTTACCAAAGTTAAGTGTAAGTGATACTCCTGTAAGTCCGTCACGGGTATCTCTGGGAGGAGAAACCCCATGCGTCCCGTGGAACCATTCCTCTTCCCTGAATTCAAGTTTGGGTGAGCGGTTGAGAAGGACCAGTGGGTGCATGAATATCTGATGATCAACGAATGTGTTGAGTACAAGATCGTTGAGTTCCAAACGGCTGTTAAGCCACTGAATGACACTCCAACGATTCTGGATTGCATAGAGTGTACGTTCTGCTACCGCTGCGATTCCTGTAAGGTTGGTGAGGTAGATGGAGGGACTGATGCGGTCGTAGGGAACTGCTTTGAGTCGTTCAGTGATTGTGATGCTGACTCCCCATATCTCCTCATGGTATCCATCGTCGGTGTTGAGTCGTGATTGGACTTCACGAATGAATACAGATGCAAATCTGTCTCCCATCATCGGATCGGGTTGACCGTCAGGCATTGCTTTGCAGTTGTCGGTGTTCCAGTCATCTGGGAGACGATCGTGGATGTACTCAGTAACCCCGGATAGAACTGCAATGTCACTCATAATACCCTGTCCTTGATATGATTGATGACTTCCGACATTGCTTTCTCGGTTGCTATACGCACCCAGGGTTCGTAGTTATCAGGAATTACAGGACGTGACTTGTTGTGGTACTTGGCATACTCAACGAGTGTACCAATCTCCAGCTTGTTGCCAGTCTGTTTGTAGAGTTGGTTCTTCTTTGGTCTGTATCCTCTGTTGCTGTTGATGGACGGTTCAAGAGAATCGAAGATCCTGTCAGTGATGCGCATGATCAATACGTTACGATCGCCCAAAACATCGAGTCGTGTTCTAGCCCCCATCTTCTTGACGTGCGCCCATGCTATCTTGGCAGCAATCACTTGTGCCTGTGAGTAATTTATCTTGAGCATTAGTTGAGATAAGACTGATGAATACTTTCTTCTCCACTCCGCATCTTCTTCTGGGGATAGGAGCCCCCTCTTGCGGTCCTTGAATGACGTCCCTGATTGCTTCTTGGTAAGGCCGAACTGGCTTAGTTGTTTTGTTCCGATTGGACGTTGGGCAATAGTGGATCGGGCCAATGGTTTGAATGTGTTACCAAGGTCATCTGCTCCACCTTCCGAGCGTGCCTTGTATGATTTGTGAATCAATGTAAATAGCTCGACAGTGAGTGAGGTCCAGAATACCCTTCCGATTCCATGAATGTCCTTTAGTTCACCTGTGATGTAACCGCCGATACTTGCGAACACACGCTTGATGAAATACTCAGGTCTCTTGGTTCGGAGTTTAGCCATTTACACCCAGCCCCAAAACCAACCCAACCCTATGCTCTGTCCAGCGTATGTTCCACCAACACTGATCGTTGGACGCACTCTCAACTTCTCAACACCGAATCGTTCATCAACGATCAGGTTAGACATGGATGGGTAGGAATGTTCACGGAGAGGGATGTCGATGTGAGGGGGGAGTTCCCCGGTTGCCATTGCATCGAGTTCTCTCAACGCTTCGGTGAACATCTCCTCGAAGTAATGTTCATTGCCTCTGCGCTTGGATATGTAATGTGCTGCAATCCATGTAGTGCGGGAACAAATCCATCTGCTGTTGGGCATCTCCAACGGGTCGAAGTACCTGCTGATCCTGACAACAACTGTTTGTTCCGCATCCCTGATGAACTGATTGATTACGAGTTCTTTTTCTGTGAGTCCGTTGGATACGATAATCGTATCGTTGAGGTCATCTAAGATGTTGGTTAATCCAAGTTGAGCGTAGAGACCTTCGATCAGTTGTTGGGTGGTGAATCCATAGACCGGGACGTAGGTTGTGTAGGAACCCGCACCTCCAACAATCGCCACACCATCATTATAAATGGGCATTAGGTTCCTCCGGCAAGTACAACTGGATTCGGGAATTCTTCGACATCACTTTTTCTCCAGAGATAGTAATTACCTGCGTCTAGGAAGAAGGTAACAACTCCAAATGAGTCGGTGACCAGTGTCCCTGCTATTACGTTGTCTCCGTCTGAGTCAGTGGATACCCAACACTCGACCCCTGATACCGGGTCACCAGATCCAATGT
>Ga0307380_10004906_pt1 | contig 17902 bp, 20 predicted proteins | sample UN3MG_FD_202239 | JGI IMG/M metagenome (GOLD analysis project Ga0307380, IMG submission 202239) | Soil microbial communities from Risofladan, Vaasa, Finland - UN-3 | ecosystem: Environmental > Terrestrial > Soil > Coastal area > Acid sulfate soil | place: Finland: Risofladan, Vaasa | collected...
AATGGGAAGTCAGAGCACTCGTCCACCATGATACACGTGCCTTAGAGGGACTTGATATTGAACGTGTTGCAGGTGATGTTCTTGATGGCGAATCTTTGAGACAAGCGTTTCACGGAGCAGACATTGTCTTCCACTTAGCTGGGCGTATATCCGTGGTTAACTGGGATCGCAAGAAGGTAGAAGCGGTTAATATCACAGGTGTTCAGAACGTTGTCAATGCCTGCATGGACACCGGTGTGAAACGGCTTGTGCACACCAGTTCCTTCCATGCACATAAACAGGAACCAATCGATGAAACGCTTGATGAATCCCGTCCATTACTCGATACCGGCAGCTATCCTCCCTACAACCATTCCAAGGCAGAAGGGGAAAGAATTGTAAGAGCAGCCATTGCAAAAGGGTTTGATGCTGTTATTATAAATCCCACGGGGATGTTAGGCCCACACGATTATAAACCATCCCATTTTGGGGCAACATTGCTATTGATGGCTCAGGGGAAACTGCCTGCCCTGGTCAATGCGGGATTGAACTGGGTGGACAATCGGGATGTTGCTAAAGGTATGATAAATGCCAGTGAACAGGCAAAGGCTGGCGAAAAATATATCCTTAGCGGTCATTGGGTCACATTGGAAGATATTGCTCAGCAAATCGCCCGTATCCCCGGGGCAAAACCACCTCAGGTTATATTACCAATGTGGCTAGCCAAAGCGAGTGCTCCTCTGGCAACATTTTTCAGCCGGATCAGAGGCGAACGTCCCCTGTTTACTTCGATTTCCATGAAAGAGCTCGAGAGCAATCCAAACATAAGTCATGCAAAGGCGAGCAAAGAACTGGGATATGAACCACGTCCATTACAGCAAACAATAGCCGATACTATGAATTGGTTTCAGGTTAATGGGATTTTAACCTCATTATATAAGAAGTAATCTAATGAGTGATATAGTCTTTCGTTACGCATTAACTGCCTGGGTAATTGTAGCGGTGGTGGTTTTCATTTCCCTGTTTTTTATCAACGCTCCATACGGGCGTTATTTTAAACATAATTCCGGGCCGTCCATTAACGGAAAACTCGGCTGGATAATTATGGAAACGCCTGCCCCACTGGTATTTGCTGTTTTTTTTATTACAGATATTCGGATGGTCACCATCATACAGATTATTTTCCTTGCTATGTGGGAAATTCATTACATTGATCGGGCATTGATTTATCCAATTAAAGTCAGGATTTCTTCAAAACCCTTACCATTAGTCGTACTAGTAGCTGGTCTTACATTCAACATCATGAATGCCTTTCTAAATAGCCAATACATAATCATGAATACTCTAAAATACTCGGAGTCCTGGCTTCATGATATACGTTTTCTAGCTGGTCTGGCTCTCTTCATAATGGGCTTCATAGTGAATCGCCATTCTGATTACATCCTTTATCGCATCAGAAGTACGTCGCAAAAGGAATATGGTATTCCGGAAGACGGCTTCTACCGCTGGGTGTCCTGCCCGAATTATCTGGGAGAAATACTAATATGGATAGGTTGGACTATTGCCACGTGGTCACCTGTAGCAGCCGCGTTTTCCTTGTGGACCATCGCTAATCTAGCACCACGTGCAAGATCACATCATCAATGGTATCAACAGCACTTCGATGATTATCCCAATGAAAGGCGTGCTTTGGTACCCTGGATTTGGTAGGTAACTGTTTTTGTGCACTGACAAGGTGAATTGATTAGTCAAAGCAAATAGTCCGAATATTCATTACGGAGGTGAATTAAAATGGCAACGCAGCAGATAATTCTTCTCGTCATAAACATTATCGGGGGAGCCGCCGTCATCGGAAGTTATATTTTCGGGCTTAACGCACAAACAGGTGGAGCCAATGCCCTCTGGGGAGGTGTCCCGGAAAATATCAGGCTGATATATGGCGTTTCCATGGTTCTGTCTGCCCTCGGTTATTTTGCTTTTTTCTATTTCATTCTCTTCCGGCTCGTACCCGGTGAAGTCCTGATTGCCGGACGATTCGGTTTCAGCCTGTTCTATGCAATATTCCTTATCATTCTCATACCCTCGGCATTATGGATGCCGCTTACTAGTTTGTATGTAGGTAATCCGACCACAGGCATGTGGGTTGGGGTACGTACTGTTCTGGTACTCGTAGGTCTCGCTTCCATAGCGCTCGTATGGGCACTTCTAAGTTTGCAGCCCAAAGTCCCCGGTGTTTCTTATTGGTTGGCAGTTGTGGGTAGTGGTTACTTTGCTTTCCACACCATGATTTTGGATGCTATATTGTGGGCGGCATTGTTCAAATGACGTCAACTGACCAGTATAATTGAAAAGCAAAATATCCGCTGGAAATATCACTTTAGCAGGAGAATTGAGAGATGGCTAACAGAGTTGATTTCTATTGCTGGGCAAAATGAAATACCTGTCGTAAGACGAAGGAGTTTCTTTCGCAAAAGAACCTGGAAATCAACGAACGAGATTTCTTCAAAAATCCTTTTAGTCGTGGTGAGATAGAGGAGTTGCTACAGGGGAAACCAGCTTCGGATATGTTTAATTTCAGAAGTCCAAGCTTCAAGCAACTCGGTCTGGAACGGGATAGGCTGAGTGATAACGAGTTCATCGATTTGATGTTAAAAGAGCCACGGCTCGTCCGCAGACCTGTCGTTCGTATTGGGGATAAAATATACTATGGTGCCGATAAGTCAGTATTGGAGAGTCTGATAGGCTAAAATGAGGCAGCTAAACCCGGAGAAGCTTCATGTTACATACTTAACCGGTACTACACCACAGAGTCTCACTCTTCCCAGACGCTACACCCTTACTCATTCTGATAGAACGGGAGAGCTTTTTCTTTCTATAGGTAATGAATATGACACGAAGAAGATTTCCGGGCTATACACCAGACTGATGAGAGATGAAGTCCTTGCCGAACTTTCCGATTACGGAGATAATCTCATATTCAGGGTATATTGCTATGTTAGCGGAGGATTTGTTTTCGGTACAGCTAAGTGGCGACACAGTATTTTTCAATCTGAACTACCGCTTGTTCTAGAATCCATCAGGTACGGTGATAGGACTCTATATGAACAGAACACTCAACTTGATAACACCCCGGTATTAATACACTTCAAATCTACTGTCATTGAGTTTGACAAAGTCGAGAACTGGGGCACTATGGCGGATTACGTGTAAAGTCGTTAGGAGGCTATTATGAGTGGTTCCTCAGTAACTAAAGGCCTGCTTAAAAAAATAGCGGGAACCCAACGTTTTGCCGTGCTTGCTACCCTGACCAATCAGCAACCGTATAGTAACTTGGTCACCTTCACTGTTTCCGATGACTTACGGCACATTGTCTTCGCTACAAATCGGGACACCCAGAAATATCGCAATATCCTGTCCAATAATCAAGTAGCTATGCTTATTGATAATCGGAGAAATAGCCAGTCCGATTTAACCGAGGCACTAGCTATCACGGCGCTTGGTAGTGCCAGCGAGTTAGACGGCGATAGAAGTGATAAATTGGTGCAGTCCCATCTTAACAGGCATCCCTATGTGGCAGAATTCCTTAAAAGACGTGATACCGCCATCATTAGTATAATAGTAACCGACTATATTCTTGCCCGGTTTGATAGTGTAAAACGAATACGGGTGGACAATACCTTTTAATATACCAAATAAGATTCAAATGTCTACCCTTTAGCTATTAATGACTTCAAATACAAAAGTAATAAGGTCAGAGAAGGAGGTACGGGGCAATGAAGTTATCTGCTCTAGATAAGTCCGCAGGTCTAATAACTTTAGATGACATTCTTGATGCCGATAGGGAAGATAGTCTAAAAAGTATTTTTTCGGAAGCTATTCAACGAGGAATGAAAAACGTTATTCTGGATTTCAGTCCGTTGAATCACATGAACAGTGCAGGAGCCAGCACACTCGTTAAACTGGCAGTATTAGCGAAGCGACAGAAAATGAGACTTTGTGCCTTCAGGCTCAACAAACGCTATCAGGAGATTTTCGACCTTACTGGCCTGAGCGAAGGCATTACCAAATTCAACGAAACAGCAGATGAACTTGAAGGGTTATCTAAAGCAGAGGTGCATCGACTAAAAGAAATGACTGTTGGAGAAGGCGAGCAGGATGATATGGGTTGGGCACCAAATATAGTGAGACTCCAAGCCGCAGAGAAACCTCAAGGGGCAATGAATAAAAATGTAAATGGGCGTCGTTTGACAGGGCCACTTCAGGGATTCGGACCAATTTGGCAAAAGACTTACCTGCTGACCATTAATAAATCGGAGCTACAGCCACGTGATGTTATCACGATTATGAAACAGCATTTACCCGAATTCCAGCCTTCTCAAAATAAGTTTTACCCATCAGCTAAAGGCATCGCGGCCGGTGAGATTGTGCTCATAGATTCATCAACTCCCGGCGGCATATTGTCCACGGGAGTCTTGGTGGTCTATGCCGACGACTTTAGTTTTACACTTATGACGCCACAGGGTCATCCTGAAGCAGGTTGGGTCACTTTTAGTTCTGAGAAAAAGGGAAGTGCCGTTGAAATGAGGATTCAGGGATTAGCCAGTGCCGGTGACCCGTTTTATGAGCTTGCTTTCAGAATAGTTGGTTCAAAGTTTCAGGAAACTATCTGGAAGCATGTATTATCATCACTCGCTTCATATCTCGGTGTTGAAGCTGATGTTCAAATGATAAAAACCAGCATCAGTGGTAAACTGCAATTTATGAAAACCAGCAATCTGTGGTATAACGCACAAATCAGGTCAATTCCTTACAATATACTCCGTTTTTTTTGAAGAAAATGAAATAATTTCCAGTTAAGATGGTAGCGAGATATGATCAATTCAGAGGATAGACCTGCTATTGTAATAGGTTCAGGGCCAAATGGCCTATCGGCGGCTATTACATTAGCGCAGGCTGGTTTACCTGTTACCGTTTATGAAAGGAATGAAGTAATCGGAGGTGCCTGCCGCTCTTCAGAACTTATCAGGCCAGGCTTCCTTCATGATATCGGCTCAGCAGTTCATCCACTCGCTATTGTTTCTCCATTCTTCCGAAAGTTGCCCCTGAAAGATTACGGACTCAAATGGATAGTACCCAAGGCTGCTCTGGCGCATCCGTTTGACGATGGTACAGCAGTTGTTCTACATAGTTCAGTCGCTGAGACTGCTTTAATGCTTGATGGATCTGATAGAAAAGCGTATCGAAGATTAATGGATGCGTTAGTAAATCAGTGGGAAGAACTTGTTGATGAAGTAATGCAATTTCCACGATTTTCAATCCGCCACCCATTTGTAATGTTAAATTTCGGACGGCGAGCCTTATGTTCAACGACGGGTCTTGCCAGAAGCCTCTTTAATGGCTCTCGTGCTAGAGCTGTTCTCGCTGGTCTAGGTGTGCACTCGGTAATGAGCTTAGAAAAGCGAGCCAGCATCGCGGCTGGGCTTTTCCTGGGGGCGGCAGCACATGCTACCGGCTGGCCATTACCGGAAGGAGGTTCTCAAAGAATAGTTGATGCTATGGCCGACTACCTCACTAAACTGGGTGGAAACATCATAACCGGTACTGAAATACAATCGCTTGATCAGCTATCGCCTCATCGGTTACTCATGCTGGATGTGACCCCTCAGCAATTCCTTGGTATGGCAGAACAGCGCTTGCCGTATCGCTATAAACATAAACTGAGGAATTATAAATACGGGCCCGGTGTTTTTAAGATTGATTGGATACTTGATGGGCTTGTCCCTTGGAAAGCAGACGAATGCTTGGATGCAGGCGCTGTGCATCTCGGAGGCTATCTTGATGAAATAGTCGCCTCCGAAAGGGATGTATCGCAGGGACAGCACCCGGGAAAACCGTTTGTTATACTGGTACAGCCAAGCCTTTTCGACAAGACGCGCATTAAGGATACCGGGCATATTATCTGGGGATACTGCCATGTTCCCAATAGTTCTTCCTTCGATATGACCGAACGGATCGAATCACAGATAGAGCGCTTTGCGCCTGGTTTCAAAGACAGAATCATCGCCCGGCATACTATGAACACATCGGTTTTACAGAAAGATAATCCCAACTGTATTGACGGGGATATTACGGGGGGCGCCCAGAGTCTGAGAAGAATGTTCCTCCCGGAAGTGTCCTATGAAACACCAATTAGTAACGTCTTTCTCTGCTCTGCCACAACACCACCTGGCCCAGGTGTCCACGGCATTTGTGGAGCCCGCGCCGCTCAGTTTGCTCTACGAAAACAGAAGCTAGTATAGAAAATTAGTGACATGCTCTTAAAAGACTCAGAATGAGGTGCAGAAATTACAACTGTCCAGATTTATGATGCTAAGCAGAACAGGGTCGTGACCGTAGAGAAGATAGAGAAGTCGGATGCGGAATGGAAAAAGTTGCTGACTGAGAAGCAGTATGAAATCACGACCCGGAAGGGAACGGAATCTCCGGGTACCTGTACCTTTAACGAAGTACATGAAGCGGGTATTTTCCAGTGCATACGCTGCCGGACCGACCTATTTCGCAGTTCCGCCAAGTTCGAATCGGGGACTGGCTGGCCCAGTTACTATGAGCCAATCTCGTCGTTAAACGTGGTGGAGCAGCCTGACATGAGTCTGGGAATGGCTCGGACGGAAGTGCTCTGCGCTCGGTGCGGCTCCCATCTCGGCCATGTTTTTGATGATGGTCCGCCACCGACCGGCAAACGCTATTGTATGAACGGCTTCGCGCTAAGACTCGTATCTGAGGGCGGACTATGAACCAGGGAGTCTCCTTGGAAGTTGCTACTCTCGCCGGCGGTTGTTTCTGGTGTATCGAGGCGGTCTTTCGAGAAGTTGATGGCGTCGAGAATGTGGTTTCCGGCTACACGGGCGGTGCCACCGTCAATCCGACCTATCAGCAGGTATGCACCGGCAATACTGGCCACGCTGAGGCGGTTCAGGTGAGCTTCAAGCCTTCCAAGATCTCGTATCGGGAAATTCTGGAGATTTTCTTCTCCGTCCATGACCCAACAACGCTGAACCGGCAGGATGCGGATACAGGCACGCAGTACCGTTCGGCTGTTTTCTACCACAACGAGAAGCAAAAAGCCGTTGCCGAGGAGCTCATCGGAGAACTCAGCAAAGCCAACATATGGGAGAACCTCATCGTGACTCAGATTCTCCCGCTGGATACATTCTATCCTGCAGATGGCTCCCACCAGGAATATTTCTCTCGACACCCTGAACAGGCGTACTGTCAGTTGGTGATTTCACCCAAGGTTAGCAAGTTTCGCAAGCAATGGGCAAAGCGGATCGGGTAATGAAGTGGTCCCCATCCTCAGGACAGGACAGGGGTCTTGTTAAGGTCGCGTCCTGCTGTTCTCAAGGGGTTGGGTGTCAATGATTCTAGCACACCTTCACTGGTGACTTCCACCAGGATTGAGGTGAATTGACCTTACCCCGGGATTAGTAGCACCACTGTCTGGCAGGGTGCTGAAAAACCCTTTCGTCCAACCCCCGTGAGGCCCGGATGGAGCGCCTCTCAGAAGAGGCGGGGCCGCTGTACTCCCCTTTTTCATCAGGTCTGCTAGGGTTGAGCCGAGGAGGTCCACACCCTGACAGTGTCCTGAACACAATCCATCTCATTGCAAAAGGCGACAACCTGACCACCGGATTGAATATCATATTCTCGGCTTATTTCAAGCTGAAGATGGGTGAGGGGAATGGTGCACTTACCTCTGGCAACGGACCGCTGCCGGCCGCAACGTAATCTGCGCATAAATGCTTAGCTACTGCTAATAATATGAGCAGGAAAACCGATGACGCTTCACCAGCCGAGTGCTATTCTATTTATGGATAGGTGGAATATCAAACATGGAGAGTAGAAGGAATGAAGAATGCCAAGAAAGCTGCTGAAGTAACTGCCCAGTTCTTCGGCATGGTTGTCGGCAACAATTTCACCACACCCCCCTGGTTAATCTCTGAACTGTACCCAAGGCTGGAATTGTCCTGCCAGGGGTGATTTCTTAGCGGGCAAATTATAGAAGCAGGTGAATATAGATGGCTATGTCAGTAAAACAGAGGCGCTCAGCTATTTCTCGAACCAGACAGGATGGGGTAACGGTAGTCCCGTTCCTCGAAGAACTGATGCGCCGGCGGAATCGCTTGCCCACTCAAATGGCGGCAGACCTGGGTGTTAGTCATCCTACTGTCTTCAGGTGGCTGGCCGGCGCCGATGTTCCCAGCACTTCTTCCTGCCGCAAACTGGCCGAATACAGCGGTGTGCCTCTACAAAAAGTGTTAGCCATGGCTGGTCACTTACCCCAGATTGAACAGACAGTGCCCGTTGATTGGCCGGAGTTCCGTGAGTATGCTCACCGGAAGTACCCCAACGAGATGGATGAAGACCTTGTTGAGATTATTGAAGGGCTAATCGAACGCCGCAGGATGAGAAGACAGCGGCGATAAGAGAACCTCCCGTAAAACCCGGCTGCAATAGCCAATCGGGCGTACCGGGTGCATTACCGTCAAATGCCAGATACGACCGGACCGCGCGACCAGGGCCACGGATACTCCGCGCAGTAGTGACAGGGATGGGAGCCAGACTATGGCGAACATAGAATACAAGCCAGATGAAATAAATGTCGGCAAGGCTCTCTCGACCGCTATACGAAGTAAAGACTTCTGGCGACTGTATATTCTGGCTGTGCTCATGGTGTTCTGCTCGATATTCTACTACTTCGGGGAGATAGTTGACCTCACCGGATGGGAGAGTCTACGCTGGAGCTTTTTCTACGGTGTACATGACATTCACCGCCTCCTGTTCCTCATTCCCATAATCTACACTGGCTACGTCTTCGGGACCAGGGCGGTAATCCTGGTGACAATTGTCGTGGTCGGTATCTGTACACCTCGTGCGTTGTTTATATCCCCCTTTCCGCATCCGATACTGCGACCATTGGTTTTCATCCTGATTGCCGGTACCCTTGGCTACCTGGCAGCGCTGGTACGCACCAGGATGAAGCGGCGAGGCTATCTTGAATCTACTATGAAACGAGAAATAGACAGGCTGTCCGCGCTGTCGGATCGAATGGAAGAGGGGGTTGTCATCATCGGGCCGGACTACAGAATGCGGTATTTCAACAGTAGCATACGGGGATATATTGGTGAAGTCACCAGCCCGTACTGCTATAAATACCTTCGTGGCCTTGATGAGCCCTGCGGGGAAGTCTGTAAGCTCTCGGAAGTACTGGCCGGCGCCGTCAGGCGATGGCGATACGAGCTTCCGGACGGCAGGGTGTTTGAAGTGCTCGCTTCACCGTGCATCGATGCCGATGGTGTGGTCTGTCAGTACGCTACGTTCAGAGATACGATGGCACACGAAGAAAGTGGAAAGAGAGCATCCGAACAACAAGACTGAGACAAGGGCTGCACTGCCTGTGATATACTTCGCTTTGACGACCCATGAACTCCCCGGCGCTACCCGGTGCCTGCAACAGGGCTGAAATCCGAAGGAAGCAACGCAATGGACCTGGAATGGATTCTGCAACTCGTACTGTTCGGCATATTGCATTGGGTGCTGGCCGTGCTTCTGTTACAGGATCTGGCCAGTAGGGACCGAGTGTTGGGGGGGCACAAGGCACCCTGGGTTCTGGCAATAGCTCTGGTCACTTTCCTTGGTTCCCTGCTGTATATGTTGTGTCACCCTCAGGTTTTCCTGGAGGACGACGATGACAACAATGACCGGAATCGTTGACCGGGAATCCAGGGGGGATAGCCGTCTTCCGTGCTTGTTACCGGTGCTGGAGCGAGTATCGGCATATTGATTTATCTGCAAGACCAGTACTCAGTTGCAGAAATACCAGCTATTCATCCGTCTCACAATTGACTTGACAACGCAGGCTGCCATTGCCAGACCGGCAAAGCCGTATCGCCGTATGCGAGACGCCGCGCCAGTTGTCATCCTGAGCGAAGCGAATGGATCTCGGGGTGGTGGGTAATGGGTTCTCCTTCCCCACCCCGGATTCTTCGTCGTCCTTCGGGTTATTGAGAGGACGGACTCCTCCAGAATGACAACGTGGATTGTAATGCCATATACGAGACACTACACTAGATACCAGCCCTGCTACGCCACGTACCGGCCTCGTAAAAAGTCTGCGCCACTACCTCCAGGGTCTCGGAAATAGTGACGCAGTTCTGTTACTTCCTTCCTGCGCAGTTTGTTGACTAAGAATGCAGACAGGTCTAGCCTGACTCTGCTGCGGCCTCCTCCTCTTCGTGCATTGGCAGGAGACGATGCGCCAGGAAGATTACCAGCATGGCATCAGCGACAAGCGCCGCCGAAATAGCGAACTCCATCCAGTGCGGGATGTAGGTAAAACCAGGTCGTATCTCCAGGGCCAGCATGCTTACGTTGAAACGGTTGAACACCAGGCCCAGCACGACCAGCACCGCGCTCCAGAACAGCATGGTTCTACTTTTTCTTACGCTGGGCATCGAGAAGAAGATGATGGGCAGGATAACGCCGATGACTATTTCCCCCCACCAGAGCAGGTTTTGCGGGTAAGCAGTAGCCACCAGGGCCAGGTCTCCCCTTGCCAGCAGGTCCACTATCTTCAGAAGCAGGTACAGGCCCAGGACATAGGCGGTTGCTTTGCCCAGGCCACTCATTACATCGAGGCCCAGCTTGTGGCCGAAGACCCGGCTGCTCAGTGTTGATTCGAACATGACCATCGCCGGTCCTACGGCTACCGCTGAGAACAGGAAGAGTATCGGCAGGATGGGTGTGTACCACAAGGGGTGGAGCGTTTCGGGCATCATGAGCAACATCGAGCCCAGTGACGACTGGTGCAGCGTTGAGAGGACAATACCCGCAATCACCAGGGGAATCTGGATTGTCCGGATAACACGCAAGGGAATGCGCCAGTTGAAACGCCTTATGACTGGAAAATCGAGGTTACTTAAGCGCTCAAAAACCGCAGGGCTGAATTCGAGGGCAAGGACAAGGGTGTAGGTCATCACACATACTGATACTTCGAATAATGGTGAGTGGATGTTCCAGTTGAAAAGAAAGCGCCAGATGTACCAGGGCTCTCCCAGGTCCACCAGCAGGGCAAGTATCACCAGGGTGTAGCCCAGGAACGCGGTCAGGATTGCTGGCCTTGCCACCGTATGGTACTTCTCACGTCCGAAGATATACACAATTCCTGCCAGGGTGAACCCACCCGCCGCCAGAGCGACGCCACAATACAGATCGAAGCTTATCCAGAGTCCCCAGGCACGACCGTCACTCATGTTTGTTGTCGCCCCCAACCCATAGATGTAGCGTAAAATCATAGTTACCAGACCTAGGAGAACCACGACGGTCAGGATAATAGTACCAACCGGGATAGAGCGTCTGTTTATCATCATTTCGGCACCTCTACCTGTTCCTTCTTGCTGGGAGCGTCTTCCCCTCCCGGTTGTTGCCGGCGTTTGACCAGCCAGTAGATGCCGGACATAACTGCCGCTACGCCCACCAGCACCGGCGGAACAGCACCCACGGCGCGCTCGACGTTTACCGTCACCGCTTCCTGACCGACAACCGGCATCCCGAGCTTCTCAAACGGAACGGGGGAGAGATATAGCCAGGACGTACCACCGACTTCATGCTCTCCGTAGATATGGTCTACATATTTGTCCCGGTTGGCGGCTATCCGCTGGTGAGCTTCGGCAATCAGGTCATCCCGCTCGCCGTACTTGAGCGCACCCGTGGGACACGTTGTTACGCAGGCAGGTCTAAGTCCGCCAGCCTGACGGTCGGCGCAGAAGCTGCACTTACGTACCCAGGGTGTCGGGTCATCCCACTGGTAGCACGGAATACCGAAGGGGCAGGCGACCATGCAGTAGCGGCAACCGATACACTTGTTATCGTCGTATACGACCGCCCCCTCCGGTGTTTTCTGGAAAGCACCCACGAGGCACGCCTCGGCGCAGGCCGGGTGTTCACAGTGCATACACTGGATTTTAGTGAAGACCCAATGGAACTTACCATCATGCTCCAGCTCATTGAAGCGTATCTTGGTGAGCGTATAGGCTGAGGTCTTCGGTGGGTTTTCATAGCTGCCGGTATTGGTGGTAGTCTCTGCCGGCATTTCATTCCATTGCTTACAGGCTACCTGACAGGCCCGGCACCCGATACACTTGGTTGAGTCATACAGAACCCCTTTGCTCATCTTAAGCCCTCCTCACGTTGCACAGGAAAGTCTTGTATTCCGGGATGGTAGTGTTGGCGTCACCAACGTGCGGAGTGAGGATGTTACCGCTGTCGCCTGTGGACATCCCGCTATACCCCCAGTGGTTGAGTACGCCAATGTGGTGGATGGTCTTCCCGTCCACCTGCAGCGGTTGTAAGCGCCTGGTAACCACGGCAACTGCCTGTATCTCTCCGCGGGCGGAACTCACGATAACCGTGTCTCCATTGCTGATACCCTTCTCCACAGCCAGGTCTTCACCCATCTCCACATACATATCGGGCATGAGTTCCACCAACCAGGGAAGACTCCTCGTCATAACGCCGGTCTGCCAGTGTTCGCTGCAACGGTAGGTTGTACCCACATAGGGGAATTGCTCCGGTGTGCCCCGTTCGTTCATATAGGTGCCGACGAAAGCACAGGGGTCGTTCTTGGCATCTGACATCAGGTTCCTGTCCAGAGGGCTCTCCCACGGCTCGTAGACCTCAGGTAGTGGCCCGTCCGTAAGACCGTAGCCCCAGAGACGTGCTACACCTTCCGGTTTCATGATGAAGGGCAGGTACTTTGCTCCTTCGGCAGCCTGGTTAATGGGTGCCCAGCCGCCGTCGGGAATGTCACCTTTCCATTTGGTCACGCTGTCATAATCGAGGATGACCGGGTGCTCGCTGTCCCACGGGTTGCCGTCCAGGTCCACCGATGCCCGGTTGTAGATAATGCGCCGGTTAAGCGGCCAGCACCAGGACCACTCGGAGTGCAGTCCAATCTTTCCGGGATGCATGTCTGCCGGATTGCGCCTTGCGGCCTTGTTGCCGTCTTCTTCGGTGTACATATTGCAGTAGAGCCAGTTTCCCGAGCTCGTGGTACCGTCATCCTTAAGAGCACCGAAGCTGACGGCGAGTTTACCGGTGGTCAGGTCGTAGCCATTGATTTCCCTGGCTATCATATCGGCAGTGACATGCCCGTAATCCCATTCCAGGTCAATTATGGCCTGGCGTGCGGGTGCACTGGCGTCCGCCTGGTAGAGTTCTTGAATCTTGCTCATGAGGATACTCATGATCTCCAGGTCAGGCATGGCTTCACCGGGTGGCTCCACAGCCTTGTAGCGCCACTGCGCCCAGCGACCGCTGTTGCTGATGCTGCCTTCTTTTTCATAGGAACAGGCGGCGGGGAGTACAAAGACCTCGGTACCGATGTCTGCCGGGTCTACCCCCGGCCTCTTCCAGAACTCCGCGGTCTCGGTCATCCAGATGTCAGCGGAAACGAGCCAGTCCAGGTTCCCCAGGGCAGTACGTGCGCCATTCGAGTTTGGTCCACCGGAGGCGGGATTCTGTCCCCAGACCCAGAGCCCCTTGACTATGCCCCGGCCCATTGCCTCTATCATGCCGATGTGGGTGTAGTTTACGTTGGGGTCGCATTTGGGTAGATTGTGAAAACCAAAATCATTATCTGCAGTGGCAGCATCCCCGTACCATGCCTTGAGCAGGCTGACTACATACTTCCGGGAGTTGCCCCACCAGTTGGAGCTTACGTCGCCAGCCAACCCTTGGGGTGTGATAGTGGCACCGCTATGTTTTCCGGTCCGCAGAATATAGGTATCAAGGTCACTGTCGCCTTCCATCGGCACATTGAGATAGCCGGGCAGGATGTGGGCCAGCAGGCACATGTCGGTGGAACCCTGGACATTGGATGTGCCTCGCAGGGCATTGATACCGCCGCCGGCAACACCCATGTTGCCCAGCAGGAGCTGGAGTACGGCATAAGACCTGACATTCTGGGTACCGTACGTATGCTGGGTTGTCCCCATGGCATACATGATGGTGCCTGCCTTGCCTTTCCGGCCGGATGCCGCATAGGTCCGGCAGGCTTCAAGGTATACGTCTTCTGGCGTACCGGTGATGTTGCAGACTGTATCCGCGTCGTACCGCGAGTAGTGCTTCTTCAGGAGCTGGAACACGCAGTCGGGGTCTTTCAGTGTCGTGTCAGTGGCGGGCTTGGCAGTATTTGCGTATTTCCAGGTACCCTTGGATGCAGTGGTGTACTTGCCGTTCTCTACCTCGCCAAATACCCCGTCAGTGAATTTGAACTCCGGATTGACGATGCAGGCGGCATTGGTGTACTGCGTTACGTACTCCATGTTGTAGTTGCCGGGGTTATTCTCCATATCATTGAGAATGTAGTTAATCATACCGCCGATGAAGGCAATGTCCGTACCCGACCTGATGGGTGCATAGATATCAGCCTTGGAGGAAGTTCGGGTGAAGCGAGGGTCGACACTGATGAGCTTGGCTCCCCCTTCCATGGCTTTGGTGACCCATTTGAAGGATATGGGGTGATTCTCAGCGGCATTAGAGCCGATTATCATTATGCAATCGGCATTTCTGAGGTCTATCCAGTGATTGGTCATTGCCCCTCTGCCAAAGCTTTCCGCCAGACCGGCGACTGTGGCAGAGTGTCATATGCGGGCACAGTGTTCCAGGTACACTATACCGAGCGCCCGGCTCATCTTGGACAGAAGATAACACTCTTCGTTGTCCAGTTCCCCGCCGCCAAGACCGGCAACAGCATCTGTCCTGCCAGCGGCACTGCTCCAGTTTGCGTCACGAGTGGCCTTGACCCTGGCCGCAATGGTGCTTATCATCCAGTCCCAGGACTTCTCCTGCCAGTCGGTTGTATTGGGAGCCCTGTAGAGGGGTTTTGTGAGCCGGTAGGTGTTGGGTTTACCGTCCACCTGGTGAATCTGAGCCATAGCCTGGCCCTTGGTGCAAAGGGCACCTTCATTGATAGGATGGTCAGGGTCACCCTCTACCTTGACAATTCCATCCTCGTAAGCCGTCACGATGGCCCCGCAGCCGACGCCACAGTAGCAGCAGATGGTAGTTGTCTCTTTGACCTTCTTCTTGAGTGGTTGTACTCTGGGAGCAGCGAGAGCAGTCCCTCCCGAGTAGAGGCCGAGCGCCGTGGCACCAACTCCCGCGCCCGATAGTTTCAGGAATTCTCTGCGGTCCAATTTCACACGCCGTTTCCTCCTTTCATAATGTATTACGTTGTATAATTAAAGGGACCGGCTGGAATACCCAGACGCCTTCGCCCGTCCCTATCAGTAGATCGCATGTTTGCCTGTGAGATACCACTCACGAGTGGCGAAACAGCACCGGGCTCCATGGTATTGTCTGAAACCCTCGTCACCATCGCTCCTGTGCCAGGCGCACCTTCAGCCATGTCTTCAGTCGTTCATCCAGTGTACCGACCCATGACTCTATCTTCTCAGTATCGCCCCTGGCCAGGGCCGCCCTTTCTTCCGGCGTCAGGTCATACTCCCGGAGTACTCTGTGCGGGTTCTCCGCCAAACGGGCCAGGAACCTGTGGTCGTCGGCAGCTCTGGACAGCACTTTCACAATGGTCTCTCTGCTCGATGAGGCCTTCATCCTTGCATGACCATCGCCAGGAGGTGGACCTTTGACCGGCTGTTCGTCCATTCTTAGAAGCCCCTGTGAGGCTCGCTCTGCTTCTCTCGAGCGATAGCTCCCCTGTATCTCCATGCGTTACCTATACGTTAGCACCGGGCAGAGGGAACTTCATCCGCCAGCAGACTCATTGTCACGGTCACACCTGGCCTATTCTATCGCTAGGCTATATGTGCACTTGCAGGGCTGCCGGTCGGTATCGGGTAATTGGTTATGTGAATTAAACCCGTCCACTTGTTCTCGTTCAGACAGTAGTGTGACGTAACAGGGTGAGGTGGTGTGGTTACTGCCCAACGGCCACTCATGGTTCCCTCCCTGCAGGGAAGGGAGGTTTTTTTCTTATGTGGGAAGCAGGCAAAGCCTGTTTCCCACATAAATTGATATCCGCACAGTTACTCTCCGGTGGCAACCAGTATTGGCTGTACCGGAGTGTCACTAATGTACCGGACGAGTACACCACTTTGAACTGTACAGTTCATCAGTGTACAATTGAGTTGGGGTATTACAGAAAGCAGACGATGGCCGGTCTATGAGCAAGATAAGAGTTGTTATTGCTGATGACCACGCGCTGTTCCGTGAAGGGACTCGCAATCTGATTGAACAGGAACCCGACCTGGAGGTCGCTGGAGAAGCCAGTGATGGAGAGGAAGCCGTGGAACTGGTCACCCGGCTTAAACCGCATGTGGCATTGATTGATATTGCCATGCCCAAGGTTAACGGCATCGAGGCGACACGACAGATTAAAGCCCGGTATCCCGCAACGGCAATAATCATCCTGACCGCGTACGATGACGACCAGTATGTATTTACCCTGCTTGAAGCGGGGGCAGCCGGCTACCTGCTGAAGAACGTCAGCGGGAAGGAACTTGCAAACGCTATCCGGGCCGTCCATGACGGCGAGGCCGTACTCCATCCTGCCATCGCCCGTAAGGTCTTCAGCCGGGTTGCCACATCGAAGCAGAAGCCAGAACCGGTGGCCCAGCCCAACGACCTCAGCGAGCGGGAAATGGAGATACTCAGGCTGGCCGCCACAGGTATCAGCAATCAGAATATTGCCGAACATCTCTATCTCAGCAGACGTACGGTCCAGTCTCACCTGGCCAACATTTTCCGTAAGATGAACGTTAGCTCAAGGACCGAGGCAACAATACAGGCTTTCGGAAGGGGCTGGCTTACCCCGGACAATATCACGTAGGAAACAATAGCAGGTAAGGCATCCGACGCAACATATGCTCAGGCAGTTACTAAAGGTTCCTCACTTCTGGGCCATACTGGCTATCATGGCCTGTGGTACTACTCTCTATTACGCTGACCAAATCCCTGTGCTCAGGGACGTCATGGCGCAAGCGCCGTTCACACTTGCCCGCTATTCGACATATCGCCTCCTATCCATCATTCCGGTGGCATATGCCGCCTTTGTTTTCCGGTTTCGAGGTGGCGCGATAGTCGCTGTTGTAGTCAGCCTGGGCCTTCTCCCACGGGCTGTGTTCATTTCCTCACAGAGACCGGAAGCGATAGCGGAGACTTTCGCTTTCTTCTTCATGGGCTTACTTGTGAGCTGGCTGATTGACCGGCAGCAGAGGGCCCTGAACCGACTCGAAAACGCTCGACAGGCGCTCCTGGATTCTCTTCAGACGGTCAGGGACCAGCGGCAACTGTTACAGCTCTCTGAGGAACGCTATCGTGGCCTTTTTGAGAATGCTGGTGAGGCTATTCTTATCTGCTCTACTAATGGTCGGATAGTCACAGCCAACAGGAGTTGTGAGCGGCTGACCGAATATAACCATGACGAGTTGACAGATACCAGTATCTATGAGTTCTTTTCGGAAGATGATGCCGAGACAGTTAGAGGTATCTTCACGGAAGGGGTAAGAGGAAGAACTGTCGGAGAGACCGAAGAGCTCTGTCTGATCAGGAAGGATGGGACACAGGCATTTGTCAGGTTGAGTGTAGGTCGTCTTCCGGGGGAAGAGCAGACACCCATCGTGCAGGTGATAGCTCTGGACATCACCGAAGAAACACAGCTACGCAAGAGTATGGAGTACTACATCAGGCAGATAACCAGAGCCCAGGAAGATGAGCGCTTGCGCATCTCCCGGGAGCTTCACGACGATACGGCCCAGGTGCTGGCCGGGCTATCACGTGATATCGCCTCATTTGCCACCAGTCATGAAGAAGAACTGTTGCAGCCGATGGCAGAGCAGTTGACGAA
>Ga0307380_10004908_pt1 | contig 17901 bp, 8 predicted proteins | sample UN3MG_FD_202239 | JGI IMG/M metagenome (GOLD analysis project Ga0307380, IMG submission 202239) | Soil microbial communities from Risofladan, Vaasa, Finland - UN-3 | ecosystem: Environmental > Terrestrial > Soil > Coastal area > Acid sulfate soil | place: Finland: Risofladan, Vaasa | collected...
TGAACACTCCTTCCAAGGCACGGCTAACCTCCTTTCTTTTTGAAAGAAGATTATACCATAACCTTTTTGGAGTGTTACCTATGTGTCCGAACACTTGTTACCTATGTGTCCGGTCTATACAGCATGCGTCGCCCCTACTATCAAAGGCGGGGCATTCCTCGCTTGCAGTCTAGGGGCAAGGTGCGGTAAAGCCCCTGGCCGCGGCAGGAATCACGGATGTCACGGAATTGGCACGGATGTCACGGTTCCTTTACACCCTTCCCTGGAACGGGGAAGGGTGTCCGTGAAATCAAAGCTTTTATCTGCGTAATCCGTGTTTCCCATGTGGCAATCGTGTTTCGGAATCACGGATGGCGCGGAATTTTGGCCGTACTATTGTAGGGGCGACCGGCCGGTCGCCCGTACGCCCACCCCAGGCCACGGCGCTTTGTCCGGCATCGTAGGGCGCGGCCCCCTGTGGCCGCCCGGTAGGTGTAATTTGGGTGTCGGGGCAATTCATGAATTGCCCCTATGGGATAAACGAAAAAACAGTGGCCTGTGGAAACCTATTAAAGGTGGGCAGTTCTAGCTTGCAGGCCAGGGGCAAGGTGAGGTAAATCCCCTGGCTGAGGCGCAGGCCTCGATCTTCTCGATAGAATCGAGGATATGGCGCAGGTAAACCTCGTCCCGCTTCATATGGCGACACTCTCCCTGAGGATTTGGTCCCTGATGTAAGGGGATACGGCGGCCTCGGTTACCAGGTCTACTTTACATCCGGTAAGGTCTTCAATCTTATTCTTCAGAGCGATTAGGTCCAGCAGCGAGGCTGCCGGAGAAAGCTCTACAAGAAGGTCAATATCGCTTTCCCTGCCCGCCTCTCCGCGGGCTATGGAGCCGAACAGTCGAAGGTTACTCACGCCGTGTAATTGAGAGATATGTATGATCTCATCACGCTTGCTTTTCAAGATTTCTTTTGCATTCATTTGGAGCCTCTAAACCTGTTTTATTTTTAAGCCAGCCAGAACAACTCGCTTGTACGGGAAAGAATGACTCGTTTAAAATAAACCAATTCTATTTTGATACTCCACCCGGTTACCAGGGTATTTTACTGGTCTGGTTTCATACGAGAATATAATATTCACGCTTGAAAAAGCAACTTCCCAAAGCATGTAATGCACGAGGAACTCTCGATAATCCAGAAGACGTTCGCTATGCATCTCTGGCTGCTACCCAGGATTGATAAGTTTCCCAAGGAAGAGTAAAATACCTGCCGGATTAGCTGCTAGAGCGGAAAGTCCTGGATTTTTGTGAACTCCTCCAGAAAGCAAGATTGGAATCCTAAGATCAATTCCTAAGAGCCGGTTGTTTTTGCGGCCCCGGAGTTTTGCAGCACCTGCCGGTAAATAATATCGAGCTTCAGGGCCAGCTTGTCGTAACTGTAAGCGTTTGCGGCGGTTGAGATTATTTCCGGGTCCCACTCCCTTTTGATTGCCGCGCTCAAGCTGCGGGCCAGGCTTTCCGGGTCGCGGGCAGGGCAAAGGTATCCGAGCGCAGGATCATTGACCAGCTCCGGGATGCCGCCCACATCGGTAGCCACTACCGGCACACCGCAGCCCATGGCCTCGAGCACAGAGCAAGGCCAGCCTTCCCTCCAGCTCGGCAGGCAGAAAAGATCACTGGCCCGCATCAGCTCCGGGATTTCCGCATTGGTTTTTTGACCGAGAAAAATCACCCGCTCGCTCAAGCCCCTTTCATCTATCGGCTCTCTGAGTTTTCTCTCATACCCCTGGTCAGGCCCGGCAATAAGCAGCCTGAACTCCGGAAGGTTTTCTTTCTCGTTTTCCATGAGCTTCAAGGCTTCCGCAAGATCCCCCAGGCCTTTTGTCTCCAGGATATTTCCCACGTAAAGAATGAGCTTTACCCTGTCTTTCAGGCCCAGCTTTTGGCGCGCTTCCCTCCTGTCTCCAGGGGAAAACAGCTCTTTCACCAGGCCGTTCGGCACCCAATGGATTTTTTTTGCCTCCACACCCAATTGCTGTACTTTTGCGCCGAGGTCGCGGCTCACTCCGATTACGGCATCAGCGCCGGTCAGCACTCTGCAAGTGGCTGCAGAAATCCTGGGACCGGCCCTGGCCCCGCTTTCCTTTTCGAACAGCCAGTTGACATCCGTACCGTAGACTGTGACAATCAGGGGCAGGCCCAGCTTTTCTTTTAACTCCAGGCCGACCAGGCCGAGATCATAAACAGTATGACAGTGAATCAGGTCGAATTTTTCCTGTGTTCTGGCCAGCCAGCCGAAAAGGGCGCGGGTTTTCATTCGCGGGTAGTAGCGCGGCAGAAAAGGATAACGGACAGTGGTAATCACCAGGCCGTTATCTGTTTCCTCCCGCGGGTGAGGGAAATTTTGCTCCAGTCCGCACCATTTATAGGGGGTTTTAATGAAATTCGAAAAAAAAGGGACAAAGACAGGGTAAGTCAGGCGGTGTAATCTGGCGACATGGCGGACCTGGTGGTGAATGAAAATATTTTTCAGACGCAGGCGAGGCTCAGGATCCTGGGCAAAGGGGAGGAAATCCACAAGAACCAGGATCTGCAGCGGGTCCGGGGAAAGTTCTTTTATCTGCTTCTGGTTCAAAGCGCTGTTACTCGATCGACTTGGTGGCTGCTGGTCAATAAATGAGAGGGATAATATTCAGAAAATAATAGATTCTTACAAATTCACTCTAAGAGAATATCTATTAAATTTTTAACCACAAAGTAACTATGTTGCTTAGTGGTTAGATAAAATAAACTTCAAATATTTTTGGCTAGTCTTCATTGTTCCAGGACCTTTTTTACAGCGGTAATTACGTCTTCTACATCGTCGTCTGTCAATTTCGCTGAAAGAGGCAGGCTTACTGTCTGACGGCCGATGCGCATGGCATGCGGATAATCTTCCGGCTTCCAGCCGAACCTTTGCTGGTAATAGGGATGCTCGGGGATACTCAGGTAATGTACACCGACACCGATATTTTCCGCAGTCATGGCCTCGAGAAATGTGTCACGGCTGATACCGGTTCTGGCCTCATCCACCAGGACAGTGTATAAATGGCAGGCATGGCGCGTATCAGGCTCCGGGTCGGCCGGCAGGCCGAGCGGCAGGTTATTAAATGCCTCGTTATAGCGTTCCCAGATTTCCTTGCGTTTCCGCCAGTTCGGCTCCACTCTCTGCAACTGGTGGATCCCGATAGCCGCCTGTAAATCCATCATATTGTATTTAAATCCGCATTCGGTAACATAGTAGTGTTTGAAGCCCTGATCACTGTACCTCATCCAGGCGTCCTTGCTCATCCCATGCAGAGCGAGGATCTTGATGCGGGCCGAGTCTTCCTCACGGCGAGTCAGTACCATGCCCCCCTCGCCGGTAATCACATTTTTGGTCACATAGAAGCTGAAACAGCCGAAATCGCCGAATGTTCCACTTTTACTCCCCCGGTACTCTGTCTCTATGGCATGCGCGCAGTCCTCGATCAATTTCAGGTCATGACGGGTCGCTATGTCGCCAATGGGCTCCATATCACAGGGGCGGCCGGCGAAATGGACAGCAAGGACAGCCCGGGTTTTCGGGGTAATCCTGGACTTTACATCCTTGGGGTCCATGTTCATGGTCACCGGGTCTATATCAGCCAGCACCGGTGTTCCGCCGGCATGAATGATTGCGTTAACGGTAGAGCAGAAAGTCAAGGCAGTGGTAATTACTTCATCTCCAGGCTTCAACCCGGCGGCAATCATGCTTAAATGCAGCGCTGCAGTGCAGGAACTTACCGCGACAGCGTGTTTGGCCCCCTTGTAAGCCTTGAAGTCGTTTTCAAAACGCGCGACCTTGGGGCCGGTGCCCAGCCAGCCGCTTTTCATACTGGCGACGACTTCCTGGATCTCCGCATCCTCGATAGCTGGAGCGCCAAACATCAGGAAACGGTCCTTGGACCGTGTAGGCAAATTTTTCATACCTTGGACTCTTTGGTAATGTTTATCTTGATTCCTTCAGAAAGGACATGGTTGCATCTTTTGGGGGTGGCCATGAAGAGACTTCCTTTCAGGACCCATCAGACAATGTACTTATTTCAGGCCCTCTTTGTCCAGACTATCAGATACACAAGAGACTAAAATTCAAATATTGTAAATCATTCTGCTTTACGCATTTTCCTGTGGAATCATTAAATCCTTGGATTTAGTGATAGTTTTTACGGTTTGTTTTTAAATGGCTGGTAAAAGGGCAAGGAGGGACGAGTAAATTTCAGTCCGGGCGATTTTATATTATTTTTTGGTTCATTTCGTTAAAGACGGGCTAAGAATATGTTAACCCCAATGTTGTTCACTTTAGGCGGGAAAGGCAAACGATGTCATTCCCGCGAAAGCGGGGGTGACAAAAAGAGAGTGTTGTCGCTTTAAGTGAACGGTATTGATGTTAACCCGCATTATTCACAAATTTTCAGGTATCCTCTGTTCTCGGAATCACGGATGACACGGATCTTGCACGGATGACACAGTTCCCAACCTCCCGCCAGGATAGTAATGGATGTGTAGGGGGGGGCCATCCGTGAAATCAAATTTTTTATCCGTGCAATCTGCGATTCCGAATATATAGAGAACCCATACATTTTTATGGATAGTCCAGATTAAAAAGGGTTAATCTCCTGATTGAAAAAATAGCTGTATGGATTTAATTAAAGACCGCCCGTCAATAATTAATACCTTGGTGTGTAACCCGGCTGTATTTCAATAATTTTCACCCCATTCTTTCACAAGCAGAGCCTCAGGTGCCAAAACTGACCAGCACACCGCTGGTGATACTAAGTTGAGATGTCTGAAATGCTATTTTGGATCCAATATACAATGGGGCGCCCTGGTAATAATAGCGCTGCCCGTCATAGACCACTTTCATCCTGACCCGGCAGCGAACGTCTTGTTGGTTTTCCGACCATTTGGATTTTTTGTTTGAGATTACCCCTTCGATAATCATGTTTACAGGACGGCCTTCCACCTCCTCCTGCATTCCGGATTTCAAAAGATCGGCTATTTCAGGTCTCAAACTTTCGAATTCTATGATTATGTCCTTCCAGATCAATTTTCTGGGAGGCGGCGGATTTTGGCCGTACCAGATGACCCCTTCCAGGTCAGCCATGGGGAAACTAAAATTATATTTTTTCCCGTAGGTTATATTCTGGCCCATGAACAACAATTGACCGTTATTCAATGTACAGTAAAGCTCCATGCGCACAAAAACCTGGGAATATTTTTGATTCAGATCAATTTCCTTGAGATCTTCCATGGTGAATGGATAAGAGTTATCCACTACATCCAGTACCTGGTCAATCCGGGCGACTAATTTATTGGAATTAGGCGTGTAGGCGCAAGTATTCTTCTGAAGCTGCGGCACGACATTCCAAAGCACAATTGGGAAACAAACATTGAAAGTTACCGGGTAAATGTCCTGGGTAATTGAACCTGAAATTTTTTGACCATTCAATTCGAAGAGTACCAGAGCCCCTGCCTGGACCAGAACATTCTGGTAAAACAACCTTCCCTGGCGATTTTCGCATAATAGTTTCATCCGGACTATCAGATTGGATAGCTCATCATCAGTCAAAGACGGTCCGGATTGACTAATCGCCGGCCGCCTGGACTGATCAAAGACCTGGATCACCTGGGCCAACACTTGCCCTGTGCTATCTTCCTGCTTTGCTCCTGGTTTAATAAGGGGAAGTTGTGTCTTGTCCAAGGCCAAAAGAATAACGTCTGCCTCCAGCTCCTGGAATTTTTGCGGCGATTCAGTTGAGGAAGGGAACATATATCCCAGGATATACCCTGTTTGTTCTTTCTGGCGGAGCCAAAATTTCAACCGGTTTCCCACTTCCAGGTCAGTCTCCTGGAATTTGAGTATTCGGTCTATTTTTTCTATCTCCAATTTGAGCCGGGCAGTCTGGCCACCACGGTAGGGAGCCGATCCTTTCCACCAGGGCAGGCCGGTCAGGTTCAGCGTATCCGTAGATCTGCTTTCTCTTACGCTTTCCACTTTGGCTACCGGCTGGCCTGTTGAATCGGTCATTTCATCCCCGGCTCGAATCCTGCCACCTTTTGTTTCCCGGGCGGCCGGGAAAAACACCTCAAGCTCGACAGGCCAGGAGTATTCTTTAATGTGTTCTTTTGCTATGGTGTCTGGTGATTCCGGTGGTGGAATCACAGTCAAAAATGAATCACTCAATCTCGTCTGAAAAAAGGATCGTCGTCTGAAAGCGTCCTCTGTTATAATCTGGAGTTCAACTTCGTATTTCCCAGGAACTAATTTTGCAGGTATATTAACATCAACAACATCTCTATTTACCTTACCGCTACCGACATTACACGGATATTGTCTTATTTCTCCTTTGAAGTCATGAGGTATTAACCGCACATCGACTGAACTGAGAACACGGTTGTTATCGAAACGTAAGGTTAAATTAGCTCTTTCATTTTGATAAATCTGTTTGGGAGAAAAATCCTTGAGCTTCGGGGTTCCAACTTTAAAAACTATGTAGACTGAGATCCCTAAATAAACCAATATGAGAGCCCCTATCACAACAATTAAATCCAACAAATTAATTAATCCAAACAGCCTGCCTTTTTCATCGATAAACATTGTGGTACTCCCCCCACCAAATAGCCTTAGGCTAATACAAAAATTTAATAGTATATTCTTAGGGGATTAAAAGTTTCCATATCGGTTCAGGTTAGCTGCTACTTTTAATATAGTCAGCACTCACCGGCCGCTTTGGGATGCAATAAATCGGTTTTCAATTTTATATGCAAAGATTATACCAGCCAGTATCAAGTCTTTGACCATCATATTCCATGAAATATAAGCTATGGTTCTTTCCTCTTTGACACAAGTGTAAACTTAAGAAAAATTTTAATACCCTTTTGAAATTTAATCTAGTATAGCGCTTCTGAAATACAGTGGTTATATTTCTCTTAAAGGTTATTTTTCTGGTCATGCATGGGTTTTCGTTTCCCTTATGTGCAGGGAAAGCACTTGGGAAGGCATCCGAGAGTAAAGGTTTGACTCCGTTAATGGTGAATCGTATTCCCCGGGTGATTGAAAAACAGTTTATGTAAGTTTAGCTTTAAACTGCCCTTATAATTCTGAGAAGGGTAAAGCAAATTATTACTCAATTCACTGATTAACCAGTTGCATTGAATTAAAAGAGGAACCAAGATGACATTAAGACTGGCCTTGGCTCAGATCAACACCACTGTAGGCGACCTTGCCGGTAATCGGGACAAAATTCTGGCCCGGTTAAAGGAAGCCCGCCAGAAGAAAGCTGATATCGCTATTTTCCCGGAAATGGCGATTACCGGGTATCCGCCCGAAGACCTGCTGCTTAAACCCGACTTCGTAAATGGGGCCATGCGGACATTGGAGGAAATTGTCCCGGCAACAAAAGGCCTGACAGCCGTCGTGGGCACGGCCTATATCGAAAGTGACCTGTTCAATTCTGCCGTTGTGATACACGATGGGAAGATCGCCGCTGCATGTCATAAGCAGTTTCTCCCTAATTACGGGGTTTTTGATGAAAACCGCTACTTTCTGGCAGGTTCCCAGCGGATAGTTTTTGTGCGCAGCGGTACGGTATTCGGGGTAAGTGTCTGCGAGGATATCTGGTATCCGGACGGGCCTCCGGAAGCCCAAGCCTCCATGGGCGGAGCCGAACTTTTGATCAACATCTCCTCTTCTCCTTATCACCTGGGCAAAGGTCATACGCGTGAGCGCATGCTTGCCACTCGAGCCTCTGACAACACTGCTTTCGTGGCCTATTGCAACCTAGTTGGAGGTCAGGATGAACTGGTTTTTGACGGTCAGAGCTTGATCTGTGGACCGCAGGGCGAGATTATTTTCAGGGGCCGGCAATTTGAGGAAGAGATGGCGGTGGTCGATCTCGATCTCCGTCAGGCCTTCCGCTGGCGGCTTTACGATCCCCGGCGGCGTAAATTAATCCGGGAGGACAGCGCGAGTTTCAAACGTATCGAACTGTCCCAGCTCCCTCAAGAGGCCAGGCAGGACTTCATGGCTCCTGTTCCAGCAGAGCCGCTGGAATCTGTAGCTGAAGTTTACCAGGCGCTAGTTCTGGGAACCAGGGATTATGTCCGCAAGAACGGCTTTAGTCAGGTGGTGATTGGCTTGTCAGGCGGTATTGACAGCTCCCTGACCGCTGTCATAGCTGCAGATGCCATGGGCCCGGAAAATGTGACCGGAGTGTCCATGCCCACGCGTTATTCCTCGGCTCACAGTCTCGAGGATGCCGGGCAGCTTGTCAAAAACCTGAGCCTGCGCTATAAAGAAGTGCCGATCGATAATATTTTTCAGACCATCCTTAATGTCCTGGCGCCTGTATTCGAGGGATGTGAGCCGGATATAACAGAGGAAAACATTCAGGCCCGCATTCGCGGCATTGTGCTGATGGCTCTTTCCAACAAGTTCGGCTGGCTCGTGCTGACCACTGGTAACAAAAGCGAGATAGGCGTAGGTTATTCGACTCTCTACGGTGATACTGCAGGCGGCTTTGCCGTAATCAAGGATGTACCCAAAACTTTAGTTTATGAACTTTGCCGCTACTGCAATCAGGCGGCCGGTAAAGAGTTGATTCCCGGGCGGGTGTTCACAAAACCGCCCTCGGCCGAGTTGCGGCCCAACCAGCGGGATAGTGACTCGCTGCCTGAGTATGACGTACTCGACTCGATTCTCAATGCTTGTGTGGAAGAAAGCTGCAGCCTGGAGGATATCGTTCAGCGCGGCTTTGAAAAAGACACTGTGCAGCGGGTGATTCGAATGCTGGACCGCAATGAGTACAAGCGGCGCCAGAGCCCTCCGGGGGTAAAAATCACCCCCAGGGCATTCGGCAAAGACTGGCGGCTGCCGATAACCAATAAGTATCGTGTTTGAGGAAGGCCAGGGAAACATGTGAAAAGACGGCGGATTGATGGACCCGGTACAGCGTGCCGGCCGAAGATGGAAAATCTCAAGCTTATAACCCCTCGATATTTTTCTCTCAGTCTTCTTTTGCCGACCTTATCCGTATCCTGCTACTACAGGGAGCATTAAATAGTTTCCATTTATATTGTTGTTTATATGCCTTAGCCTTTGTTATTAATAAAAGTCAAGTAAGCAGGAATGACTTACCAGGTGTCAATTTTTAAATTTTAGGCGCCAGCGGCTCACTTTACATAACAACGATTGAAATACCCCGAGAAAAAAGCTTCTACAACTGCCGAAAAGAGGTTTGAGGGCCACTATCTGGGATGATAGATCATCCCAGGTGAAACCAAAGGCCATAAAAAGCCCTGAAGTGCGAGGAACCTGTTTTTGGAGCGTGTAGAAGACAAGTAATTTCCATCATCGCCATACTTGATGTACAACGCCCAGGCAGGCCTTTGCGCAGGCTTCCTGCGCGTAGGCGACCTTGGCGAAGCGGAGTAAAAGACTAAAGTGCCAGGATTAACTTTTGTTTCTTTTTGTTTAAAAAGAAATGGTTTTGCTTCTTTTGACACCAAAAGAAGAAAGAAATTTCCTTTACGGATAGATGTAAACAATTTTATAACCTGAGTAGTATCTAAATGTCGATATCATGGTATCAATTAGCCCATGGATTGGATTGATAAGAGGGATTTTGGCAAGTACCAATAATCATGCCTGGCTGGGCAGGGAACTCGGTAGCCGCTGGTGTGACTCTGGTGGAGATACTAAGGCGAACGATATAACCGCCGGAGACAAACGCGGGCGCATTTGTAAGAAAGATGCCCGGGAGCCTCAGGTCAAAGGAACTTTTCCCTTTTCTGGAGATTCAGCAGACCGAAAAGCAGGGCCATGATAACCCCTGCAATAAGGTATATCCTGTTATTCAGGATAATTTCAGCCCAGGCGACCTCGTTCATGTTCTGCGGCAGGGTAAATGGATTGAGGAAAATATCCCATTCCCGGTGGCTTTCGAAAAAATTTCTGGCGATCCAGAATGTCATACCGATAATTACTATTACAACCGCGGTGCCGCTTCCATTCCTGACAATCGTGGACACCATGAATGCGACACTCCCGAGAAACAGGATCGGGAACATAATCTGGAACAACATCTCGATTACAGGCACGGTGGTCAGGGCGATAGAGCTTAAGACACCGAGAAAGAAAAGTATCACGAATGACACGCTAAATATCAACACCAGTCTGAACAGCCAGACTTTGTAGCGGTAGTTGGGGATTCCGAAAAGGATTTCAAGCATTCGGCTGTCCACATCGTTTTGAATCCCGAATGTAACCGGGTAGAAAGTGAGAAGGATGCCGGGAACGAGAAGCAAGTAGTAAACCGTGCCTTCGGTAGGGTGCGCATCCGTATCGAGAAGGTTGAGCACAGTGACCAGCAAGAAAATGGCCAGCGCGGCTATTAAAAAATAAATAAACTTATTGGCGAAGATTATTTTCAGATTATAGCGAATCAGTCTGACAAGAACATGTATGCTGTTTTGAAAGAAACCCGCGTATCGCATATGTAATACCCCACTGTCTTATTTTATACGGCTGTCAGAGATATCCGAGTTATTTTCCGCTGGTTCGGGCGGCTGCACCGCAGCTCTTTTACCCAGCAGCCAGAGATAGGCGTCTTCCAGAGTCGGCTGGACTTGCTCGGCGCCGGGATGAGGTTTCTTTTCCGCCATGCAGCGCACCCTGATTCTGTCCTCTACCCGCATGTGGTGCACGATCCAGAGACTGTTCCGCACCGCGTTGAATTCCCCAGAATCGACATAAAACTGCCATATCTTGCCCTGAGCGGCGCGGGTCATTTGTTGAGGATCGCCCAGGTAGTAGAGGTGCCCCTTATCCAGAACAGCCAGGCTGTTGCACGAGCTTGAAATGTCCTCGATTATGTGGGTGGAAAAGATGACGATCCGTTCGCGGCTCAGCTCCACCAGAAGGTTCCTGAATCTTATCCGTTCACGGGGATCTAGGCCCGCTGTCGGTTCATCGACCACCAGAATCCGGGGCAGGTGGAGAAGAGTCATCGCGATTCCCATACGCTGTTTCATGCCTCCGGAGAAAGACCCGATCTTCCGGTTCCTGTTCTCGCTCAGGTGCACCGAGTCGAGTGCATAGCTGACAATTCGTTCCCGTTTGCCCTTATCGTAAATGTTTTTCAAGATGGCGATATAATCCAGGAATTCGTATGCAGTCATATTCTCGTATGTTCCGAACTCCTGCGGCAGGTAGCCGATCAGCCCCTGGAGCTCCTCACGCTTCTCTCTAAAGTCCAGGTTGTTGATTTTGATTGTGCCTAAGCTTTGGCTCAGGACGCCGCAGATTGCGCGCATAAGCGTAGTCTTGCCTGCGCCGTTGGGTCCCAGCAGGCCGAACATGCCGCTTGTGATTTCGAGTGAAACTCCATCCAGGGCACTGAAGGGATTTTTCTTTTTTCCGATCAGCGGGATTATCCTGACAAGCCGGTAGAAATGACGCCGCAGGCCGGCGAACCGGCCGGTAAGCCGCATGATATTGATCTTTTCGCGATGCAGGCGGTTGGAGGCTGTGAATATCACCAGGGCCGCATACCAGGTACAGGCGATAAAAATCAAAATCTCTATTCTGAAATGCCTGAAATAAAACAGTCCCAGGCTGAACAGCGGAAATCCCCAGAAGAAAGATCTGGTGGACCAGAAGTCTATCCGGTCGTAAAGCCGTTTCCCGGTCCGGGAGGCGCGGTGCTGAAAGTACTGTGTCACCGGTTTCCATACTGACAGGGCGAAGAAATAGACAGCATGAGTGAGGATGAACAGCCAGGTCTGGCTATTGATATAGAAGTAGACAAAGTAGATGACAAATCCTAGCAGCGGGATCTGCCAGGTGAGCTGGTTAAAATCGCGCCACGAAGTGTAAGTCTTGGCCAGGCCCCGGAGGCTCCTCATTCGCTCGCCTTTTTTCCACTCCCGGACAAACCTGCTGTAGTCGTCATATATTTTTACCAGGCGCCGGATAGTGATACTCAGCGATTGCTCGGGTTTGATAAAGTCTGCGCGCGCCTGCCTGAGGCTCGTGGTGACAAGCCAGATAATGCCCGGAATCGCCGCCAGGGACAGGAAAAGATACGCCGAACGCCAGAGCAGGCTGTCGACATTGTAATAAATAAGCAGGCAGCAGGCGGCAAAGGCGCAGATCTGGGTCAGCTTGAGTTTCCAATCCAGCTTTCGGATCCAATCCAGTGCTGTCTCCAGGCCGGAATACGCAGTGGGAATAAATACCAGCGTAAAGAGCGTGCTCAGGGAAAGTCCGCCGATTACGGTAATAGCGAAGGCGGCGCCGATGCGGGTGACATATTCCGCCTTTCCCATGGCAAGCGGCATCATCGCCACGATAGTGGTAATCGCAGTGATCAGGATCGGGCGGATACGCGCCTGTCCCGCGGTCATCAGGGCCCGGGACCGCCTGTAGCCGCGCCGGCGCAAAATATTTGTAAAATCGATCAGGATGATGCCGTTGTTCACCACCACACCGAGGAGGATCAATAGTCCGATAAGAGAATTGGCGTTAAAAAGCGAATTGCCTGTGAGAATCAGCGCCCAGAACGATCCGATAGTGGCCAGCGGAATGGTGAACATCATGACCACCGGTGTGGCGAGTGATTCGAACACCGAGGCCAGGATCATATAGATCAGGATGAACGCCGCTCCGATAAGAAAGTAGAATTCCTCGTATTGGGATTCATCGTGGACAACCTCGACAGCCACTCCAGTCGGTATGACGAGCGAGGCGACAAGCTGGTCGATTTCCTCCCGTGAGGCGTCAAGAAGGGCTTTGGAATCATTGACCTCGGGATCGAAGCTGTATGAGACCTCGATCTGATTCTCCTGGTTAAGGCGATTGATGCCCGAAAGGCCGTAAGAATAGACAATACGGCTCAATTGATCCAGCTCTAAAGAGGCGGCGGATTGACTGGGAATGCTCAAGTGCTCCAGATCATAGAATGTTTTTTCTTCCTCGAACGTTTTGTTTCTGATAATGATATCGTACTCATCCGTACCCTGTTTATATTTCATACCGGAAGTCACTTCACCCTGGAATGAGGCCAGTTCAGTGGCTACTGCACTGAGAGAAATGTTGTTTTGGGCCAGTAGCTGGTTGTCGAACAACAGATGGACCTCGGGCCGGTTACCGGCCAGATTCATTCTGACCCTCTGGACTGATTCAAGCTGTTCCAGATAATACTCGATATCGTCGGCGACTTTCCGGAGCATCTCGAAATCATTGCCCTTGATCACTACTTTTTCACGCTGGGAACCGATGCCGAACATCCGTTCAAAGGAACTCACCGGGTTTCTCCCCATTCCGGAGCTGAACCGTCTGCTGGCCTCAGGCTCTGTGAGACTGACATCAGCGGCCCTGAAATTGTCCACTCTGCGCTGAATGGTCTGCTTGACCTGGGGGATTGTCTGGTTATTTATCTTTTCAAAATCCTCCTTGAGAACGACTGAGATCGTTGCCTCTTCCTCGTAAATCGTGGTAATGAGATCCTGAATCTCTTTAATATCACTCAGGTTCTTTTCCAGTTCGGTGACCACGTTATCGGTGTGCTCGATGGTTGAGCCCCGGGGCAAGGTAACATAAAGGTTGAATTCCTTGAGCTCGATTTCACTCGCCACATCCAGGCTCAGGGCCATACAGATCACAATACTGGCAAAAAAGGCGATAACCACGCCCAGCACGGTGCGGGCGGGAAAACGGATGGCTGTTTTCAAGAACAGGGTGTAAATCTGCAGCAACCTGTTTTTCTGCGACACCTTGTTGAAAGAGCCCAGACCCATGTCCGCCGTTTTGAGCAGGCCGTGCGTTATCATCGGGATCAGGAACATGGCGACCGCAAGCGAGACGAGCAGGGTGGAGATAATGGAGACGCCGATATGACGGCCGATAGTTTTGATAAGGAAGTCAGAGGAAAAAACGAACGGCAGGAACACTGTCACCGTGGTGAGCGTGGCTGCCAGGATCGAGCGCCAGACCTCTTGTGTCCCCTGGATAACAGCCGTGGTCCTGTCTTTTTTAAGCGATACCAGCCGGTAGATATTTTCCAGAACCACGACGCTGTTGTCCAGAAGCATTCCCACAGCGAGGGCCATTCCCACAAGAGTCAGGCTGTTGAGCGTGATGCCAAAAGCGTAAAAGAAATTGAAGGCGATCAAGATCGATATCGGGATCGCCAGCAACACTGTCAGCACCAGCCGTACATTCCTGATAAAAAACCAGAGGATGAGCACAGCCAGAAGACCGCCCACCAGCGCCAGTTTCATGATCAGGTCGATATTTTTTTCCATCTCCCCGGCTGAGTCGGACTGGATAGTGATTTGGATATCCTGCGGAGCGAGCTCTTCGTTCAGGCGGTCGATCACATTGCGGGTAATGTGGGACAGCTCGATGAGGTTTACATTAGCGTCCCTGACTAGCTGGATAGTGACAGCATCCTTGCCGTTGATGCGGCTGATAGAGCTCGGTTCTTTCAGGCCGAAATTGACAGTAGCGACGTCTTTCAGAAGAATCGGGCTTTTGGGATTGACAACGATATTCTCGAGGTTGCGGATATCAGTATATTCTGCTTTCAGATTGACAAAGTAATGCCTGTTTTTCTCGTAGGCGTGCCCGAGAAAGGTCTTTTGCTGGGTGTTCTGGCCGATAAGGGAGCGCACTTTTCCGGGGGTAATGTTGTATGCGCGCATCGCCTCGTCATCAAGTATGATCTCCACTGATTTCACCTGGCCGCCTACAACCTCGACATTCGAGATCCCGTCGATATTTTCCAGCTCTTTGAGAATAGATTTGTCAACTATGGCCCGGACCCGCTCCAGGCCGCCCGAGCCGAGCACCTGCAGCCGCATGAACATGTTGGACAGTCTTTCGGTGTCAATCTTGAGCACACGCACATTGAATTCTTCGGGCAGGGAGGGGATAATTTCTTTCACTCTTTCATTGAGCTTCAGGAAGGCGTATTTGGTGTTCACATTCTGATTGAAATAAATATAGATCGTTCCACGCCTTTGATCAGCACTGGATTCCAGGGAGCTGACCCCCTCAAGCCCCCCGATAGCGCCTTCAAGCGGGATGATTGCCTGTTTTTCCATATACTCGGGATTCACTTCCCGGGAGCTTGATACCATGACAATAAGGTAGGGAAACTCGACATCAGGATACATTTCTAATGGAAGGCGGGTATAGGAGACCGCGCCGAGCAGGCAGAGCCCGAGGAACAACATGCTGATAAAGGTCTTACGGTTGATAACGAATTGAACGATATTCATCTGTCGCCGCTTAAGAGAGATAATTAACAGAGCAAGCCGTGAATCGTGGCATGGCGCGCCGCGCCCAGCCGTCATTTCGAAAACAGGAATTCAGTAAAACTATCCATGACCGCATACACGCAGGGAATCACCACCAGTGTTAACAGTGTAGAGGTGGTCAGTCCGCCGATAACCGCCAGAGCCATTGGCGCACGGAGAGCCGCTCCCTCGCCGAACCCGAATGTCAGGGGCAGGAGCGCCAGGATGGTGGTGAGGCTGGTCATGATAATCGGACGTATCCTTCGCTGGCCGGCCTCGATAATCGACTCATACCTTGAGAGCCCTTCCCTTTTTAACTGGTTGATCATATCCACCAGGATGATTGAATCGTTCACGGCGATTCCGGCAAGCATGATAATGCCGATGTAGGCCATGATATTGAGCGATCTGCCGAGGAAGAAAAAGATGGCGATTGCGCCGACCATCGCCATGGGTATCGAAAAAATTATGGTAAACGGGTGTATCAGAGATTCAAACTGCGATGCCAGCACCATGTAAACCAGGATCAGTGAGAGGATCAGGGCGAATTTCAGGTTGGCGAAAGCTTCGAGCCGTTTCTGTTCTTCGCCGGTAATCTGATACCGGTAGTTCGGGGGAAACGATATATCGCTCATGGCGGCATTGATTTTGGCGACCACATGGTCGAGCGGGATGTGAGCCGCGATATGAGCGGTCACTTTTCCCACCCGGACCTGATTGCGCCGGGTAATTTCTTTCGGCGCCCGGGTGGTCTGAATGTCGGCGATTTCATTAAGACTGATATCTTTATCGCCGCTCTTGATAGTGACCTCATCGAGCTGGCTCACACTCATGCGGGGCAGTGTGATAGTGATATCTTTCTGTTCCCCTTCTGTTTCCCATTGCCCGGCTTCGCCCCCTGACAGGAGCGTCTTGAGATATGAGCTTACGTTTTCGATGCCGATATTGTAAAGTCCCGCCCTGATCCGGTCGATCACGATATCGATTTCGGGCCGTCCCTCGTCAAAGCTCGTTTCCACATTGTAGAGCTCCTTAACTGTCAAGGCCCGCTTTTCTGCCTCCCCGGTCAACTGTTGGATTCGGTCCAGATCGTCGCCCTGTATCTCAATCACTATCGGGGATGTCTCAGTCCCGAGCGTGAGTTCCCGCGTTGTCTCTTCCTGGTAGATCCGGGACTCCAGGTCCGGGATGCCGGCCAGCAGGCTGCTGACTTGAGAGAAAACGGCATCCGATGGCAAGGCGTGATCCTTTTTGAGATTGATTTTTGTTACGGCGGTATTTTCATCCTCGAATATCGAGCCCGAGGTCTGGCTTGTTTCCTCGGATGGCCCGACAATGCTGTAGAGTGTCTCGATATCGTCACCCAGGAGGTTCCGCAAACTTTGTTCGATACCGGCCACTGTGCTTTCGGTGCGGTAAAGGTCGGTTCCTTCCGGGAGCCTGAGCTCGATTGTGAAATTGTTCAGCTCGGTTTTGGGAATGAACTCACTACCGACAGCGGGAATCAACAGTATCGCTCCAGCCACGAGAGCCGCGGCCGACACGATAACCAGCCACTTGTTTTCCAATACGCGCCGGAGGAAACCGGCGTACCAGGGAAACCGTATCGGGCTTGACCGATCGAGGATTACCGTACTCTTTTTTAGCAGCCGCGCGCTGAGCATGGGTATCACGAGTATCGCCACAACGAGGGAGGAGAGGAGCGAAAAGGCCACGGTCCAGGCCTGATCTTTGAACAGCTCTCCTGAGGAACCGTGCAGGTAGACAATGGGAAGGAACACCACGATAGTGGTAACAGTGGAGGCGGTGATCGCGCCGCTCACCTCGCTGGTACCGATCACCGAGGCTTCTTTGGTCGAACGTCCCAGCTCGAGGTTGCGGAAGATATTCTCCATGACAACGATAGCATTGTCCACCAGCATGCCCGCCCCGAGGGCCAGGCCGCCCAGGGTCATGATATTCAGGGTCAGCCCGTTGAAATACATCAGGTTGAACGTGGCCACGATAGATATGGGAATGGCGACCGAGATAATGGCGGTGGAGCCCAGACGCCTGAGGAACACATAGAGTACCATCACAGCGAGGAGGATGCCGGCCAGCAGGGTTTGCTTAACCTCGTCGATTGCCTTGGTGATAAATTCGCCCTTGTTCTGAATTATTCTCAGTTCGTATCCCGGCAGCGCTTTCTTTATCGTCTCGAGTGTCTGCATGAACTCGTTCACGGCTTTCACCGTGTTGTATTTTGTTTCCTTGTAGACAGCGAGCGCCATGCAGCGCTTCTGATCTATCCGCACGATATTATCCGGCTTTTTGTTCATGAGCCGGATTTCCGCCACATCTTTCAGGAAAACGGGGATTTTTTCCGCGGCGGAGTCGGGCCTGACTTCACCCACCGCTGTCTCCGGCAGCTTGTAGGTGGCGATTACATGGGCGATATCGTCAAGGGAGCCGAATTCGCTTAAGCTTTTGATAATATATTTGGTACCCATTTCGACAATTGCCCCGCCCGAAATGCTGCGGTTGTACTCATTGATGCGACTCGCCAGGGTGGAGGGAGTGAGG
>Ga0307380_10004909_pt1 | contig 17899 bp, 14 predicted proteins | sample UN3MG_FD_202239 | JGI IMG/M metagenome (GOLD analysis project Ga0307380, IMG submission 202239) | Soil microbial communities from Risofladan, Vaasa, Finland - UN-3 | ecosystem: Environmental > Terrestrial > Soil > Coastal area > Acid sulfate soil | place: Finland: Risofladan, Vaasa | collected...
GGACGCTGAAGCTGCGTGGCCATGATCCGCTGAAGGTGATCCCGCAGACGCTGCGGACCTACCTGACGACGGGCAAGCTTCCGCCGCTACCCGGCCCTGCCGCTGCAGACGGGTGAAATGTTACCTTGAGGGCGTTTTTTATCAGCCGGGCAGACTTGGTCGCCGAGAACGTGATGCTCCGGCAGCAACTGATCGTCGCACATCGATCCACTCCACGCCCCAAGCTCCGCCGAACGGACCGGATCGTGTTGTGCTGGCTATCCAGGTTGTGGTCTGGCTGGAAATCGGCCCTGCTGATCGTTCAGCCCGACACAGTGGTCCGCTGGCGCCGGCGAGGCTTCAAGCTCTACTGGCGTTGGAAGTCCCGCAAGCAACCTGGCCGGCCGGAGGTGGGCAAGGAGATCCGTGATCTGATCCGCCGCATGTGCCAAGAGAACTCAACGTGGGGCGCCCCGCGCATCCAATCGAAGTTGGCTCTCCTGGGTCACGACGTGGCTGAATCGACAGTCGCCAAGTACATGGTCCGGCAGCCCAAGCCGCCTTCGCAGAACTGGCGGACCTTCCTGGAGAATCACGTCGGCCAGATCGCGGCGATCGACTTCTTCGCTGTGCCAACCATTACGTTCCGTGTGACGTACGTCTTCCTGGTGCTTCAGTATGACCGGCGCCGGGTCGTCCACTTCAACGTGACGACCAGCCCGACGGCCCAGTGGGCTGCCCAGCAGATCGTCGAGGCCTTTCCATTCGAAGAAGCTCCGCGATTCTTGCTTCGAGACCGCGACGGCATCTACGGCCAGGACTTCCGCGATCGAGTCAAGCACATGGGGATCGACGAAGTGCTCATCGCCTTCCGGTCGCCCTGGCAATCCCCGTACGTCGAGCGCCTCGTCGGTTCGATCCGCCGCGAGTGCCTGGACCACGTGATCGTGCTGAACGAAGAGCACCTGCGCCGCGTTCTGGCCGAATACTTCGTCTACTACCACGAAGCACGATCGCATCTGTCGCTGGAACGCAATTCGCCGGACCCTCGGCAGGTCGCGGTAGGGCGGGGCAAGGTTGTCGCCAAGGCGTACCTGGGCGGGCTGCATCACTGCTACACGAGGGCGGCCTGACTTCGTGGGAAGCCGGATCGGCGGGGGGCAGGAGTGCTCTGCGCCCGCACAAGGATTCCGCCGACTTCCTGTAATTCCGGAGGCTATGTGCTGCCTCGGATCGGCCAGGGAAGTCGCCATCACCGCACAGCCAGCCCGGAGAACTCACCGCTGGCGCTGCCGGATGGGATTCTCGGGATGGACAACGTCCAGCGACGTGATCCGCTGACCGACGCGCCACAGCGTTCTGGGCACGGCGTCGCGGTTACCGTGGTGGTGGACGATGTCGAACGGCTCGGCCGGCGCGTCGAAGCCCTTCAGGCGCGTCGGGCAGGAGCAGTGCGCGCCGATGATCGCCCCGCGCGCGGTCTCGGCGACGGGGTCCTGCTGGAAGCCCGGGCGCTCGAAGAGGTATTGCACGAGCACATGGGACGCCACCGCGCCGAGGTCCGCCTCGCACGCCGCGGGGATGCCCTCGTCGTTCATCCGCGACCAGGCGATGCACGGCAGGGAGACCTTCGTCCGCCCCAGCGCGCCGAGGCAGTCCATGGTGATCGCGTCGGCCTGTTCGCGCTGGAGCAGCCGGCGGGCCACCACGTAGCTCTTCACGCCGTTGATGACGTCCTGCTTCGTCGCGTGCACCTGGCGGCGGGCGCGGCGCATGTACTGCTCCGCCATCGCGACGATCTCCTCGCTGTCGGGCGTGTCGCGGTATTCCGTCAGGAACGTCCCCGCAGGGATGGTCCGAAGCTGGATGCCTAGGTGCGGCAGCTCCGAATTCCCCTGCTGGTGAAGCGGACCGGCGATCTTTGCGTCCTCCTCTTGGCAGTCCGGAAGAGCTCCTTGACGCCGCGATACCTTGTGGTAAGCTTCATCTTTAAAAGAGGTAACGCACTTTGGAGGCCTGCCCGTGTGCGAGGAGCTTGCCCTGGATGTTCCGCTTGTTTCGGCATGGCCCAAGAGCGTCAAGTCCGCCCTTCTGCACGTTATCTCGCTGGCCCACTACGCCATCGTGGCAGCTCGCGGCTGGGCGGCGAACAGCATCAACGCCCGGGTCCGGCTGAACGCCGAGAAGGACCGGCTTAGAGCCTATCCGAATAACCCTTGATCTGCCGATAGACCTTCCAGGGACACGGCGGTCCCGGAAGGAGATCAGGGATGAATCCGAAGGAATCGTACCAGGTATCGGACGAACTGTGGGCCAAGATCCAACCTCTGCTGCCGGAACATCTAAACACGCATCGGTTTGGCGGCGGCCGTCCCCGCGCGGATGACCGCAAGTGTCTGAATGGGATTCTGTTCGTACTGCGGACCGGTTGCCAATGGAACGCTCTGAACACGACGAGCATCTGCCCAAGCAGCACGGCCCATGATCGGTTTCAGGAATGGGTTGAGGTGGGTGTGTTTCAGCGGCTATGGGAGGCCGGGCTCTTGGCGTATGACAAGCTGAAGGGCATCGACTGGTCTTGGCAGTCGATGGATGGCGCGATGACCAAGGCCCCGCTTGGCGGGGGAAAAAGTCGGCCCAAACCCCACGGATCGGGCCAAAGGCGGCGTCAAGCGAAGCCTGTTGACCGAGGCGGACGGTGTGCCGATCGGCCTGGCGGTGGAGGGCGCCAACCGTAACGACTTCAAGATGGTCAGGGCGACGCTGGAGAGCATTCCGGTCCGGCGCCCCAAGCCGACGCGGAAGCGACCACAAGGGATGTGCTTGGACAAGGGATACGACTACGACGAAGCCAGAGACCTCGTGGATGAGTTCGGCTACACTGCGCACATTCGGGCACGCGGAGAAGAGGCGCAGGCCATCAAGCACGAGGCCGGCTTCAAGGCTCGACGCTGGGTCGTCGAGCGGACGCACAGCTGGATGAACCGCTTCCGCCGCATCCTGACGCGGTGGGAGAAGAAGGCCGAGAATTACCTGGGTCTGCTTCATCTGGTCTGTGCCATTATCACGTACCGCTGTGCTGGGTTATTCGGATAGGCTCTTAGCCAGGAGGTCGAGCTCTTTCAGGAAGAGCTCCGCATCAAGGATGCGCGGATGGCCAGGATTCACCCTCGCCACCGGCCGCACTACCGCCCGATCGAGCGCATGGCCATCCTGGAACTCCAAGCTGCCCGAGGCTGGAACACTGCCCAGACGGCGCGGCAGTTCCTGGTCGAGCCGGCCACGGTTGCCTCTTGGCTCAAGAGGATCGACGAGGACGAATCCAATGCTCTGGTCCAGCTCCGCGAACCGGTCAACAGGTTCCCGGACTTCGTTCGCTACATCGTCCAGCGGCTGAAGGTCCTCTGCCCATCCCTGGGCAAGCGGAAGATCGCGCAGATGTTGGCCCGGGCAGGACTTCACCTCGGCACTACGACGGTCCAACGGATGCTCAAGGAAAGGCCGGCGAAGCCGCCGGCAGAGCCAGCAGAAGCGCCTGTCCCTACCGGCCGGGTGGTCACGGCAGACTATCCGGACCACGTGCACCACGTGGACCTGACGGTTGTGCCCACCTCTTCTGGCCTGTGGGCTTCCTGGCTGCCGTTCGCTCTGCCTCAAGCTTGGCCGTTTGCCTGGTGGATCGCCATCGTCATTGATCACTTCTCGCGTCGGGCCATGGGCGTGACGGTCTTCAAGAAGCAGCCCACCTCGGTCCAGGTTCGCACGTTCCTGGGGCGCCTGTACGCCAAGGCCAGACCGAAGTACATCGTCTGTGACAAGGGCTCGCAGTTCTGGTGCGACGGATTCAAGGCCTGGTGCAAGCGCCGAGGCATCAAGCCTCGCTTCGGCGCCGTGGGCCAGTATGGCAGCATTGCCGTCCTGGAACGCTTCATCCGCACGCTCAAGGAGGAGTGCACACGGCGTGTCGCTGTGCCGTTGCGACGGGACCGCATGCGCGAGGAGGTGGTCTGCCACCTTGACTGGTACAACCAACACCGGCCGCATGACTACCTCGACGGCAGGACGCCCGACGAGGTGTACTACGGTCGTCGAGCAGCAATCCTGGCGGCGCGTGTTGAGCCGAGAGCGTCCTGGCCGGCTACGGCGCCCTGCGCGGCGCCCCACGTTCCGGTCCAGGGCGTGCGTGGCCAGGTGCTGCGGCTGATCGTTGAGTATCACGCCGGCGGCAAGCACCTTCCTGTCGTCAAGCTCGCGGCGGCTTGATGGCACTGGGCGGCAGGACCATCTGCTGTCGGCGGGTGGTCTTCTGCGCTTGCACCGCAAAGGCCACCCCACCTGCCGGTCCCGGGCCGCTCGGAGGACGTTGCCAACGGCCCTGGCTCCCAGTGGTCGCTGCCGAACGAGCCGTCCCGACCGCCTGCTGTGGGGCCAACCGCAGCCCGAAAGATCGCTGGTCCGCTTCACGAGGTCCGGTTTGGGCAACACCATGGCCTGGAAGCGACCCGATGTCGCCCCCATCGAGCAGAAGAGGTGCTTGCCGACCTCGGGATTGGGGGGGTAGGATCGCCAGGCATGTCGGCGGCGGCCGTCCATCGGAGGCTATCCGAAAATCCTGGAGAAGAACATTTGCCGGACCCCGAGATCGTGACAGAACCATCGGAAAGGCCCGCCGCGGTCGCGGGCCGGAGTCCGTTTGGCCAATCCCGGCCTAGGAAAGACACCATCATGAGAATCAGCATCCATCGGTTCCCTGGAATCACCTCCCTGGCGCTCGCTGCACTTCTCGTCTTGCCCTGCCCGCTCTTCGGCGCTCCGAAGAAGATGGCGATGCCCGACTTCACCAAGGGCGATGCGATCCCCGAGGGCGCGAGCCACGACTGGACGCTCGGGGCCACTGGGGCGCGCGGGTGGATGTACAGCGATAGGTTGGTGACCACTGACGCACGGCAGATTTCCATCACGAAGGTGGAGAGGGGCTCCCCGGCCGACGGGGTTCTCGCGGTCCGCGACGTGATCCTGGGCGTCGGCGGCAAATCGTTCTCCTATGACCCTCGCACCGAGATGGGCAAGGCGCTCACCGAGGCGGAGACGGAGGCGGGTGGCGGGGACTTGTCGCTGATCCGCTGGCGAGGCGGCAAGACCGAGACGGTGGTCGTGAAGTTGCCCGTCCTCGGCACGTACAGCGCGACCGCGCCCTACGATTGCCCGAAGTCGAAGCGCATTCTCGAGCAAGGCAGCAAAGCCCTGGCCGAACGGGTTGCCGCCCCCTCATACCGGCAGAACCCAATCACGCGTTGCCTGAATGCCCTGGCCCTGTTGGCCAGCGGCAATCCCGAGTATCTCCCGCTGGTGAAGAAGGAGGCCAGATGGGCGGCCGGCTACTCGGCCGACAGCTTCCAGACCTGGTATTACGGCTACGTTATCATGTTGCTCTCGGAGTACGTGATGGAGACCGGAGACGACTCGGTCATGCCGGGGCTGCGGCGTCTGGCGCTGGAAGCGGCGAACGGGCAGAGCATCGTCGGTTCCTGGGGCCACAAGTTCGCCGGTCCAGACGGGCGGCTCCAGGGCTACGGGATGATGAACGCCCCGGGCTTGCCCCTGACCACCTCGCTGGTCCTGGCGCGTGAAACGGGTGTGAAAGATCCCAGGCTGGATCGGGCGATCATGAGAAGCGTGCGTTTGATCCGCTTCTATATCGGCAAGGGCAGCATCCCCTACGGTGACCACCGCCCCTGGATCCAGATGCACGAGGACAACGGCAAGAACGGGATCGCCGCGCTGATGTTCAACCTGCTCGGCGACGCCGAAGGCGCGGAGTACTTCTCGCGGATGAGCGTCGCCTCCCATGGCCCCGAGCGTGACACCGGTCACACCGGCAACTTCTTCAACATGCTGTGGTCGCTTCCAGGCGTGGCGCAGTCCGGCCCAAACGCTACCGGGGCCTGGATGCAGGAGTTCGGCGCCTGGTATTTCGACCTCGCACGCCGCTGGGACGGGACCTTCCTTCACCAAGGCCCGCCTCAAATGAGCGATGACAAGTACGGCAACTGGGACTGCACCGGGGCCTATCTTCTGTCCTATGCGATGCCGCTCAAGAAGCTCTACCTGACGGGCAAACGGAAGAGCTCCGTCCCGCAACTCGACGTGGCCGTTGCGAAAAGCCTCATCAACGACGGCCGCGGTTGGAGCAACAAGGATCGCAACACCTCCTATGACAAACTGAGCACCGAGCAGCTCCTTGCCCGTTTAGGCAATTGGTCTCCGGTCGTTCGGGAGCGGGCCGCCATGGCGCTGGGACGCCGGCAGGATGACGTTGCTGCCCAGTTGATCCGTTTGCTCGACGCTCCGGACCTCTATACGCGATACGGTGCGTGCCAGGCGCTCAAGATGCAGGGCGCGCGCGGCGGGGCGGCTGTGCCGGCGTTGCTCAAGACGTTCCGCTGCGACGACCTGTGGCTGCGAATCCTGGCCGCCGAGGCGCTTGCGGGGATTGGCGAACTGGCAAGAGCAGCAGTTCCTGAGATGCTCGGAAGGCTCACAAAGAGTGATCCCAAGAACGATCCTCGCAATATGGAGCAGCGCTACCTCTGCTTCGCGCTGTTTGCCGGGCGACAGGGGCTGCTCAGGAAGTCGCTCGAAGGCGTCGATCGCGAGCTGCTCACCAAAGCCGTTCGCGCCGGCCTTCGGAACGAAGATGGACGGGCGCGAGGCGCCCTGGGGAGTGTCTACGACAACCTCAGCTTCGAGGAGATCAAACCCCTCCTGCCCGCGATTCACAGGGCGGTCGTCGAGCCCGCCCCAAGTGGGATCATGTTTGCCGACGGGATCCGCCTCAGCGGCCTAGACCTGCTCGCCAAGCACCGGATCAGGGAAGGCATGGGCCTCTGCCTCGACATCATGGACATCGAAAGGTGGGGCAAACGCAGCCGCATCTCGCGGTGCCTGAAGGCCCTGCAAGCCTACGGCGGCGCCGCCAAATCGGTGCTTCCCAGACTTGCTGCACTCGAGAAGCAACTGCTGGACCATTGGGAAGCAAAAGGACTGCAGCCGCAGATCGACCTGGTCCGCCAGACCGTCGCGGCAATCAAAGCGGACAAGAACCCGCCCAAACTGCACAGCTTGGGCGATCTCTGATCCACGGCTATGTGTGATGTGAGTGTGGGTGTTTCACAGAAAGGTCTGACCATGTTCCGGCATCTGACTTCGTCGTGTGTGCTCCTGGCTTTGTTCCACTGCGGGATTATTCATGCCCAAGACAGTCGCAAGGAATTGCCTCGTGAGGATGTTGTCATAGTTCCGGCCATCAGCAAAGGCCTGTGTGTGAGCAACATTTTCCAGGCGAACATGGTCCTTCAGCGGGACAAGCCCGTCACCATCTGGGGCTGGGCAGATTCCGGCGAGAAGGTCACCGTGTCGTTCGCCGGACAGGTTTCCGACGCCATTGCCGATGCCGACCGTTCATGGAAGGCGGCCTTCAAGCCCATGCCCGCGAACAGCAAGCCGCAGGTGATGGTGATCAAGGGAAAGAACAAGACGCTCGAGCTCGAGAACATCCTCGTCGGCGACGTCTGGGTCCTCGGCGGGCAGAGCAACATGGAGTTCGATCTGGCCAAGGTCGACGACGGGGAGTTGGAGGTCATCTCGGCGAACTTCGCCCAGATCCGCCTGCTGACGCCGCCGCGCGGGCAGGGGTTCGAGTCGGTCGGGAGTTTCCAGCGGCTGCACGAGTGGAGTGACTGGTCGAAGCGGCACTTCCGCAAGGGCGACTGGGATGTCTGCACCCCGGAGGTCGCGCGGGAGTTCTCGGCCATCGGCTACGTGTTCGGCCGGCGGCTGCACATGGCTGCGCAGGTTCCGATCGGCCTGATCGACGTATCCGTTGGCGGGACCACCGTCGAGGCCTGGACGCCCGAGGCCGTGCTAAAGAAGATCCCCGGTGCCGAGACGCAGGCGATGCTCAAGGAATGGGCCGACAAGATCGCCGCGTTCGATCCGAAGGCCGACCTGGAAGGGCGTATCGCTGCTTTCAATCGACAGAATGAGGCCCGCAAGGCGAAGGGCCAGCCCGTCCCGGCGGACCAGAAGGCGCCGAGTGACCTGCGGCCCGGCCCGGCCGCCGACAAGAGCCGCCCGGGCTGCCGCTACGCCAGCATGATCCGGCCGCTGGAGGGCCTGTCGGTGGCGGGCGCGGTGTTCCACCAGGGATTCAACAACGCCTTCTCCGGTTCGGCCGGGGCGCGGATGTACTACCAGGTGTTCGGCGAGATGATCACCGCATGGCGTCGGGCATTCGCGGATGAGAAGCTTCCGTTCTGCATCATCTCGCTCTGCACCGCCGGGGCGCCGCAGACGCGCGAGAACTTCCTTCCGCCGATGTACGATGTCGGGGCACTGCTGCGAGAGGCGCAGTACAAGACGTTCGTGGATTTCCGCAACGCCAGCGACGAGGCCATCGGTTTCGTCAGCAGCTTCGACCAGCGCAAGAGCTGGTACCATCCGCAGATCAAGGTCCCAGTCGGCGAGCAGGCCGCTAAGTGGGCGTTGACGATCCGGTACGGGCTGCTCGCCGGGCGGGACGCCGACGAGAACTGGTTGCCGCCGGCGATCACCGAGATGAAGGCCGACGACGGGAAGATTCGGTTGACCCTCAGCACGTCGGTCAGGACCAAAGACGACAGCGACGGGGAGTTGCTCGGATTCGCCATCGCCGGCGCCGACCGCCGGTTCTATCGCGCGGTCGTCGACTGGTTCAGCGACGGCGCGCGAGACAGCCGCAACCGCCTGCAATACAAACGGAACATGCTCGTGCTGAGCAGCCCGTTCGTGCCGCAGCCCCAGCACTACCGGTACGCCTGGGCGCGGAACCCCATGGCGAACATCGTCAGCGGCCGGGGGATCCCCCTGGCCACCCAGCGCAGCGACGACTGGGTTCTGGAAGAAACACCGATCAAGCTGCCAACGCCGAAGGGCATGGACGCCGCATCGGCCCGCCGGTGGCTCTCCGGCCGACTGCGGAAGGAACTGGCCCTGGCCGACACCGAACGCCGCATTCGCGAAGCCGAAGCAACGATCGCGGAGTTGAAGGAGCAGTACGCCAAGGACAAGGCCGCCTGGGACAAGCAGAAGGCCACCGAGGCGGAACGGGCCAAGGCCAAGGCCGACGACAAGTAGGTCCGGCCGGTCCGCGGCGGGCACGGGAGGCCGGCCCGGCATCTGCGCAGACGTTCGACAGGCGACCGTGGTGACCGCCTCGTCGAGGCCGGGGGGCGCGTCGTCCGCGAGACGCCGGGCGGCGGGCTGTTGATGGCGTTGCGCGCGATCGGCGAGAGAGTCCATGGAGCTGGAGTTCAAGCCCGACTTCGAACGCGTCCGCCGGCGGTGGGCGCGGTTCTGGCGGGGGGAGGGCACGCGCCCGCTGCTGTGGGCGGTCCGGCCGAAGTGGGGCGGCCAGCCCGTGGCCCGGCCGGGATGCTACCAGTGCGCGTTCGGGGACGTCGAGCCGGTGATCGAGCAGGCGATTCAGTGGGCGGCCACGCACGATTTCCTCGACGGCGCGATTCCCGGGTACCAGGTTACATTCGGCCCGGACCACTTCGCGGCGCTGCTAGGGGCCGACCTGCGAAGCGCCGAGGGCAGCTCCGCCACGAACTGGATCCAGCCGTTCGTCGAGAGCTGGCACGACGTGGAGATCCGCTTCCAGCCCGAGGGGAGGTGGTGGCAGCGCACGGCCGAGGTGATCGCGCGCTTCCGCCGGCGGTGCGACGGGCGGTTGATCATCTACGGCACGCACCTCCAGGGCGGGTTGGACTGCTTGGTGGCGCTGCGCGGAGCCCAGAGGCTTCTGACCGACCTGCTGGACGTACCGGAGAAGGTGCTCCGCGCGCTGCGGCAGGTGGACAGGGCGCTTGATGAGGTCCGGGCCGCTCTGGCCGAAGCGCTGGACGTGCCCACGTACGGCAGCCTGAACCGTTTCGGCATGTACAACCGGGGGATGATCGACGTGCCGCAGTGCGACGCCTCGTGCATGATCGGCACGGAGATGTTCGAGCGGTTCGCGCTGCCGTCGCTGGCGCACGAGGTCGGCGGGCTCGACGCGAGCATCTATCACCTCGACGGGCCCGGCGCGATCCGCCACCTCGAAGCGGTCTGCTCGTTGAAGAAGCTCGACATGGTCCAGTGGATGCCCGGAGCGGGCCAGGACGACAGGGACTGGAGCGATCTGCGGCGGCGGATCGACGAGCTCGGCAAGGGGCAGATCTATCAGCTCGGAAGCCTGGACGCCTGGCAGGTCGGGGCCATCTGGGAGAGCTTCTCGTCCCGGAAGCTCTTCTTCCAGGTCTAGTGGTGCGTGGAACAGGGCAAGGGCATTGTGCCCAAGGGGCTGTCCTCCCGAATAGTCTGGTCGCGGCGGTGCCATAAGGACTTACGACAGGTTGCCATCGAAGGCTTCATCGGCTATCCGAGGCGTATGAACACCGTCATCGGCCTGTTCGGGAGCCTCTGGAACGCCCTGGGATGTGTTGGCGAGTTGCTTGGTTACCTGCTGCGTTTCGTCAGCATCTTCTTTCGCACCCGTGCATCGCTGGCTGCTCGCCTACTGGCGGCTGAGAGCCAGCTGGGCATGTGCAAGCGGAGGATCGAGCAGAAGCAGCATCCCAAGCCCAGATTCTCCCGGAGCTTCCGGATCCTGTGGGTCGTCCTGTCCAAGCTCTGGGCGCCCTGGCAGGCCGCCGCGCAGTTGATGCAGCCAGCAACGGTCATGCCGTCATCTGCCCCCGGGCCCCCGATGGGATTTTTCGGGGGGACACGTCAAGCCCCCGAGATCTGTTCGGGAAATGTCCGGGCCGAAAGTCGCTGGACCAGCTCACCGAGACCGGATTACTCGGGGGGACGACAGGGCTCTCTGTCAAGAGTTCCCGTCTATTCGGATTTTGTGCGGAAGCCAAACTCCCTAGTCCGCTTTGACCGGTCTTGCCCCAGATGGCCAGAAGCGCTAGAATCGACGCAGGCGGCGGGTGGTCCGTCGCCGCGAATGCCGCGGATGTGTCGGCAGCCCCTTCGGGCTCTGGCGGCCGCCCGCGCGGGACCACCGGCCCCGGTGGCGGCTTTGCACTCACCACGGGCTTGAGCCTTCCCGGCCGGTTCGGACGGGCTTGCCGACAGAACATGGAGACGATGGCGCGATGAAGAAGGTAGCGATACTACTGGCATTGTTGGTTGTCGTGGTCGCAGTCATAATCATCGTCAAGACGCAGACGAAGCCCGAGATCGTCGAGCCAATCGTCTGGTACGGCATGGCGCCTCATCCGTACAAGACCGAAGTCCAGGCGGGCGCCGAAGCCTGCGCCGCCGACAACGGAGTCACCATTCTCTGCATGCTCGGCCAGGAATGGACCCAGGACAACGAGAACAAGAACATCGAGTCGCTCTCCACCAAGCCACACAAGGCGTTCAGCATCTATCCTGGAGACCCGGCCGGGGCCAATGCGCTGTTCAAGACGCTGAGGGACAAGGGGCAGTTCGTTGTCGCCTACGGGGCTGAGCCTCACCTGCCGACCCCCGCCTCGTTCACCGTCGCCACGTCGATAAAGAAAGCGGCGATGACGGCTTGCGAGGAACTGATCGAGATGATGGGAGGCAAGGGGAAGATCCTCAACGTCCTGGAAACCGTCACCGACCTGAACACCAAGAAACGCGACGACGGCATCAAGGAGGTCGTGGCGAAGTACCCCAACGTGGAGATCGTGCAGACCATCACGGACATGACCGAGGTCAGCGAGGCCACCAAGAAGATCCACAGCGCGCTGGCCGCCCGCGGCGGAGAGATCGACGGGATGATCACGACGGGCTACAACCCTACGATCGCCGCTTCCCGGGTGCTCACCGAATGGCACAAGGACAAGAGCCACAAGCGCATCAAGTTCATCGGCATCGACACCGGCGCCGATACGCTCAAGGCCATCAGGGGAGGATACATCGACGCCACGGTGGCTCAGAACCCCTTCGGGCACGGCTACATAAGCTGCTCGATCCTCAAGCTGATGCTGGACGGATGGACGCCCAAAAAGGACTACCAATTCATCGACGCGGGGATCGTCATCGTCAGGAAGGACAACCTTGACACCTTCGCGGCCGAAGTCAAGCAGACCACCGACCGCATCGTAGGCGAATTGAAGACGAAGTACCTGGATCCGCCGAAGTGACGGACCTGCGCCCGGCCCGCTCGCCCCTCCTTGCAGGGCGAACCAGCGGGGCGGAACGCCCTGGGCCAACGGCCTGTCGCGTCGCGGGACACGGGAATACGCTGTGCTTGAACTGCACTCCATAAGCAAGTCGTTTCCCGGCGTCAAAGCGCTGGACAACGTAAGCCTCGCCTTCAAGGCCGGCGAGAGCCACGCGCTGGTGGGCGAGAACGGCGCCGGCAAGAGCACGCTGATCAAGATTATCACGGGCATCTACCAGCCGGACGGAGGGAAGATCGTCTGCAACGGCGAGACGCTCCATTTCCGCAGCTACCGCGACAGCCTGGACAAGGGCATTGACATCGTCAGCCAGGAGATCCAGGTCATTCCTGAGAGCAGTATCGCCGAGAATGTCATGCTCGACAAGATGATCACCTACGGCCGAACGGGCATCATCAACTGGCGAGCAGTCAACGCCCACGCGCGGAAGTACATGGACATGGTCGGGCTCGATCTGCCGCCGACCGCCGTCATCAAGGGACTCAGCGCCGCTCACAAGCAGCTCGTCCAGATCGCCAAGGCCCTGGCCGCAGAGGCGAAGTTCCTGATGCTGGACGAGCCGACCAGCTCCCTGACCGAGCACGAGGCGGACAACCTGTTCGACATACTCCGCCGGCTGAGGGAACGGGGCACAACGATCGTCTTCGTCACGCACAAGTTCGGGGAGGTCTTCGCGGTCTGCGACAGGGTCAGCGTCCTTCGCGACGGCCGGCACGTTGGTACCCGCCTGACCAGGGACATCACGGCCCCGGACCTCGTCAAGCTCATGATCGGGCGCGAATGCAGCGATGAACACCTCGGCGCGCTGGACGTGGACCGGAGCAAGGAACTTCTGCGCGCCGAGCACGTCACCCGCCGCGGCAAGGCCGCCGATGCGAGCTTCACACTGCATGAAGGCGAGGTCCTCGGGTTCTACGGGCTCGTGGGGGCCGGGCGCACCGAACTTGCCCGCCTCCTGATCGGCGAGGACGGCATCGACAGCGGCGCGGTGTACGTCCGGGGCGAGAAGGCGCGGATCCGAGGCGTGGCCGACAGCCTCCACCGGTACCGCATGGGGTATGTCACGGAGAATCGGAAAGAAGAGGGCCTGCTGCTCGATGCTCCCGTCCGCACGAACATCACAATCACCATTTGGAGGAGAATCGTCAATACGTTGACGCGCAATATCAGCATGGCCAAAGAGCAGGAGATAGCCGCAGATATGGTCCGGTCGCTGGCGATCAAGACCGCCGGGATCGAGCAGAAGACCGCGGACCTCAGCGGCGGCAACCAGCAGAAGGTGAGCATTGCCAAGTGGCTTGCGGCCGACTGCGACATCCTGATCATCGACGAGCCCACCGTCGGCGTGGACGTGGGCGCCAAAGAGCAGATCCACAAGCTCATCTGGGGTCTGGCCAAAGAAGGCCGAATGGGCATTGTCCTCATTTCCTCCGACATGCGGGAGATCATCAAGCTCGCCAGCCGGATACTCGTGTTCCGGGACCAGAGGATCGTCGCGGAGCTGAAAGACATCGATGACGGCGTCAAGACGTACGAGAGTGTCAGTGCGGAAATCGGCAGGTACTTGGGCTAGAGTGCGCCGCGGAGCGAGCATATGAGAGACGGCAAGACCGACAAGTCGCCGACCGGATTCCAAAGGCCGGAGCTCTTCAGCGGCAGGACGATGGGGTTGATCATATCGACCGGCATACTGATGTCCGTCCTGGCGGTTCAGTCTCCCCACTCCTTCATCTCGAAGGACGCTATGTTCTTCATCTCCCGTCAGACGGGGCTGGCCGCCCTCATCGCTCTCTCGCAAGCCGTTTGCCTGACCGTCGGCGGAATGAACCTCTCCGTCGGCGGCATCGGCAGCATCACGACTGTCGTTCTCGGGCTGTCGCTCCAGAATTGGGGCGTCCCGCCGTGGCTGGCGGTGCTTATGGCTCTGAGTGTCGGCGTCGCCGCGGGCGCGTTGAACGGCCTGATCATCACGAGGCTCGGGATCGACTCGTTCATCGTTACGCTTTCGATGATGTTCGTCTACATGGGGCTCAGGTCCGGCATTTCCGGCGGCGAGCCGTACGAGGTGAGCGATTCCTTCGGCCTGATCGGGCGCGAGAGTGTTTTCGGGGTGTCCTACATCTTCCTGGTGGTCGGAGCGGTACTTCTTGCCTCCAGCTACATGTACCGCTGCACGATGTTCGGCCGGCACATGTTGGCCACCGGGGGGAACGCGGAGGCGGCGAGGCTGTCCGGTATCGACACGGAGAAGACCATCTTCAGGGCCAACGTGCTTTCCGGGCTCTTCGCGTCGCTCGCGGCTGTTCTGTACGCCTCACGGAACCTCTCGGCGGCGCCCGAGACGGGAGATGCCTGGCTGATCATCTCCTTCGCCGTCGCCATCATTGGCGGGACGGGCCTGCAAGGCGGGGTCGTCTCGGCGCTCGGTATCTTCATGGGTGCCACGATTTTCACGCTCATCGAGCACGGTCTGGTCCAGTTCAAGGCGGTCCCACCGGCGTATATGCGATCCTTTCTCGGCGGCTTGATCTTGCTGGCGGTGATCGTTGACAGGACGCGCGAGATCGTCGCCGAGAAGAGAAAGAGGCAAGTCCCGCCAGCAGCGGGATAGGTCTCTTCAGCCCTGTATGTATAGCTGTGATGGACGCGCCACGAGGGGGGCAGCGATAGAACCCGAAACCTCAAACCCAAGACGAGATACCATGGCAACCACCGAACTCTGTCTCATCCTGATGGCAGGACTCCTCGTCGTGCTGTGCATGGCCGATCCGACACTGGCCGGCCTGCCGGTACAGCACCGTGGCTTCATCAGCACCACTCCCGCCGAGACCTGGGAGCAAGGTCTGCTGAGCGGAAATGGCACCCTCGGCGCCAATATGTTCAGCCGACCGCTCGACGAGACGATCATCTTTACCCACGAGCGTCTGTTCCTGCCGACTGGTGCGCCCCGGGTCCCGCCTGATAACGCGTCGCGTCTCTTCGAGGTCCGCCGACTGATTGACCGCGGATTGTACAAGCAGGCCACGCAATTGGCCTTCGACCTGTCCGGGCAGGACGATTTCATGTACCCCGATCCCTTTGTCCCCGCCTTCGACATGCGCATCACCATGTCGGCCCGGGGCCAGGTCAGGGATTACATGCGCAGCGTCGATTTCCAGACCGGCCAGGCCTCGGTCCAATGGGCGGACGAGCGGGGCGTGTTTGAGCGGCGGCTGTTCGTCTCTCGCGCCGATGGCGTCGCGGTGCTGCTGATCACCGGCCCGGGTAAAGGTTCGGTCAACTGCGCCCTGGAGCTGGCTCCTCGCAGCCCCAGCCCAAAGCTCGGAGAGACGACCGTCGAGCGCTCGGCCGCTCGGTTCGAGAGCCACGTCACCGAGGTCATCGCCACCGCCGACACCGCGTACCTGACGTTTACCAACAAGTTCAGCCGGGCCTATCCCGGCAGCATCCAACTGCTCGAAGGCGCTGCGCGGGTCGTGGCCTCGGGCGGGCAGGTCAAGGCGGACGGATCGGCGATGGCGATCGCCGGAGCCGATCGCGTGATGGTGATGGTGGACATCGAACCGACGTACGATCCGGATCGCCCGCAGATGGCCCGGATGAAAGAGACCCTGCGCGACCTACCGGCCGACTACGCGAAACTGCTCGATCGACACGCGGTGATCCATGGCCGGCTGTTCAACCGGATGCGCCTGGACATCGGCGGCGGGGCCGATCATCGGTTGACCACAGAGGAGCTGCTGCAGCGTTCGACCAACGAGAATCTCTCCCGCGCGTTGACGGAAAAGGCGTTTGACGCCGGTCGGTACAACATCATCAGTTGCACCGGCGAGCTGCCGCCGACGCTGCAAGGCGTGTGGGCCGGGACCTACGTGCCGTCGTGGGCCAGCGATTTCACGCACAACGGCAACGTGCCATCCGCCATCGCCGCCATGCTGCCGGGCAATACGCCCGAGCTCATGCTCGCCTACACCTCCTACATGGAGTCGATCGTTCCGTACCTCCGCGTCAACGCCAGGCACATCTTCGGCGCGCGCGGCATCGTCCTGCCATCACGGTCGACCACCCACGGGTACAACAACGCCCTGGCCCCACGGTTCGCCGGCGGAATGTGGGTAGCCGGGGCTGCGTGGGCAGCCCATTTCTTCTACGACTACTGGCTCTACACCGGCGACCGGGAGTTCCTGGCCGAACATGCCCTGCCCTTCATGCAGGAGGCAGCGCTGTTCTTCGAGGATTACCTCTACGTAGGCGCCGACGGCAAGTACATCTTCAGCCCGACCACCTCCCCGGAGAACTCTCCGAGCAACACCCGCTCCCAAGGGACGTTCAACGCCACGATGGACGTCGCGGCCGCCAAAGACCTGCTGACCAACCTCCTCGCCGCCTCGCGGGAACTCGGCGTCAACGCGCAGAAAATCCCCGTCTGGGAGAAGATGCTCGCCCGCATGCCGGACTACATGATCAGCGACGACGGTGTCGTCAAGGAATGGCTCACGCCCAAGCTCGAAGACAACCTCAATCACCGCCACTCCTCGCACCTGTTCGCGCTGTACGACGGCATGCCCGACGAGATCGCCGCCGACCCCAAACTCCAGGCCGCCTTCCGGAAGATCGTTGAGACCAAGCTCGAGAACCACTACCGCAAGGCGGGCTTCATGTCGTTCGGCGTGGTCCAGCTTGGTCAGGCGGCCACCAATCTCGGAGCCGGCGAGCTGGCCTACCAGGCCTTGGTGCGACTGGTCAACAGCTACTGGCTGTCCAACTTGGCGTCGATGCACAACCACAAATCGCTGTTCAACATGGACATCAGCGGTGGCATGCCGGCGGTACTGATCCAGATGCTCGTCGCCTCGGCGCCCGGCAAGGTCCGCCTGCTGCCCGCGCTGCCGAACGCTTGGCCAACCGGCACGATCGAAGGGGCTTTGTGCCGTGGGCAGATCGAGGTCAAGGAACTGACTTGGGAACCCGGCCGCATCCGCGTTTCGCTGTTGTCAGCCCGCAATCAGACAGTCGAACTGTCGGTTCCTGCGGCAATCGAGAAGATAACCACTACGCAAGGCAAGGCGACCCGCGCCTGTGCAATCGGCAACCGCGCCCGGAAGGTCACTCTCCCTGGGGGGCAGGTCGTCACGTTTGAGATCGTGCTGAAGCGATAGCGTATGGTCCCAGAACTCGGTCGGAGCCTATCCCACATTACTCACGAGTCTTGACCGTCTACGCATAGCAAAGGCCGCCGAAGCCTTGTAGAATGCGGGTGTTCCACCATCCGAAGTCCACGAGGCAAGGAGGCCTTTGCATGACAGACTGTCCCCAGCAAGTTACCTTCGAATTCCACCCGCGTAAAGACGTTGTCGCTGACTTCCACGGCGGGCTCATCAGCTCCGATGCCGGTCTGCTGCCCATCCGCCAGCTCGACCAACGCCTCGGATGGACCGCCGTCGCCGGCGTCCTGGACGACCCACGCCAGGCCGGCAAGGTCGGACACGGCCTGCTGCCCGTCGTCCGCCAGCGGCTCTTCGGCCTGATCGCCGGGTACGAGGACGCCAACGACCACACCCGCATGCGCCACGACCCCATCCTTCAGACCGTCGCCGGCCGCGACGGTGAGGCCCTGGCGTCCCAGCCCACGCTCAGCCGATTCGAGAACGGCGTCACCGCAAGGCAGGGACGGA
>Ga0307380_10004910_pt1 | contig 17896 bp, 15 predicted proteins | sample UN3MG_FD_202239 | JGI IMG/M metagenome (GOLD analysis project Ga0307380, IMG submission 202239) | Soil microbial communities from Risofladan, Vaasa, Finland - UN-3 | ecosystem: Environmental > Terrestrial > Soil > Coastal area > Acid sulfate soil | place: Finland: Risofladan, Vaasa | collected...
TCACCGTCCACCCGCTTACTCCATACGTGCCCGATCCGAAGAACAAGCCGAAGTATTATCTGCGCGACCTGCAGGAAGGCACCGCCAAGGAGATATTCCCCGATCCGTTGTTCTACCCTTCTGGATTCGCCTGGGCGCTCGACGATTTCGGCTTCTATTTCCGGCGCACTCACACCTCCGACTACGTGAACCAGGGCGCCGGCGCGAGGTTTCTCTACTGGTACGATTTGGAATCGGGCGAGTACGAGCAGGTTCCCCTGGAACACGAGTGGGGACTGGGGAGGAGTTTCGCCGTCACGCCCGACGGCTTCATCGCCTCTCTCGCGGCGGGCTACAAGTTTGCCTATGCGCGTTACACCCGCGAAGGCGACACGTGGAAAAAAGAGATGCTGGAGGTCGACGACATCGACCACCTATACAACTTCTCGCTGGCGAAAGACGGGATAACGACGGCGGTTGTTTTCTCCTGGGCCGACAATCCGCCGAAGTATTACAACGGCAAGCTCGATGGAGCAGGGCTGGCGGGGCTGCGCGAATTCGTCAGCCTGAATGAGCCGTTGCGCAACAAGCAGATGGCGCGCTACGAAGTGGTCCGCTGGACAGGCGCCCTCGACGAGGAGGTCGACGGGATACTCTACTATCCGCACAACTATGAGGCGGGGAAGCGGTATCCGCTCGTGCTGCAGATTCACGGCGGCCCGACCGGCACTGACACAATCTTCTTCGAAGACCGCTGGTCGTGCTATCCGAACCTGATGACCGGCAAGGGCGCATTCGTCTTGCGGGTGAACTATCACGGCAGCGGCAACTACGGCCAGGCGTGGGCCGAGTCGATCAGCGGCGGCAAGTATTACGAACTCGAGTTGCCGGACATCATCAACGGCGCCGACATGCTGATCGAGAAGGGGATGGTCGATCCCGATAAGCAGGGAATCATCGGCTGGAGCAACGGAGCCATCCTCGGCATCGCCCTCGTGCTGGAGTATCCCGATCGCTTCAAGGCGGTTGCTCCCGGAGCCGGCGAAGTCAACTGGAGCAGCGATTACGGCAACTGCATGTTCGGCCCGACCTTCGATAATTACTACTTCGGCGGCGCGCCTTGGGAGGTCCCGCAGACCTACATCGACAAGTCCCCGCTGTTCCACATGGACAAGGTGAAGACGCCGTGGATCGTCTTCTTCGGCACGCAGGACACCAACGTGCCGACCGAGCAGGGAATGGAGCAATACCGCGCGCTGCAACTGCTCGGCAAGGCGCCGGTGCGCTACCTGATGTTCCCCGGCGAGCCGCATGGCCTGCGCACCTTTACGCACCAACGCCGCAAGATGGAAGAGGAATTTGCCTGGTTCGATAAGTATCTCTTCGGGACCTACGAGAAGCCCAATCCCGCGTTCAAGGAAGGTTCGCCGCTCGATATCGCTTTCAAGCGGATGAAGATCAAGGTTGTGGGCGAGTTCTACGGCGACGACGCCGACGGACTCCTGATACCCGAGGTTGTGAAGTGCGCCGGACTCGAGGTCGGCCGCTTTGAGGTCACGCGGGCGCAGTGGCAGCGATTCGACAGCAGTTACCGCTTCGTTGCCGGGACGGGCGATTATCCTGTAACCGGTATCTCCTTCGAGCGCGCGCAGGCGTATTGCGAATGGCTGAGCGGGCAGACGGGCGACGCCTATCGCTTACCCACAGCGACTGAGATGGAAAAGATGCTGAAGGCCGCAAAGGCAGCGGCTGCCGACGAAAACACGCTGGATTACTGGGCCGGATACAAGCTCAATCCCGACGACGCCGAGACTCTGAAGAAGAAAGTAATGGAACTCGGCGACGGTCCCTTCCTGCTGCAGGAGGTCGGCCGGATGAAGCCTGGCGGTAAAGCGGCGGTATTCGATCTCGGCGGCAATGCGGCGGAGTGGTGTGTCGGCGGGGAAGGGGAAGCCCTTGTCCGCGGCGGCAGCGCGATCCAAGCACGCGACGACCGGGCCGCCCTCAAAGCCCCCTCTTCCGAGTACGTTGGCTTCCGAGTCGTCAGAGAAGTCAAATAGAGCAGAGCCCAATTGACACTGGGGGCGCTAAGCGGTTGTGATTCAGAGTGTTACACCGCTGCATCGCCCCCTTTTATTGACCCTTGTATAGCCGTTTGCTATACTCCGTGGACCATGCGTACAGGGAGAGCTGTGTTCTATTTACGTGCAACCATTCCCGCACTGCTGCTCTTGTCGCTGCTGGCATCCGGCTGCGGTCAGAGCGGCGAAGGGGAACTGTTGTTCACGGAGAGCTCCAGCCCCACCCCGCAGGCGGAGGCGCCGGCTGAGGATACCGCTGAGGGGACCCTGCGCAGTGACGTTGAGCTCAACGATCAGCAGCAACGGGAAAAGAAATTGCTGATTCTACCCTTCGCCAACGCCACCAAGTCTACTGAGCTCGATACCATCATCAACGGCTTGCCGCTGATTATTCAGAGGATTTTCGACAACGACAGGTTTATCAGCGCCGAGTCGGTCGGGCGTGACACGTTCGAGGCAACTTCCACGCGAGCGGGCTTGTCACCCGAAGACACCCCAAGCATGGAGATTGCGCGGCTGTTCCGGCAATCGTATAAAGCCGATGTGATTCTCGGCGGCCGCATTCTGATGGAAAACAGGAACCTGATCATTGAGCCGAAGATCTTCACTTTCAATGGCGAGGCCGAGACTGAGGAGGAGCTTCCACAAATGGAAGTCCGCCTGCGCAACATTTTGAATTTCATCAATCCTCTGAGCGAGAAGATCAGGGACTATCTGGTTGAGCTGCAATGAATTACCCAACTTCGAGAATCATCGCGACTCTGGTACTGGCTGCCTTGCCGGCCGTGCTTGCGGCTCAGGCGGAGGGATTTGATCTGGCCGTCGACTCAGAGGGCAAGGCCTGGATGGGGCGTTTCCGGACCGGATTCATTGAGATATCTGACTGGGACGGCGAACACTGGCGGGTGGTTCACACCGTAGAAGCGGTTAGCTCCCGCGGCCTGCAGGTGACGCCTTTCGGCGACGGCATCGCGCTGGCATGGATCGAGGGCGCAGGCTCGGACGCAGGAATAGCTCTCGCGACAGCCAACGAGCGTAGCATCACGGTACTGAGCCCGGAGGGCCTTCCCGGGGGGATGGCCGACAGCCTGGCGGTTGCCGGCATGGAAGGCGGGAACCTGGCACTTCTGATATCCCTCGGCTCCGGTTACGGCGCGGAAGTGCGGTTCCTTGTGCTCGATGCGGATGCAGAGAAGGTATTAAGTGCATCGGTGTTGTCCGCGTCGGGCGCGGTATCATCACTCAGCTTGCTTGGCGGTGCGGATCCCTGGATGGCTTGGCAGGAAAGGCGTGAACTGGAGATACGAATTGCAGTGGCACAAGCCTCCGGGGCACGGAAAGGCGAGGTCAGGCGTTTTGGCGTCAGGGGATTCGGGGGCATAGCCGCTCCTGTGCTGATCAGGTCGAAGCGTGGCGCTCCCGTGCTTGCCTGGCAGGGAACGCAAGACCGCTGGACGGCGGTGGTTCGGACCAGAGAACTGTCGGACGGCAAATTAGGACCCGTCAGCACGGCGCCGCTTCCAGAGGGTATCAGCGGTGCGCTTTATCCCCGGGCGGCTGCGGGTGCAGCGGGCCTGGCGACTGCGTACGGTTGGGGCGGAGGCAGGAACGGCAACTGGTTCGGACTGCGATACGAGCTGGGAGAGACAGGTGGATTCACCGTGGATTTACGCGGTGTTTCCGACGGCCATGTATACATGCCGAAGATGGCCGCGGCCGGGCCTTACGGCGAGATCTGGGCCTGGCAGGATGATACCGCTGCGGCGGCGCAGATCGCCACACGGCGCGGTTCTGAATTGAGCTTCCGGACTCCCAGGCAACTCGAGCCGCTCGAGGTCGAGCCGGATAAGGTCTACGCACTGGCCTTCGGCGACAGCATTACGGCGGGTTTGGTAGTTTATAGTGAGACAGAATATGAAGAAACAGGGGGCTATTTGCCATATCTAAAGGCGGTTTACACCGACAAGATCGCGCCCCTGGAAATACTCCAGGACGGCGAAAGTGCCACTCAAACTCTAGCCGGCCTCACACGCCTTCCGGTTACGCTCGAAGAAAATCCGCATCTCAACTACGTGTTGATTCTCTATGGCACCAACGATCTGAACAACTATTTGTTAACCCCAGAAATAACTGCGGAGAACCTCGGCACGATGGCCGACATGGTGCGCGACGCGGGCGCAATACCGATTGTGGCGACGCTCCTGCCGCGTTTTGACAGTGACTATTGGAAGGTGCAACAGGCTGCGGCAATCAGTGAGGCGATCTATCCGATGGCGCGGCTGCGCGGCATCACGATCTGCGATTTCCAGAAACTCTTTCCGGCGGATTTGGAGTTGTTTTCCGACGCCCGCCTCCATCCGAACCAGGCCGGTTACGCTAAGATGGCGGAGTTCTGGTTCCCGGCCTTGGCGGCCTTCAAGGGAGATGTCAACCGCTCGCTGGCGGTCGACGACAACGACCTGCTGCTGTTGACGGCGGTGTTGCGTGCGAGGCGCGGTAGCTGGGGATTCAATCCCGACGCCGATTTCAACGACGACGGCTACATCGACGTCGCCGATCTCGCGTTCCTGCTTTCGCAGGTTGGCAAGTCGTTCAAGTGAGGTTCGAATTAACCTTAATGCCTTGCCGGAGTCTAATTCGGGTGGTGAGATTGGTGTCGGAATCGCAATGAGTGTGTTTTTTTACAAACTTTTTCCCGAGACTTTCGTATTGTTATTTGTGGGAGGATCAAGGAAAAGTCCATTTGGTGGGAGTTGAAAAAAAGATGAAACGTAATCTACTAATTTTACTGATAGTTGCGGCGCTCTCCTTTGCTGCCGCCGCGCCGTTGGCTGCTCAGGTCACTTACGATCCCAATGCTGAGAAGTTCATGTTGCTTTCGCTCAACCAGAGCTTCATCAACTTGGGTCAGGCTGCCAAGGAATTCATGCGCTCCAAAGAGCAGTTCGAAAACAAGCTGATTTCCGCCTCAGAGTTCGAGCAGCGCCTGAATGCTTACCGCCAGGCCAAGATCAGTTATGACATGGCTCTGATGCGCATCCTGTTCAACGCTTCCAACGTCATCGTCGAGCGCGCGGTCAAGCATGTCGAGTCCGACGGTAAGAAGTTGGTGATCGTATATCTCAAGAATGAGGCCGGCGGTTCGTTCGAGCTGTCCAAGATCAAGTCGTTCGGCGCGAGGCAGACGCCGATGGCCGGCGGCGATTTCGGCACCAAGTCCGGGGACGGCCAGGTCGATGTGCGCGAGATGCTGAGCGAGGAGTCGTTGTCCTTCGAGACGGCGATCAAGGAAACACTGCCGTACCTCGAGGGCCAAGGGCTCGCATTTGACGACGTCATCAACCTAATGGAGGTCTACAACATCTTCGTCAGCCTCAAGACGCGCACCGAAACCGGGCAGGACGTGATGATATCCAAGCCCTATGAGAAGAAGATCGACAGGCTGGGTCCCGGTGCGAAGGCGAGCCTGGAGTTCGAACTGCTGCGCGACGTCGAGATCTGCGACATCATTATCAGTTTTGGCGACAAGACGATCACCAAGCCGGTTTATCTCGAGCTGGAGAGCGCGACGGGCGGCGTCGAGATGACGAGCGAGATCCTCAGCCTGCAGGCCGAGCTCGACAGCACGGCAACCTACAACATCGATCTTCAGCGCTTCACCAGCGATACCGCCTTCTCGCTGCGCGTCGCCAATATACCGAGAGAGATCTATTACAATTTCATCGACCCGGAAAACAACAACCAGCGCATCGAGACGGTCAACTTTACGGAAGGCAAGATACGCAAGCGTATCCAGTTGCAGTTGACTATGCCTACGCGCAAGAGCGAGAAGGTCCAGGTAGACCAGACGATTCCGTTCACCGCCCTGGTTCTCGCCTCGAAGGAAGCGGAGAAATTCGACCGCATGGCCGCCGAGTTCGGCGCCGACAGCATCCCGATGGATGAGCTGAACCAGCTGCAGGCCGACCAGGCACAGTTGACGATCACTCCGCTCGGCGTCGGCGAGATCGAGGTCAGCGCCAGCACCTTCTATTATGCGATCGAACCTGATCAGCAGGTTGAGATGACCCTGACGGTCAAGAATTCCGGCACAGGGGAGCTCAAGAACGTTCAGATCACCGCCGATCTGCCGAATACCGAGTGGAACTACACGATCGAGCCCGACCTCCTCGCCAGCCTGATGCCCGAGAGCCAGGAGAAGGTCAAGATCCAGTTCAGCCCGCCGGATAGCGCCACTGTCGGCGAGCACATCCTCAAGGTGAAGGTCGAGGCCAAAACCCGCAACCAGATCGTAGAGGCCGACGATAAGGAGGTCACGGTCGAGATCAAGGAAAAACCGGATATCTGGGGACGCCTGATCCTGATCGTCCTGCTCATCGGCATCGTTCTCGGCATCGTAATATTCGGTATAAAACTAAGCAGGCGGTAAACCAAATGCTGTCTTGCATAGTCTAATTATTTGAGGATTAACAGAGCTGCACGAGCGAGGGAAAAATGATCGAAGCGATTGATTTGACGAAGCGTTACGAGGACGGCCTGCTGGCGTTGGACCACCTCAACCTCAGGGTAGAGAAGGGGATTATCTACTGCCTGCTCGGCGCCAACGGCGCCGGCAAGACCACGGCCATCAACCTCTTCCTCAACTTCATCGAGCCCACCGCCGGCACAGCCAAGATCAACGACATCGACGTCACCAAGAACCCGCTGGAGGCCAAGAAGTTCGTCTCCTACGTCAGCGAGAACGTCATGCTCTACGGCAACTTCACCGCGCGGCAGAACCTCGACTTCTTCACCAAGCTGGGCGGCCGCGGCGACATGAGCCGCGATGACTACTACGACGTGATGCGCCGCGTCGGGCTGCAGGAGAAGGCTTTCGAGCAACGCCTGAAGAACTTCAGCAAGGGCATGCGTCAGAAGCTGGGCATCGCGATCGCGATCACCAAGAATGCGCCCGCGATTCTGCTGGACGAGCCGACGAGCGGCCTTGACCCGAAGGCGGGCTCGGAATTCATGGGCCTGCTGCGGAGCCTGAAGGAAGAGGGCAAGGCGGTGCTGATGAGCACGCACGACATCTTCCGGGCCAAGGACGTCGCCGACCGTGTGGGCATCATGAAGGAAGGCAACCTGGTGATGAGCAAGACGGCCGAGGAGTTGGAGGCTGAGAATCTCGAGCAGCTCTACCTGGAATACATGCAGACCTGAGTACTAGAAATTACGCCATACAAGGACGGGCCGGTGGATCTCGGAGCGCCACCGGCCTGTTTTGCGTACAACGGCAGTCAGCCGCAAGAGCGAAATTGCCGGCGGGCTCCTGCTATTCTCAGAGTGGTGGTGAGTAAGGGCGGCATGGAGGGGCGACGAAGTCGACTTTCTTCTTTCCGTCCTCGAACTTGCCGTCGAAATCAACTTCGTAGGCCAGGCAGCAGAGCAAACGGCCGCAGAGGCCGGAAATCTTCTGAGGATTGAGCGAGAGGTTCTGCTGCTTCGCCATCTTGATCGAGATCGGTATAAAGTGCGGCAGCCATGAAGAGCAACAGAGCGAGCGGCCGCAGGTGCCGAATCCGCAGAGGATCTTCGCCTCGTCGCGCACTCCGATTTGACGCAGCTCAATTCTGGTCTTGAATTCACGGGCGAGGTCTTTGATCAGAGCGCGGAAATCGACGCGGCTATCGGCGGTGAAGAAGAACACGATACGCTTTCCGCCCTCGATGTAGCGGCACTTGACGAGCTTCATCGGCAATTCGTGCGCCTTGATCTGCCGCATGCAGATTTCGAACGCACGCTCCTCACGCTCCTCGTCGGCCTCTGTACCGGCCACTTCCCCAGGGTTCGCGGGGCGTAGCACCTTGTCCATCTCCTCGGGGATCGTGTTCGGATAGACCTTGGTGGTCGCCATCACGACTTCAGCCATTTTTTCGCCGCGCTCGGTCTCGAGCCAGCAATAGTCCCCGCGCTTGAGGTTGAATTTCCCCGATTTGAAAAAGTATACCCTGCCGCACTCGCGGAACCGGACTCCAACGATCTCAATCATAATCTGCTTTCGGCCGCTAAAATAATTTTCGGTCTCTTGCACTGCACGGCGATGTAATCAACGTTATACGCGCATCCAGTCGCCGAATCATATTGCCAATTGTAAGTTAAATGTTTAGGAAATCAACGTAACAGTGTCAATTATTCCACCCGGCCTCGCTTAACTGCTTGATATGCGATGAGTTTGAATACCAGCCGCGCGGCCGCGGAATCGGCGTAATGAAGCCCTTCACGAGGGCTGAGTTCCACGACATCCGCCCCGACAAGATTCTTCTCTCGAATTGCTGTTTTCAGAATCTCCAGAGTTTCGAACCAACCCAATCCTCCCGGGACAGGCGTGCCCACGGCCGGAACGACGGACGGATCGAGGCCGTCGAGATCGATGGTGATATAAAGGTTCTCGCAAGGCAGTGAGTCGATGATCTCCTCCAGCCTCTCGGTGACCCGGCCGACAAGCTCGCTGGCCGGGAAGGTGCGCCGCAAATTGCCGTCCAACAAGGGGGCCTCCGATTCGTCAGCCGAGCGGATTGCCAGTGCCGTAACATGGACACCGAGGTCCATCAAGCGCTTCATCGGGCAGGCGTGGTTATAAGGCGAATCGGCGTAGCTCTCGCGCAGGTCGGCGTGCGCATCGATCTGCAGCACGCAGAGCTCCGGCCATTTTTTCAAGTGAGCTTTCACCAGCGGGTAGGTAAGCGAATGTTCGCCGCCAAGAGAGATGAGCAGACGGTTGTCTCTCAGCAGGTTCGAGGCAATTGCCTCGACTGCGACAGTCGCCGTTTTCGGATCCGTAGGCAGCTCCGGTTCTAGTTGTGTGGCGATGCCGCCGATAGCCACGGCGGGATCGAAGCCCACTTCGTCGTCGAAGTATTCGATATGGTGGCTGGCTTCGATTATCGCTTTGGGGCCGTCGTCGGTACCCCTTCTCCATGATGCAGTGATGTCGAGCGGGAGAGGAAGAATGAGCGCGCCGGCCCTCTCGGGATCGGACAGTTCCGGCGGCAGGCTCAGGAAATTAGGGTAAATCGGAGTCCCCATCAGTATTTATCCCCAGTCTTTGCATCAGCGCGGTGACGACGATCGGCAGGGCGATTGTCGCGTCGACGTAGACGTTTACCTTATCGGCCTCGAAATGGATCTTGCCCCAGCTGGTGCTTTCCTCGAACGTGCAGCCGCTCAGGCCTCCCCAGTGCGGGGCGTCCTGAGAGAACTGGATGCAATACTTGTGGCCCGCCACGGGCTTACCCAAAAGATAGGCTACCACCTCGGTCTGCTGAGTGAAGTTCTTGGGGGTTCCGCCGCCGACGAACACGACGCTCGTCTCGTCGGCTTCGTAAACCAAACGCGTCAACTCCTGCACGTCTCCGATGACATCGAAGACCACTTTCTCCTCAGGGTGTTTTTGAGCCAGGACCGCGGCGGCGATCCCCAACGAACTGTCGCCGATAGCGGGGCAGAAGATCGGGACATCGTGTTTGTAGGCCTCGACAACAAAGCCGGGCCGGTGCTCCCTCTCGGCGATTGCGGCGCCGAGGGTCCGATAGAAGACGGGCGTACCGATCGGTTCGCCCCGGTTGGGCATCTTCCTGATCACATCCATGGTGAAACGGTCGACTTTCATGAATTCGGCGTCGGAGGCCAGGGTGTCGTACATCCGGTCGTAGCCCTGCTTGCGCAGCTTGACATCGTCGGCGAAGGGAGTGCCGATAAAATGGTCGAAACCGAGGCTCTCGTGGATGTCATGAAATGTGTTGGCTCCCGTCGTCACGATGCAATGGATCAGCTTGTGGCGGACCAGCTGAGTGAAGATCAGGCGCATGCCGGCCGGCACCATGGCTCCGGAGAGCCCGAAGAAGATCCGGGCGCCCCTCTTGACCGCCCGCTCCCAGATATCAAGAGCAGTGGCGAGGCTCCGCCCCTGGAAGGAGACATGACGCATCTTGCTGAGGATCGATTCGGCGTTGTCGGTGCTGTCTACTACGAAGGGAGTAGTTGGTGAATAGGGATGTTGTTTTGCCATTTTGCCTCCTTTCTAGAGAATCAGCACAGCGGCGGCGATCACAGTAGTCCAGACACCGCGCCGACCGACAGCCGTTTGGGTTATGCTGCGGGATTTTACGATCTTGTTGGTGATCTTGTAGAGCTCGCGCTTGTTATCCCAGCTTTCTTCAGGATCGAATTCAGTTTCCCCCAGGGTTGTTGCGAGCATGCCTGCGGCGAGGTCCTCGGCGTAATCGCTGACCTCCTCTTCCTTTTTGCCGAAGTCGTGATGTTCGCTGAGATAGCCGAAGAGACTTGGGTCGGTGGGCCGGGCCACGCCGATGGAAGCGGATATCAGGCGGTGCGGCTCGTCGGTTTGCGCCTGGCTCCTGACGGTGAAAATGATTTGTCCGGGCTTGAGCATCTCCAAACCGGCCTTGCTGGATAAGATCTTGCAATGAGGAGGAAAAATGCTGGAGACGGTTACCAGGTTGAACTCTGCGATTCCAGCCTTTCTCAGCGCAACCTCAAAGCTGGCCAACTGCTCCTTGTGCCAACCTACGCCTTTAGTCAGGAATAGGTATTTCGGGACGAAAGTATCTGTCATCCTGAAGCCCCTCAGTTAATGTCTCTCGAATTCCGCTCGCATTGAAGAAACATGCCTCAACAGGGAAAAAAGTCTAGCACGAAACAGCTATGCCTAGAAGCAGAATAATTCGCTGGGACTCAGTCGGTTAGGAGGTTTCAGGATGGCGGTCGGGCCGTCACCAGTTTCATGAATTCGTTGCGCGTCTTGGGATCGTTACGGAATGCGCCGAGCATGGCCGAAGTGACGCACCAGCAGTTCTGCTTTTGCACGCCGCGCATAGCCATACAAAGATGGAATCCTTCGACGACTACCGCTACCCCCAGCGGTTTAACGGTCTCCTGCAGGCATTCCGCTATCTGCGTGGTCAAGCGCTCCTGGAGCTGGATTCTGCGCGAGAACATTTCCACTATGCGTGCAATCTTGGACAAGCCGATAATCCTGCCTTTAGGCAGGTAGGCGATGTGACACTTGCCGAAGAAGGGGATCAGGTGGTGCTCGCAGAGGCTGTAGAAGTCGATATTCCGCAGAGTGACCATCTCGTCGTAGTCCTGCTGGAAGATCGCTCCGTTAATAAATTCCTCAGGTTTGAGATCATATCCACTGGTGAGAAAGCGCATCGCTTCCTCGTAGCGCAGAGGTGTCCTCCTGAGGCCTTCGCGGCTCGGATCTTCGCCCAATTCAATGAGTATTTTTCTTATTTCTTCTTGCATTTTCGACGTAATCGCGTAGCTCTACTTATCCAGGAGCTTGAAAAAACCGGATTCGCCCTCAAGCTTTTTGAAATCGGTGCAGTTAAGGGCGTAGTAACGGTTGTGTGCGTTGAGTTTGATCGCCTGCTTCAGGGTTTCGACTGCTTCTTCCTTTTCCCCGCAGCGGGCGTAGGCGCATGCCAGAGTGAAGAGGTAGGCGTCGTTGCCGCTCTTTTTCTTAAGAGCTTTTTTCAGATAAGAGATGCTTTCATCGTACTCGTTGTTGTTGAGGTGGTAAGTGGCGGCGAGAAACAATTCCTCCACCGTGGTAGGCTTGAACTCCGCTTCCAGGCGGTTGCTGCAGACTTTGATCAGAGAATGGCATTTTTCGACCAGCGTAATTTCTTCGGGATGATCGTTGGTAATTTTCTCGAAAGCCTTGACAGCCTGCTCGAATTTGCCACTCCAGAAGATTTTAAGTGCAGATTCAAACATTTCGACAGGTTTGGACTGAGCTTCTTTCTTTGCCGGCATTAACACGCCTCCCCTTGCTTCATACAGGAGTGAGAAACTACCAGAGAGACTTGGGGGATGTCAAACTTCGGCGGGAAAGCCAGGGCAGTAGCCCATCCGGATCAGCTGCAGATAGGACTTGAAATCGAACTTTAATCGCTTGAAACCGTCGGGCGGTTCGTAGGATTCAGGGTGCGGCGGTTCATTGTCGATCGTTTTCACCCGCGATACTGAGGAGCTGCGTAAGCCCAGTTTGTTTGTTGAGGCGGAGAACTCGACGATGAATGCTCCTCCAAGGCCTTCGAGTGCCTCGCCGAAGCCGCTGAAGAGCGGCGACAGGTTTAAGGCTTCGCTGAAGTGCGAGTAGAGGGATTCGGAATCGAGGTTGGCGCCGTCCGTCACCCACAATTCGATATCCACGTTGATGTTTCCCCGGCCCCGAATCACTACCTTGCTGCAATCCCATGCGCCGATGGTCCGCCGCTCGTTCAACCTGCTGGTCCGCCAACGCATCTTCATCTCGGAGAAGAGGCTGTCGAATCCCTCGGGCAGTTTGAGCGGCAGATCGACTTCGATAACTTCCTCGCTCTCGTGCAGGACGATGAATATTTTCTGGATATCCCGGCGGACGATGGTGGTGATGTTGGCGAAGGGATCAAAATATGCCATGCGCCTCGAGCCGAGCCAGAGGTGGGCTTCGGCTACCTTGCCTCCGTCGTCCAGAGTGATTTCCTCGACGATGTGCTTGTCGGCTAAGAGGTTTGGGGAAAACGCCACGATCATGAGTGCGGTAAGAACAACAGTTCTCAATATGCGGCGTAGCATTTGTGGAACTCCCGTCGGACGGAATCAGAGAAGTTTATGGATAGTTGCGGAGGGTGTCAATCAGCGGGAGTCTCCTGCTCGCGATACTGAAGCTGATACAGCTTGTAGTAGATGCCGCGTTTGGCGAGGAGTTCCTCGTGGCTGCCTTCCTCGACTAGGCGGCCGCGGTGCATCACGAGGATTTTGTTGACTTCCTTGATGGTGGAAAGGCGGTGAGCGATGACCAGCGAGGTGCGGCCGGCGATCAGGCGTTGCAGGCCTTCCTGAATCAGGATCTCGGTCTCGGTGTCGATATTGGCTGTGGCCTCGTCGAGCACTAGGATGCCGGGATTGAAGGCCAGGGCTCGGGCGAAACTCAGCAACTGCTTCTGGCCGACACTGAAGATGTTGCCGCGCTCGGTGGCAAAGGTGCCGTAGCCGTCGGGATATTTTTCGATGAAGGGTGCGGCATTCACCAGCCTCGCGGCATCGTGGATGCGCTCTTCGCTGATCTCCGCGTCGTCCAGGGAGATGTTGTCGGAGATCGAACCGCTGAAGATGAAGACCTCCTGCTGCACCACGCCGATCTCGCGCCGCAGGCGGCAGAGCGGCAGGCGGGCGATTTCGGCGCCGTCGAGGAGAATCTGCCCCTTCTGGATCGGGTAGAGTCGCGTAAGGACGTTGATGATGCTGCTCTTGCCTGCTCCGGTCGCGCCGACGATCGCTACCTTCTGCCCCGGCTCGACGCTGAAGCTGAGGTCCTTGAGCACGAACTCATCGCCGTCGTAGGCGAACCATACGTTCCTGAACTCGATGCCGCCCTTGACTTTCGTGAGCGGGACCATCTCCATCAACGCCAGCTCGGGTTCGGGCTCGGTATCGAGGAGCTTGAAGATCCGCTCGGAGCTGGCCATCGCCTGCTGCAGCACGTTGTACTTCTCGCTGAGGTCGGCTATCGGGCGAAAGAAGCGCTCGGCGTACTGCAGGAAGGCGACCAGGATGCCGAAGGTCAGCGTCGCGCTGATGATCTGCGCGCCCCCGTACCACAAGATGAGCGCGGTTGCCGCTGAGAGCACGATGTTCACCGCCGGCCAGAAGATTGAATAGTAGAACACCGCCTGGATGTTGGCCTCCATGTGCTCGTGGTTGGCGCCGTCGAACTTGCGTGAGCTGCGCTCCTCCTGGGTGAAACTCTGCACCACGGTCATGCCGCTGATCTGCTCCTGCATGAAGGAGTTGATCTTGGCGATGCGGGTGCGGATCTTGCGGAAGGCCTCGCGTGCCTTGAGCTTGAACAGCATCATGCCGGCGAACATCACGGGCAGGACGGTGAAGGTGATCAAGGCCAACTGCCAATCGAGCAGCAGCAGGACGACGATGATGCCCAGCAGCGTCAGGACGTCGCCGATGATCGTCACCACCCCGGCCGCGAACATGTCATTGAGCACGTCGACGTCGCCGACGACCCGGGTTACCAGGCGGCCGACGGGATTGCGGTCGAAGTAACGCACAGGCAGGCCTTGCAAGCGCGTGAATATGTCGCAGCGCAGGTCATACATCGCGCCCTGGGCGACCCTCTGCAAAATCATTACCTGGGTATACTGAATGAAGAAGTGAGCGACCAGCCCCGCCGCGTAGATGAGGGCGATAATCCAGAGTCCGTCGATGCGGCCCACAGCGATGTAGTCGTCGATTCCGATCTTGACCAGGAAGGGGCCGAGCAAACCGATCAGCGAAGAGGCGATCAGCAGCACGAGTCCGACGGCGACCTTCCCCTTGTAAGGGGTGAGATAGGCGAGCAGGCGGCGCATCAGCGCGGCGTCGTAGACTTTGCCGAGCTCCTGCTCCTCGTGAAATTCTTTCGTTGCCGCGTGGCTCGCCATCTGCGTTTCCTATTGCGCTCTGGCCAGCTCGTCGCTGAGTTGCTGTTTGTGCCAGAGTTGTGCGTAAAGGCCGCCGGTTTCGATCAGCTCAGCGTGCGTGCCGCGCTCGGTGATGCGGCCGTCCTCGAGCACGACGATCTGGTCGGCGTCCATGATGCTGCTCATGCGGTGGCTGACGATCAGGGCCGTCCGCCCCTTGAGTTCTTCGCGCAGCGATTTGAGGATTTCGCGCTCGGTGCTCGCGTCGACCGCGCTGAGGCAGTCGTCGAGCAGCAGGATCTTCGGGTCGCCGGCAAGGGCGCGGGCGATGGCGGTGCGCTGCTTCTGCCCGCCGCTGAGAGTGATGCCTCGCTCGCCGAGCACGGTTTCGTAGCCGCGGGGGAAAGCCTCGACTTCGGCGGCGATCCTTCCCGCCGAGGCGGCCTGCAGGATCTCTTCCTCGCCAAGCTCTTCGCCATGGGCGCCGAAGGCGATGTTCTCGGCGATCGTCTCGCTGAACAGGAAAGTCTCCTGCGGCACGTAGCCGATGGCGCCGCGCAGCGAGCCCAGGCTCATCTTCCTGAGGTCGACTCCGTCGACTGCGACCAAGCCGGCGGTCGGGTCGTAGATGCGCGGCACCAGTTGCAACAGCGTGCTCTTGCCGGAGCCGGTCGGCCCGACGACAGCCACCGTCTGCCCGGGCTTTATCTCCAGCTCGATGTCGTGCAGCACGTTGCCGCCGCCGTAGGAGAAGGAGACGTCGCTGAACGCGATACCGCCCTCGATCCGCTCCGGCGCAACCGGCTCGGGGGGATCGGCGATCTCCGGCTCCTCGTCCATGATCTCGTTTATCCGCTTCATCGAGGCGCTGCCGCGCTGGAAGAGGCTGATCACCCAGCCGAGCGCCATCGTCGGCCAGAGCAGCATGCCGAGGTAAGCGAAGAAGGCTACGAGATCGCCGAAGCTGATCTCGCCGCTGATGACCATGCCGCCGCCGAAGAAGAGGATCAGCACCGAGCTGATGCCGGCGGTGGTCATCATCATCGGCATCAAGCCGCCGTATATGGCTGCGGCAGAGATGTTGGCGTAGCGCAGGCTGTCGCTCTTGCCGAGAAACTTGCGGATTTCGCTGCTCTCGCGGCAGTGGCCCTTGACCACGCGGATGCCCGAGACGTTCTCCTGGACGAAGGTGGTCATGTCTGCGAGCCGCTCCTGGACGTCGGTGAAGCGCTTGTGCAGCACGCGCGCTGAAATCAGGATGATGAAGAAGAGCAACGGCAGCGGGATGAGTGTTATCGCCGTGAGCGAGGGGCTGATGCCGATCATCATCGTCAGCACGAAGACGAAGACGACCACCGTGTTGAAAGAGTACATGATGCCCGGGCCCAGCACCATGCGCACCTGCGAGAGATCGTTGGTGGCGCGCGACATGATCTCGCCGGTGCGGACCCTGTTGAAATAGGAGGCCGAGAGCGACTGGAGGTGGTTGAAGAGGCCGTTGCGCAGATCGTACTCGAGGTAGCGGGAGATGTAGATCAGCGTGCGGCGCATCTGGAAGCGGAGGATACCTTCTAGCAAGACGATAACCATGAACAGTCCGATGATCGGGGTGATGATGTCCATGCTGAGGTGCCAGCCGATGGCGTCGACGATGCGGCCGATGATCCAGGGCACGAAGGCGTCGAAGGCGTTCGTTAAAAGCGCATAGAGCAGCCCGGCGGCGATGCCGAAGCGGTATCGCTTGAGATAAGGCAGAAGTTTGAGCAAGTGGCGCATATTTTTATAAAACCCGCAACGAAACTACCGCTGAACGGCGGGGCCTATTCCGCGCGCCTGTCTTTGATCAAGCGCGCTGGGACGCCGCCGACGATGCCGTATTCGTCGACGTCCTTGTTAACCACCGCGCCGGCGCCGACGATGGCGTCGCGTCCGATGGTCACGCCGTCGTCGATCACCGCGCCCGCGCCCAGCCAGCAGTTGTCGCCGATGGCGATGCCCTTAGCTTCGCGCTCCTGGTCCATGATCGGGATGTCGGTGCGGTCGAAGCGGTGGGTGCCGCCGACGAGGTAGCAATAAGCGGCGAGGAAGATCTTGCTGCCGAGGACGACGCTTCCGGCGGAGAAGATCTCGCAGTTGAAGCCGATGTTGGTCTGCGGGCCGATCTCGATATCGCCGTCCTTGCAGCTGAGGATCGAGTTGCGCCCGACGAAGACCCCATCGCCGATGAAGATGCCACGGTTGCCGCTGCCCTTGGCGTCGAGCAGGACGTTGTCGTCGATCACCACGTTGTCGCCGATGTGAATCTTGTGCGGGTGGCGCAGAACGATATCGCGTCCGAAGACGACACCGCGGCCGCAGGAGCCGAGCAACCTGGGGTAGAGCTTCTTGCGCTTCCACAGCCCCCAGGCGCCGGTGGAGCGCTGGCAGAACCAGTTGATCAGCTCGTACTTGAGCAGCTTGCCGAATCCCTTCTGTCCGATTACCAGCTCGACGTACTTCGCCGCGGCCGACTTGCGCCGATCGGTGAGCTGTTCCTGTATCTTCTCGTGTTTCTTCTCTTCCATTTCCAGCCTCTGTATATGCAGCCAGCAATTCGGGAATTGTGCCACAAGGGGGATGAAGTTGCTAATCGGGATCGGGCGGTGGTATCAATCCTGCCGGACGTCGCAGAAGGCGGCGAGGTCGGCCGCAGCCTGCTTCAAAGCCTCGGCATCGGTGCTTTCGTCGAGATGGAGAGTTATCTCAGTATCGCCCATGCGGCAGAAGAGGCGCCCGTCCTCGGCGCCGAAGCCGTCGATCATCCCGATCGGTATCGCCTCCTGCCGGCCGCGCTGCAGCACGTGCTGCTCCTTGTCGATCCAGAACAGGACGCGCGAGCCGTCGCCGAACTGCGACCGCTCCCGCTGGAGCGTGAAGGTGAGTAAATTCTCGTCGCTGCTAAGTGTGAACATCGATTCTCCTCGCTGAAATGGTCGGAAGAATAACACGCGGAATTATTGGTGGGCAAGGAAGCGTGCCGTCAGCTTTCTTTCTCCTGTTCGATCAGCCCCGTCCAGAGGTAGAAGGTGGCGAGTGCCTTGTACGGCCCCCAGCGCTCGCCGATGGCGTGGACTTCGTCGGACGTGGGCTTGCGCTCCATACCGCGCCAGCGCTTGACGGCGTTCTGCAGGCCGGCGTCGCCGCAGGGCAGGACGTCGAGTGTGCCGAGGGCCTTGATCATGCTGTAGGCGGCGGTCCAGGGTCCGATGCCGCGGAATGAGGTGAGGAGGGCGGAGATCTCCTCGCTGCTCTTGCCGGCGAGTTTGCGTCGGTCGAGCGGTTCGGAACGGAAGCTCTCGGCCAACTCGAGGATGGCGCGCGACTTGGCGT
>Ga0307380_10004914_pt1 | contig 17889 bp, 14 predicted proteins | sample UN3MG_FD_202239 | JGI IMG/M metagenome (GOLD analysis project Ga0307380, IMG submission 202239) | Soil microbial communities from Risofladan, Vaasa, Finland - UN-3 | ecosystem: Environmental > Terrestrial > Soil > Coastal area > Acid sulfate soil | place: Finland: Risofladan, Vaasa | collected...
TATCGGCACGCCCTCCTTGATCGCTTCGAGGAGCGGCTCGAGCTTCGTCAGGCCCAGGATCTTGACGACAGCGCCGACGATGGCCGTGTTGACGATCGGAGCGGCCAGGGTCCCGAGCTTGTGCTTGACGGCGATGCCCGTGGCATTGATCGTCGCTATCTTGAATTTCGCCGGGAACTTGAACGAGGCCGGGTTCTTCTCGCTGTTGATGATGATGACTCCGCCGTCCTTGAGGCCTTCGGTCACATCGATCGCCTCGACCAGGGTCGGATCCACGACGATGACATGGTTGGGCGCATAGATGCGGCTTTTATCGTAGATCGGCTTATTGTCGATCCGGATAAAGGCGATGACCGGCGCCCCCCGCCGCTCCACTCCGAACTCCGGATAGGCCTGGACGTAATTGCCCTCTTTGGCCAGCGCGTCGGCCAGGACCTTGGAGGCGACGACCGTCCCTTGGCCGCCCCGGCCGTGGAATCGTATCTCGATCATAAAATTCTCCTTCCTGTCATATCCCCCTCTCCTCCATCCTCTCCCACCAGGGGAGAGGAAAAAATATTAGAGGTCACCATTTTTCTATAGGTCGCATTTCATCATCTGGAAACATAGGGACGGTTCTATTCCTGAGAAATCCCTCTCCCTTGACGGGAGAGGGTGGAGGGAGAGGGTGAAAAAAATATGACCGTCCGTATTTTTCTTTTTGCTCTTTGGAGATGGCCCAATTGTCATTGCGAAGATATGAGATTCCTCGCTCTACTCGGAACAGGCTCCGCAATCGTAGAGGTGCAGGGGATTGCTTCGCTCTGCTCGCATAGACCTGCAACATCTGGCTCACAGCTCGAACTTCATTACCCGGTGCGAATGGCACTGGATGTTGACCGCCGCCGGCATCGAGGCGATATGACAGGGGTAAGACTCGATGTGGACGGCCAGGGCCGTGATCCGGCCTCCCATCCCCTGTGGGCCGATGCCGAGCTTGTTGATCCTCTCGAGCAACCGCTTCTCCATGTCGGCGTAGAAGGGGTCCGGATTATGGGAGCCCAGGGGCTGCCGCAACAGCGCCTTCTTAGCGAGCCAGGCGGCGTATTCGAAGTTCCCGCCGACGCCTACCCCGACGATGATCGGCGGGCAGGGATTTGAACCGCCCTTGTCCGCCGTCTCGACGACGAAGTCCTCGATCCCCTCCTGGCCGGCCGCCGGGGCGAACATCCGGATGGCACTCATGTTCTCGGCTCCGCCTCCCTTGGCGACGAAGGTGACGTTGAAGGCATCACCCGGAACGAGTTCCCAGTGGATGTAAGCAGGCGTGTTGGTGCCGGTGTTCTTCCGCCGGATCGGGTCTTCGACGACCGACTTCCGGAGGTAGCCTTCGGCGTAGCCGAGGCGCGTCCCCTCGGTGATGGCCTCGCGGAGGCTGCCCAGCCCATCGTCCTTGTCGAGCTTGACGTCCTCACCGACCTCGACGGCGAAGACGGCCAGGCCGGTGTCCTGGCAGAGCCCGAGCTTCTCTTCCCGGGCGATCCTGGCGTTCTCGATCATCTGATTGAAAACTTCCTGGCCGGCCGGGGATTCCTCCTTCTTGGCCATCTCGTCGATGACCCGGAGAACATCTTCCTGGAGCTCAAAATTGGCTTCCTGGACAAGATCCTTGATTTTATCCCTGACCTGGGAGAGTTTGACGACCTTCATTGAAGACCTCCTCCATGAAATTCAAGAGCGGAGAAACGTTTTAGTTTAAAATTCCCGGCGGCGGGTGTCAAGCGAAACGCGCAGCAAAACCCGTCATTCCGGCCCGGAAGGTGTTTTTCTGAATTCGATGGCGACGCGTATCCAGACCTTGACCTTTATTCCCATGACGGACGCCGGCTGGAATTTCCACTGCCGGACGGCTTGTAAGCTGGCCTGGTCGAACCCGACGGCGTTCTTGATGCTCTTGAGGATCTCGGTATCGATGACGTCTCCCTTTTCCGAGATCAGGGCGTTGATGATGACCGTTCCCTCGATGCCCAAAGATCTGGCATGTTCAGGATAGACCGCCGGAAGGCTTTTGATCCGAACGGGAGGTGTGTCAACAAGATCCAGCGGCAGCAGATCGCCCTCTTTGAGCTCATCGATATTCAGAACGGGGGGGGGAGCGGCCGCAGGGCTCTGTTCAGCGTCTTTGGCCGCGTCTTTGCTAGGTTTTTCTGCCGGCTTCTTGGCGGGCTCGCCGGGATTTGCGCTCTGAGGTTCGGGATTAGCCGGAGGAGGCTTTTCCACCTCCCGGGGGAGCGCCTCGTTCTGAGTCCGGGTCAGGTTAAAAAAAGTTATCAGCTTATCGAGGTCCGGCCAGGCCGATTCGTAGATTTCGAGAGAAGCGAACCCCTGATCGCCCATAAGATGCGCCGCTTCACGAAGGCTTTTCTCCGACGCCTGGATATCCTTGAGGTAGTACTTGCAGAGGCCGAGATAAACGTTCGCTTTGGCCTGGAGCTCTTTGTTTCCGGCCAGGCCAAAAGCGGCGATCTCGAAGTCTCGGGCCGCTTCCTGGTAGTTTCGGGCCAGGAATGATTTCTGGGCCTTTTCGAGAATGCTGATGTAGAAAGGATCGGTTTGCTGGGCCGGGAGCGAAATCGCAGCGAAGAGGAGAATACCTGCCGGCAAAAAAGAACTGATAATTTTCCTCTTTCTCATGTGAGTGCTGAACTGCCTGACTTAAACTTTGGCTGAGGGCTTCAACCCAGCGCTCCTTTACGAATATAAGCCAAACGGGCTGATTTGTCAAAATTTTCTGGCATGACGGATTGCGTCGACCGATCCACAGCTCCATGGCCACCAAGCCTGAAATACTGGCGAAAGTCATCTATCCGAGGCAAACCTGCCAATTTTGACCCTGCGCCATAAAAAGCAACTGGGGCGTTGGAGGAGACATGAAAAACCCATGGCAGGGCATAGGCTCCAGAGGCTTGCTATACACAATGCCATTGAATTATAGTAAGCCCTAAAAATGGGAAGGGCATTCCGATGAATCAGAGGGCCCAATTATGAACGCAAGGAGTTCATTGGTCCATCATTTTCTAGAGAACAGCGCCCTTACCTTTCCCGATAAAATCGCCGTCATCGATGAGAAGAGCAGGGCCGATTATTCCAGCATAAACCGTTTTGCAAATAAAGTGGCACATTGCCTGAGCAAATCGGGAGTCAGCCGGGGAGAGCGGGTTATCCTTCTGTGTGAAAACAGCCTAGAATATGTCTATTGCTACTACGGGATCCTAAAAGCGGGAGGCATCGCCGTTTCTCTGAGCACGGACATCACGCCGGACGGACTGAGGGAATTGCTCAAAGAGCTGGAACCAAAAGTTCTAATCGTTTCGCCGAAATACGAAAGGTCTCTTCAATCGATCGATTTATCAACGCTTGGTATCAACCACATTTTAGGAATTGGCTCCCATCTGGCGCTCAACTGGGCGACGTGCCGTTTTTCACGTCTGGATGCTGGGCTGGAAGGACAGCAGGAGGAAAATCCCGACCTCCCAATCCGTCCAAAATCGTGTGCGGCAATTATTTATACATCCGGTTCGGGAGGAAAGCCCAGAGGCGTCATGCTCTCGCATGCGAACATTGTAGCGAATACGAAGTCCATCATTGAATTTCTAAAACTCACTCCGGACGACGTCCAAATGGTCGTCCTGCCCTTCTTTTATGTCATGGGCAAGTCGTTGCTCAATACCCATTTTGCCGTTGGCGGAAAAATTGTGATAAACAACAAATTTGCATATACCGCCTCGGTTTTAAAGCAAATGACCAGGGAAGGAGTAACGGGCTTTTCTGGAGTTCCTTCAACTTATACACAGTTGTTGTTCAAATCCCCGCTTGCCCAGTACCAGGAAAAATTGCCCAGCCTCAGGTATTGTTCACAGGCGGGTGGACACATGCCCAAACATATAAAACTTGAGCTTTTGAAAGCGCTGCCCAATCATACACAATTCATCGTGATGTATGGAGCCACTGAAGCCTCAGCTCGCCTGACTTATGTTCCTCCGGAATATCTTGAATCGAAGATTGATTCGATAGGGATCCCCATTTCGGGAGTCACCATCAATGTCCTGTCCCCGGAAGGGAAGGTTCTAAGGCCAGGCGAGGTCGGCGAGTTGGTCGCCCGGGGAGAGAATATCATGCTCGGGTATTATAAAGATAAAGAAGCGACAAACCGGGTTCTTGATCAACATGGGTATCACACTGGAGACTTAGGGTTTTATGATGGCGATGGGGTTTTTTTCTTAACCGGCAGAATGGATGCTCAAATCAAAGTCAAAGGACACCGCATCGATCCTCAGGAAATCGAGGATATTGTGGTTGAGTCCGGCCAGGCGATTGAATGCATAATATTGATGGCCCCGGATTTGATCATGGGCAATAAATTGGTAGGTTTAGCCGTGCCCGTAAAAGAAACGGGTAATGCGGCCAGTAAGATGATTGAGTATTGCCATCGGATGCTGCCGAAACATAAGATTCCCGAAATCATGTTACTCGTTGATGCTATCCCTAAGAACAGCACTGGGAAACCTGATCGGATTCGGAGCCTGGAGCTTTTTCACGAAAAAATTAATAAAAGGCCAAGATGAATTTTCTTAAAAGATCAATGTCATTGTTCCGTTTCAGGATGCCGAGCTTTGGGAATATCCCTCTTCCTTGAGAGACTGTGTCGCAATTCTCATTTGTCATTGCGACACAGTCTCTGATGGGAGAGGGTGAATACTATTTCAGGTTCAACGCCAATAGCTTGAGTTCAGTCATCTCCTCGATAGCGTAGCGGATGCCCTCGCGGCCGAACCCGCTCTGTTTGACTCCTCCGTAGGGCATGTGGTCGATGCGAAAGGTCGGGATGTCGTTGACGATGACTCCCCCGACCTCGAGCGTCTCGTAGGCATTGAACGCTTTTTTCAAATCGTTGGTGAAGACCCCCGCCTGGAGCCCATAGACAGAATAGTTGACCGCTTCTAAGGCCTTCGCGAACTCGGTATAGGGATACACCACGACGACCGGCGCAAAGGCCTCGAGCCAGGAGATCCGGAGGTCGGGGATGACTTCCTCCAGGATGGTCGGCTCGAACATGGCGCCCTCCCTCTTCCCGCCGCAAACGGCCCGGGCGCCCATGCCCACGGCCTCCTCGATCCATTCCTCGGTCTGCTTGGCCGCCTCCAGGTTGATCATCGGGCCGATATCAATATCCTCCGCCATGGGATCTCCCATCTTGAGCTTTTGCGTACGACTGATAAATTCGGTCATGAATTGGTCATAGATGCTCTCATGGAGGAAGATCCGCTGGATGGAGATACAGATCTGGCCCGAGTAGGAGAAGGAGCCTGTGACGATCCGGGGGAGAGCGAATTCGAGGTCGGCGTCGGGCTCGACGATGACGGCGGCGTTCCCCCCGAGCTCGAGGGTGACTTTTTTCTGATAGGCCTTCTTCTTGATCTCCCAGCCGACCGCCGGGCTTCCGGTAAAAGTCACCTTCTTGACGACGTCGTCGGTCAGCAGGATCTCGGATTCTTCGTAGCCGGCCGGCAGGACATTGAACCCGCCCTGAGGGTAGTCTGTCTCCTTGACGATTTCTCCGAGGAGGAGTGAAGTGATCGGGACCTGGGAGGCCGGACGGAGGACGAGGGTGTTTCCCACGGCGATCGCCGGAGCGACCTTGTGGGCCACGAGGTTGAGGGGGAAATTGAACGGCGTGATGGCCGTGACGACGCCGATCGGAAAGCGCCGCACCAGACCCCACCGCCGGGCCGTGGCCACGCTGAGGTCGAGCGGTATGAGCTCGCCGCCCATCCTCTTGGCCTCCTCGGAGGCGATGTCGAAGGTCATGACCGCCCTGTCCACCTCGGCCCGGGAGTCGCGGATTATCTTGCCGGACTGAAGGGTGATGGACCGGGCCAGGTCCTCCCGGCGCGCCTTGATCCCGGCCGAGATCTTTTCCAGGATGCCCGATCGTTCGTACGAGGAGAGCCGGCGCGTTTTTTGGAAGGCGTTGTCCGAAGCGGCCAGCGCCTCCTCGACCTGCTCTTTCGCGGCGAAATGGACCTTCCCGACGACACTCCGGTCGTAAGGAGACTTGATCTCTTTAACGGTCTTGGATTCTTTCCACTGCCCGTTGATAAGAAGCCTATATTCTTTCATGAGACCCTCTTACCCCTTCATTTTATGCGACTGATAAAGATTCTTCAGCATGAGCGCGTCAATCTCGAGGTTGGGGCTCTCGCAGATGACCATCCCGGCCGCGCCGACATCCCGGAGCGCCTGGAGCCAAGCGTCGAAATTGAAGTCCGACTTCTGGAGGTCCAGGTGCTTGATCTCGCCCCGTTCGCCGTAGAGGATACCCGCGATATGGATGTGCATATCGCCGAGCGCCTTCTCGCCCAGCTTCTTCTCGATCTTCCTCAAGACATGGCAGAAGTGCCGGTAAGAATTCTCGTTGCTCTCCCGGGCATGAAGATGGGCAAAATCAAAGCAGGGGCGGAGCCCGTCTACCTCCCGGCACAAGGCCAGGATTTCATCAAGAGAGCCGAACTGGGTTTTTTTGCCCATCGTCTCCGGCCGGAGGGTGACCGGATTCTGCTCCGACCTCAGGATCGAGACGACATTGCGAAGCGCGCCCTTGATATTCCGGTAGGCCTCATCGGGGGAACCGGGACCGTAATAGCCGCCGTGGAAAACGAGGCTTCTGGCTTCCAGGACACGAGCCAGCCGGGCCGAGCTGATGAGATGCTCCTGGCTGGCCAGCCTTTTTCCCGGCTCCGCCGAGTTCAAGTTGATGTAATAAGGAGCATGGACGCTGAGGCGGATGCCGAGGTCGGCGGCCTTCCGGCCGATCTCCCTCGCCGTGTCGTTCCCCATCTTGACGCCTTTGACGAACTCGACTTCCAGGCAGTCGAGACCGAGCTTCTTGACGTGGTCGGGCGCGGCCAGGGTGGTTGAGACGGGCGCAGAGAGGGGAACTCCGGCCGTCCCGAAAAGGAGCCTTCTAGAAACAGAAGTCATCAGCCCTTCCATCCGTGTCGAGGAACCGGCTGACGATGCGCAAGGCGCAGTACTCACCGCACATGGAACAGGCCTTGGACTTGGACCTTCTCTTCTTGCGGATCTCGGCGAATTTATGGGGGTCGATGACGAGCTTTTGCTGGGCTTCCCAGTCAAGTTTCTTGCGGGCCTTAGAGAGGACGAGGTCCCGGTCGAGGGCGCCCTTCACTCCCTTGACGATGTCGGCGGCGTGGGCGGCGATCTTGGAGGCGACGAGGCCCTCCCGGACGTCGTCGAGCGTGGGCAGGCCCAGATGCTCGGCCGGCGTCACGTAGCAGAGGAAATCGGCCCCGGCGGCGGCCGCGATGGCGCCCCCTATCGCCGAGACGATGTGGTCATAGCCGGGCGCGATGTCGGTGACGAGAGGCCCCAGGACATAGAAGGGCGCTTCATGGCAGACGCGCTTCTGGAGCTTGATGTTCATCTCCACCTGGTCGAGGGGGATGTGGCCGGGCCCCTCGACCATGACCTGGACGCCGGCGTTCCAGGCGCGCTGGACGAGCTCACCCAGGGTAAGAAGCTCTTCGATCTGGGGGCGGTCGGTGGCGTCGATGATCGAGCCGGGGCGGAGGCCGTCGCCCAGGCTGAGGGTGATATCGTAGCGGCGGGCCACATCGAGGAGGCGGTCGAAGTGGGCGTAGAGGGGATTTTCGGCGTCGTTATGGAGCATCCAGGCGAGATGAAAAGCTCCGCCGCGGGAGACGATGTCGGCGACGCGTTTTTGCTTTTTGAGGCGGTCGATGGCCTTCTGGGTGAGGCCGCAATGCACGGTCATGAAATCGACGCCCTCTTGGGCCTGGGCCTCGATGGCGGCGAAAAGGTCATCGACGGTCATCTTGACGATGGAGCCGCGGCGGTCGATGGCCTCGATGGCGGCCTGGTAGACCGGGACGGTGCCCAGGGGAATGGGGGAGCGGGCGAGGATGCGGCGGCGGATGCGACGGAGGTCACCGCCCGTGCTCAGGTCCATGATGGTGTCGGCTTCGTACTTGACGGCGACAGCGACTTTGCGGAGTTCGTCGGCGAGGCTCGGGAAGTCGGCCGAAGTGCCGATGTTGACGTTGACCTTGGTGCGGAGGGACCGGCCGATGGCGCAGGGCCGGGCAGGGGAGTGGTTGGGATTGAAGGGAATGACGACCTGGCCGGAGGCGATGAGGGGGAGTAGAGAATCCGGGGCTAACTTCTCGGCCTTGGCAACTGTCCGGATGGCCTTGGTGAGGGTGCCTTTGCGCGCTTGTTTGAGTTGGGTCATTGTATTATTGCTCGTTTTATTTGTTCCAGTTTCCTGAATTTAGCGGCGGACAGCTTGCTCGGCCGCCGGTTGATTCCGGCAGCGCCCTCGCAGGTTTCGGCTCCGCCGACCTTCCCTTTTTCTGAAGGATGGGCAAGAGATCGGATCGGTGTCTGGGGGCGGGAAAGGGAGAACGGATATGCTCATGAGGATCTCGCCAAGAGGGATCAAGACGATTTGGCTTTTCACTTTATTATGTATGGTTCATTTATAGCGGATATTTCCAGTCTTGTCAAAAGGCCCGATTTCGCCTCGCAAATCACCGACAGGGGGGATTGCTTTTTTAGGGGGGGATGCATACAATCCCTTTATGCTAAGGTCGATTTTTGCGACCCGGCCGGAATGAGGTCATGAAAGATTTGCTTTCTGACGACCCAACACGCACCCGAGATATACTCCGGGGGTTCGTCACTGAGCATTTCCTGTCCAAGGCGGGGTTACAGTCCTTCTCTGATGAGGAGTCGTTCATGGAGAAGGGCATCATCGATTCCACGGGCGTCCTGGAGCTCCTCGAATTCATCGAGGCAACATTTCGAATCCGAGTTGAAGACGACGAGATCATTCCGGACAACCTGGACTGCCTGGATAATGTCGTCACCTTCATCCACAAGAAAACAGGCCATGCTCGTCTCTGAATTCCTGGAGGACGGCGCCGGGCAATTTCCAGAAAAAGTCTGCCTAATCGACGGCCGCCGGAGGCTGACCTATCTCGATCTCGAGGAGCAGTCCAACCGGCTCGCCAATGCCCTTGTCGTCCTCAAACCCGCCTTCCGGCTGATCGAACAGGACATCATCCGCCAGGTCGTCGGGAGGCTGGAAGGCTTCACGGTTCCCAGGTCTGTTGAGTTCAAAAAGGCGTTGCCGAAATCCTTCCATGGCAAGGTCGCGAAGAGGGATCTCAGATGAAGTTCCATCGTGATGTCTTGGCCCTGGATTGCCGGGCTGAAGCCGAACGGATCTCGTCCTTCGTCCAGCGTCAAATGGAATTGCTCAAACGGGAGGGGGCCGTGGTGGGATTGAGCGGGGGTATGGATTCCGCCCTGGCGGTTTCCCTTTGCCTGAAGGCGCTGGGGCCGGAGAAGGTTCTCGGCCTGGTCCTGCCGGAGCGCGAGTCGAACCCGCTGAGTCGGGAGTATGCCCTGAAGGAGGCGCAGAGAATCGGCATCAAAGTCGAGGTCATCGATATCACCCCCGTGCTCGAAGCTTTCCGGACATATCAGAAACGGGATGAGGCCATCAGGGAGATCTTCCCGGGCTATGGGCCCGGCTGCAGGTCCAAGATCGTCCTTCCCGCCGACCTGTTGGCCCGCGATGCCTTCAATTTTTTCAGCCTCAAGATCGTCGATGGAAAGGGGAAAGGATATTCGTTTCGCCTGAAGAAGGATATCCTTTTAAAGATCATCGCCGCGACGGACACGAAACTACGAACGCGGATGATGCATCTCTACTATTATGCCGAAAGGATGAACTATTTCGTCTGCGGGACAACCAACCGGACCGAGACGGTGCAGGGATATTTCGTCAAGTACGGCGACGGCGGAGTGGACCTGGAGCCGATCGCCCATCTCTACAAAACACAGATCTTCCAGATGGCCGGTTATGCCGGGGTTATCGAGGAGATAAGGAGGCGGGTGCCGAGCCCGGACACTTTCAGCCTGGAGGTCAGCGACGAGGAGTTTTATTTTCGAATTCCCTACGAGGCGCTCGATCTTCTTCTTTATGCCTGGGAGAACGAGGTCTCCGCCGAAGAAGCCGGTGGGGTCCTGGGGCTCTCCCGGGATCAAGCCCAACGGGCCTTCCGGGATTTCGCTGCCAAATATAAGGCCACCCAGCACCTGAGGATCTTGGCTCCTTCTCTCCTCAACCTGAAATGAAAGGCCAGCGTAGCAAAAAGGTTTTACAGATGAAGACCTGTCTGAAGTGTGTCCTGCCGGAGACATTTCCGGGAGTGACTTTCGATGAAAGGGGAGTGTGCAACTATTGCCGGAGCGACCGGAGCCGGGAGGAACTGAGGGAAAAGAAGCTCGGTTATCAAAAGAAATTCGAATCCCTGATCGCTGCGCTCAAGGGAAAATTCGGCTACGACGGGATAATGAGCTACAGCGGCGGCAAGGACAGTACCTTTACCATGCAGCTTCTTAAAGAGAAATACGGCCTAAACCTGCTGGCCTACACCTTCGACAACGGCTTCCTTCCCGACCAGACCGTCCGGAACATCCGGCGGGTGACGGAGAACCTGAGCACGGACCATCTCTTCTTCAGGCCCGATTTCGGGCTCTTGAAAAAGATCTTCGGGGAGTGCTCCAAAAGGAATATTTATTCGGATGTCACCTTGATGCGGGCCAGCGCGATCTGCACGTCGTGCATGGCTCTGGTGAAGTTCAGCCTGCTGCGGCTGGCCGTGGAGAAGCGAGTTCCGTTTCTGTTTTTCGGCTGGTCGCCGGGACAGATCCCGGTCGCTTCCTCCGCCGTCAGGAACAATCCCCGGATGGTCAGGGCCATGCAAAAAGCCCTCCTTGATCCTTTGAGCTGGGTCGCCGGGGAGAGAGTCCGCCGGTTTTTCCTGGAAGAGGAGCACTTTGAACAGGCGGCCCATTTTCCCTACAGCGTCAGCCCGCTAGCCTTCCTCGACTATGATGATGAGGCCATGGCAGCGAAAATCGCCGGCCTGGGCTGGAAACGACCGGCCGGCTTGGACGTCCATTCCAGCAATTGCCTGTTGAATTCTCTGGCCAATGTGATCCACCGGGAGAGATATGGCTTTCATCCGTATGTCTTCGAGCTGGCGAAACTGGTCCGGGAGGGCTACCTGGAGCGGAACCGGGCAATGGAGAAGCTCGCTCAAGAAGAAGATCCTGACACGGTGCGGCTGGTCAAGAAAAGATTGGGGCTCTAGATCAGCCCCCGGTCCGGGTCGATCAGGGAGGGGATGATGGCCTGGTTGGGAGCGATCGATGCTCTGACGGCTTGCCCGAATTTATAGAGATAAGGATATGCCACCGCTTTTTGGAAAGGGATGTGCTTACTGAGCACGCGGTCGGTTTCTGTGTTGGTCGCCCAGAGTTTCAGGAGCGAAATGTTTCTTTCCTTGGCCAAGCCTATGGCATATGCGATCATGCAGAGCAGCGCCTCTTCCTCAAAGGAGGGGAGGAAGAGGTCTTTGAGATGCATGATCTGGGACGATGCGCCGTCGGGAAGGTCCAGGTCGAACAGCATATAGCCTTTGATCCTGTGTTCCCGGGTATCCGTGCATTGAATGAGCATCCGGCTGCCCTCCTCGTCCCGCGAAGAGAGGAGCCAATTCAGGGTCTCGGCGTCCCGGTAAAGAGTCGTGGTTTCCTCCTTCCTGGAGCTTTCCCACAGCTCGGTGAAAGACCCGTCGCAGGATGAGACCAGAGAGCTCCGGTAACGTGCATTTTGATATCGGGCCAGGCTCTTGTTCCTCGGGAGATGATAGAGACGCCATAAAGCCTGGAAGGGAATCTTGGCCAGGTCCGGCAGCGGCCACGGTCTTGCCGTCTTGAAATACCTGCGGACGACATGGCCCAGGATGTCATCGACCCGGAGGACAAGCCAATATTCCTTACTACGGAAGGGAAACTCGAGGGATGCAAAATCAAGCTGGCGGAGGATCTGGGCCACGGTTTCAGTGGGAGTCGTGCTCAGGAACAGTCCCGGTGTCTGTTGCCTCAGGAAAGCCAGCAGAAACGAGAGGCTGTATACTCCGCGAAAGGAAGGCTTAACGTACCAGGAAGAAGCCGCCACGGCGGTGTCTTCTCTGCCGTTGACCAGGAATTTGACCGGGACGCTGCCCATGAAGCCGACGAAAGCCGATTGTCGATCTTCCAGGGCCCAGCCGATCGGCATGCCCGGTTTCAAGAAAGGGTTGTTTTTCCACCAGGTTTCAAACCTCTGTTCCCATTGAGCCCGGGAATGAGAAGGGAAGCCCTCGGTCAAGATCCCCAGCAGATTGGGAAGGTCGGCCGGCTGAACGGCTTTGAGTCTGGGTGTGTTCATGGGGAGAATGGCTGCCCCTGCGCACCTATTTTACATTCGTCTCGATATCTTGGCAAGAATGGCATTTCATTAGCGCGGATCTTATTTTGGCGGAAAATAAGGCTTCTTCTCCAGGTCAATTTTGATCTGCCGGAACTCCCGCCCGAAGAGGTCCTGGTTTTCGGGAGCCAGTTCATCCGCATATTCGTCTTCTAGATCAGCGACCATTTTTCTGAAAAGAGCGAGATATTCGGGGCTGGCCCGAGAGCGCTTCCAGGTTTTTGTCTCTTTCCCCGGCAGCCGGGGTGGCTCTATGGCTCCCCTCCAGAGGCACCGCAAGGTCGTGATGGCCAAAACCCTTAACCTGTCCCTGAACAAGGCAAAACGGGTTTTCCGAGCGGCATCCAGCGTGATTTCGAAGGTCTGACCGAGCCATCCCACCTCTTGCTGTCTCAACGAGCGTCTCGGCCCCGTCGTATGGATGTTGTTGTTCCAGTTCCGGTGATTTTTGAGCGCTTCCTGATAGGCAAGAAGGGCCTGGGCCATAGTGGGACTGCCGTAGTATCGCTCGGCAAAAGACTCCAAGAATTCTCGGGGAGATATCAACCCCTCTCTGGCCACCTGGGCGAAGTACATGGCGTTGACGGAATTGTTCCCGTAGAGCACTCCTTGCGGCGCCAGACCATGGTTTCTCTTGATCGCCTCTCGAAAATAAGGCTCGAGGTAATCCAGTTTAATGGTGGGGAAAAGACCGTCCTGGCTAACGCGGACATAGAGCCAGTACCAAACTTGCCGGAAAACGCGCCCGTAAGCGTCCAAATCGGTCCGGGCGGCATCGATAATCGGCGTGTTGGGCACGACCCAGGCGACCGTATCCTCAGGAAACATTTGGGCCAGCCGGGGGGCGGGATTCATATAAAACCAGCCCATGAGCATCACCATGAGGGCGTCCTTGTTCAGGGCGCGGATGGAGGAATAATAGGCATTGAAATATTTCGCTTCCCAGTAAGAGCGTGATTCCTTTTCGTAAGCCCTGTCTTTCACCAACTCGATCCCTTCGCTGGCCGTGTGCCAAGCCATCCCATCAAGGCTAAAATCCCGAAAAAGGTTAAAGAAGAGCTTGGTGCTCTCGGAAATCGCTTCCGGGCTAGATGCCGGCAGGCGGATGTTTGCAGGAAGGCGATGGGTAACGTTTAGGAACAGAACCTTCAGGCCCAGCCCTTGGGTACGAGAAAGAAGGGATTTGAGCATCTTGGCCGTTTCTTCCGAAAAGGGAAGGTCTTTTGGCGTTGAAATGACGATATGGCTGAGGCGGTTACGTGAGGCCCAGTCCACGGCTCTTTCGGTCAGCTGGGAAACATCTAGATAAAGGACTCTGTCGGCGACTTTCGGGCTCCACAGGAAAACTCCGCTTTCCCAGCGGAGCTCATCGCTCTGCTTCAGCTCGGTTTCGGTCAGACTGGTAGCAAAATTAGGTCCCGCGTCCAGGGAACGAAGGGGTTCCCACCAAACCCCGGCGCTTTTTTCGAGGAGTGTATAGACTCCGTTCAGGAGGCCCCGGGTGCTTCCGCCGATCAAGGCCACTCCTTGGCTCCGGTTGGGAAATCCGGAGCCAGGCAGGATCAAGCATTCCTGTTCCCCGATCGAATCTGCGTCTTCCTTGATTCCGAGCCATTCCAGAAGCTCCTTGGACCAGACGGTGGTCAAGATAATCACCCATTCCGCAGCGGCCTCCTGGTCCTTGATGGCTGAAACCCCGCAGCCGCAGGCGAGGGGGAGATAACGCTCCAGGTCGGCCAGGGCAGTCTGGCCCGCTTCTCCGAGTTCGGGCGAGATCAGGATCGAAGTAACTACTCCTCGCCGGGCAAAAACCTGCCCATTCAGTCCCGGCCTCGACGGCGTTTCCCGGATCAAGATGACTTCGTCCTGGGTTCGGGCCTCCCTCCATTGCCCGCCTTCTACCGGACGGAACACGAGACACGCCAGGGAGATCATGGCGATCAAAATTGGGGGATTATTTATCGCCTTGTCGCGTAATGTTAAAGCCAGCGTCTTCATGGGGGCCCGTCTAAAAACTCTTGCGCCACTGTTTCTTGATCAGGCGGAGGACGATCTCCGCTGTGCTCAGTTTTCCGATCCAGTGGATATCCCTCGACTGCTTGATATTCGCAAGGAAGTCCCGGCCGACGTGATCACGGATTGAGGACCCGGAGGAAAAGACAAGGTCATCGATGAACCCACGATGAATCACGTTCAGCCATCTCTCCCAATCTTCAAGGGGGGCGTATATCGAGGTCAAAGCTTTGAGCCTGTTGACGAATCCCCTGTAAATCCGATAAGCCTGGTAGCAGAGGGCGCCTTTCCCGAGGATATCCGGGCGCGTTTTGCCGACGGGGATCCTGGCCAAAGCCGGAGAGATTTGCTCCAGGATGAAGGCCTGCATGCGGACCTCTGACCTATCGCCGCGTTTGTGGCCGGAGAATTCCGAGAAGGACAGGCCGCTTTCTTTGATCGAAAAAGCGAGATCGATAAGGTCGTCATCCCAGGCGGGAACCCGGACGGTGGTGAAATTCTCGGCGATCTTCAACTCCCCGCCGAAAAGCTCGGGGTGGGTTACGTAGAGCTTGAACAGGAGGTGATGCCGCGGGGAATGGAAATCACCGAAGGACTGACGGAGTCCGGCCAATTTTTGTCGGACGTTCTCCAGGAAAAAGGGATATTTGTCCGGAAAGACCGTTTTCCAGAACGATTCTCGAAGTTGCGCTTTTCCGTTCCGGAACACGTCGGCCATATCCCAGGAAACAATAGCGGGGGGAAGAGAGTGCCCCCTGAATATGCCGTCCATGCCGATCCCGCTGATGATCAGGGGGAACCTCGTCCCGGAAGCAGTCAATCTTCTGTAAGCATAGAGCAGGGTAGCCCGGAGAATCTTTTCCGCTCCGGAAGATAAAAAGACAGAGTCGATCATGCCGTCAGTGAGTTTTGTTAAGAACTCTTCGCCGAAATAGAGGCTTTCGTGCCGGACTCCGATTTTTTTCGCGGTCGCCGCCGCTTCCCGCAGATCCTGACATCCCGGCACGCCATAAGTGTAGGTCGTGATCCTCTCTCGGTCAGGAGCGTGGGCGAGAATCGTCCGGCCGTCCCAACCGCTCGTCAGAGCGCAGGCGATGTCTCCCGAACCGGCAAAGTGCGGTGGGAGCTTTTCCCGGAAGAGGGAGGCCGCTCGCCGGAAGGATTCCGGGGCGGCGAGAAGAACAGGTTTCGGCTGAAATATCTCGGCATAACGAGACAGCGAAATTGCGGAGGTGCGAAGTGAACAGAGCAACACGGATGCCGGGGGCATCTTAAAGACGCCCTTCAGGAACGTGGCCTGGCCGACGGGATAGTTGAAAAAGAAATAGTCGAAGAGCCATTGTTCGTCGAACTCCACGGGTTCCCGCAGCCGGCAGAAAGTGGAGACTTCCGTAGAATAGCAAAAAGCGCCCCGGCCGGGCCTATAATACAGGGGCTGTTGGCTCCGTCGATCGCTGACCAGGCTGATCGTTTTCTCTTTTTTTTGATAATACGACAGGGCGAAGCGGCCCCGCCATTTTCCGAACTCGGGATAGTCCTTTTTCCTGAGGATGGAGAGGATGTCATTCCAGGGGATCGAGCCGACGCCGACCAGATCTCCGCAGAATCCAATAATCTCGTTTTCCTCTTCCAGGATTCTATCTCCGAGCAGAGGCGCTGTTCTGAGAGACGCCGTAGCCACCCAGCCGGCATCGAAGCCGAGCGAGCGTGTCACCGCCGGAGCCAGGGGACTGATCGTCTCCAACAACGACGTCCGATCGAAGGAGCGGCTGTCCTCTCCTAATACTCCGAGCATTTTCGACATCTGGGATCCCTCTCAAGAAGACGGAACCTGGGTTCCATGTGCGGCTCAATATACCACCCTGGAAGAGTGGATGTCAATATTGACAGACGGGAAGGTCGCCTGTTGAATGGAAAGTACTGGCTGTGATATATTTCTTGCGCTTTATTGATCGATGACCAAAGCTCAATATGAATCCTGATCTTACGGTTGAGATTCTCTCCGATTTCCAGAAACTGGAGGAGTACGTTTTCGACTGGACGCGGCTATGGTCTCTCAGCCCCTGCCGGGAGGTCTTCGGGACGCTGGAATGGGTCCGAGCGTGCTGGCGGGCTTTTGGAAAGGGGAGGCATCTCTTCACTCCCGTCGTCCGCCGGAGAAATGTCATCGTCGGGATATGGCCGCTCGCCCTTAACAACGGTTGCCTCGGGCCTGTCGGAACTCCCCATAGCGATTACAATGACATCCTCTGCAGCCCGGAGGACGCCGAGGACATCTTAGGGGCGGTCCTCGAGAGGCTAGGAGAAAAACCGTATTCCTGGAAAAAAGGCCAGGTGGAGAACATTCCACAGAGTGGCAATCTCTGGCGGGCGGCTTGGGGTCTCCGCGACGACCGGAAACATGGCTTGTATCTATCCGCTGGGAGCATCTGTTCCCGGATCGTTTTCGAAGACAACGAGGGTTTCATCGCGGAAAGAATTCTTGGAAACAAACACCTCAAACGCAAACAAAACCGCCTCTCAAGGTTCGGGGCGATCGAATTTCAGCACATCGAAGACCGCGGGGAGATCAAAGCACTTCTCCCTGATTTTTTTCGGCAACACGTCGAACGGCGCGGACTGCTTGGGGAGCGGAGCATGTTTGCCGATGCTCGGGAGAGATATTTCTATCACTGCCTTGTCGATGAGCTGGACCCCCGGGCTGTCCTGAGGTTTGGGGTCCTCAGATTGGAGGGTAAGCCGATCGGCTATCATCTGGGGTTCGAGACAGATAATAAACTCGTCTCTTATAAGCCCACCTTTGACGTCCAATACGCCAAATGGTCGCCCGGGGAGGTCCTGTTCAAGAAGGTTTTTGAGTACGTGGCCGAGCGCAGCTTGAAAGAATGCGATTTGACGGTCGGGGAGGAGGAATTCAAGAACAGGTTCGCCAACCTGATGAGCCGAAACTGGTCGCTCTTCTTCTTCCCTCCCGGGGTTCCGGGATCCATCAGGCTGAGAGTAGAACACATCAAGGGCTGGATCCGGAAGAGCCCCAATCTATATGGGGCGTTCCGGCCTTTGCGCCGTCCTTTACGGAAGATCGTCGGCAAGGCCAGAGGAAAGTAGCCCTCGGGGACTCCGGAAATTTCCCGTGAAGCGGCGCCTTTCTTTTTTCCCGGCGAATGCGTTTTCCGTTATGCCCTTGAAAATTGGCGGTGTTTGCATAAGAATAGTGGAGGCGATCCGGAGATTCTAAGAAATGAGCAAGATCAAAGTTCTGGTCGTTGAGAACGAGCTCCTCGTTGCAAAAGACATGAAAAGGATCCTCGAGGATTCCGGGTATTCCGTTTCGGCCATAGTCTCTACGGGAAAGGAAGCAATCAAGGCCGCACAAAGGACCCGGCCGGATGTCGTGCTGATGGACGTCGTCCTTCGCGGACGGTTGGACGGGATTGCCGCGGCCCGCCGGATCCGTTCCCGGCTCGATA
>Ga0307380_10004916_pt1 | contig 17887 bp, 9 predicted proteins | sample UN3MG_FD_202239 | JGI IMG/M metagenome (GOLD analysis project Ga0307380, IMG submission 202239) | Soil microbial communities from Risofladan, Vaasa, Finland - UN-3 | ecosystem: Environmental > Terrestrial > Soil > Coastal area > Acid sulfate soil | place: Finland: Risofladan, Vaasa | collected...
CCTTTTATGGAAATCTGCTGAGCCTCGACAAAAGACAAATACGCAGAGTGGCTGCAGATCGCGAGACTGCCACTGCAATCATAGGAAGAAAACTTGCCGGAAAGCAAAGCTGTTACCTGCCTGAGAGAGAAGCAAATGAAATTCTTCAGTGTTATGGGTTCCCTGTTTTGAAAAGTATTTTACTCACAGATTTGTCGGAGGTGGATAAAGCAGCTGAGGAAATCGTCTTTCCCGCAGCCATGAAGATTTGTTCTCGGGACATTATTCACAAGTTCGATGCAGGAGGTGTTCGGCTGAAAATCAAAACGAAGGAAGAGGCACGAAAAGCCTTTCAGGATATCATTGAAAGTGTGAAGCGGTATAAGCGGTCGGCAAAAATCGATGGCGTCATCATAGAGCGGATGGCAAAACGTGGGGTGGAAGTCATCCTCGGAGCTGTCAGAGACCCAAAGTTTGGGCCTATCTGCATGTTCGGGCTTGGTGGAACATTTGTTGAGGCCATCAAGGACGTCACTTTTTGCTTAGCTCCTATGTGGGAAATCAATGCAGAGAATATGATACGAACCATCAAGGCAAGCAGTATTCTCAAGGGAGTTCGTGGAGCGTGGCCCTGCGACATCGACGCCATCAAAGACTGCATTATTCGACTTTCCCAGATGGTTACTGAGAATCCCGAAATCGCGGAGTTGGATATCAATCCCCTTATTGTCTATCCCCAGGGAAAAGGATGTGTGGTGGCCGACAGCAGGATTCTTCTCAAAAATCCGGCGTAGCAACAAATCCACTCTCAGGTTCGATTTTGATTTCTAAAAGAAATATTTCGGAAAAAAACTTGTCTATCCTGTCTGTTTCGCGTACATTGATTGCAAGTTTTCGAATTATTAGGATACAACCTTCCTTTCAGAGATAAAGACTGTAGAAGGTCAAGGTACAAATACAGCTAAGCAGGATAGTTTAATAAAAATACAGGAATATAGCCTATTCAACAAATTGACCTCCATCCGAGGTTTTGACCAACAAAACCTTATATCGTGGGGATTGAACCGAGGAGTATGAATTCAGCCACACAACTCAGATGATGTGTTCTGCAAACAAGGCCCCTGATATTAATAGGAATTAATAATATGGCCGAAACAAAACTTATAATTTCCGGACCGGCAAAGACAGAGTCGGTGCAGCTCGATTCCAAAGGTGTGACTTTAGGACGAGGGACGAATTGTGATGTCATACTCGATGATGACGGCGTATCACGACATCATGCCAGGATTTACCAGGACCCCTTTGGTCGTTGGATTGTCGAAGATCTGGAAAGTCGCAATGGTGTGATAGTCGAGGGACAACGCGTTCAGGCGCATGCCATATTGCCCGGCCAGAAGGTCAACATTTCACATTTTACCCTGTCTTTATCGGAGGAATCCGGCCGGCAGATACGTCCGGGATCGTCGATAGGAAACACTATCTCGGTTATTGACAAGGGTTTGGAAGAAGACATCGTTCCTTACAGAGCTGACCGAGGCACAATCTTATCTCCCGCACTGATGCAACATCTCAATGAACTTACCGGTCATTTATTGAAATTGACCAGTCCTTCAGAATTGTATTCTGAAGCATGTTTGCGCTTGGCGCAATTATTAGATACGCTCGTTGCCGTCGTGCGGTTACCCAGTATTTCCGAACCTCTGCCGAAGTCCCCTGAGATTCTTGCCTGCCAGTACGGTACTCACCAGACAAATACTGCTAATGTGATGCATACATCTAATCTACACCTTTCCAAGCGTGTACTTGACGCAGTTCGATCGGCGGATACTCCGGTGATGGCAAGCAGCAAGCTTTCTTCCAACCAGAAGATGATGTTGACCGTTGTTGATGAACACGAACCTCATACCGTTTTTGCCGCGCGTGTAAACGACTTAGGCAAAGCTTTTGACGCCTTATATCTGGATATCCTACAGGATAAAGCGCCGAAGGAGATGTTTGACTTTGTGGAGGCGGCTGCACGGCAGATCAATTTTGTGCAAAAAACCCTTTTTTTCACTGAGTTGCAAAAGCGAGAAAAAGCACTCAGGGAGGCCAATATTCAACTGAAAGAAAAAGACCGCATAAAGGATGAGTATGTTTCGCGTGTTACGCACGACATAAAGGGCCATCTCGCCGCAATACAAAGCTGTCTTCACATCGCCTCCGACAAGTCTTCTGGCCCGCTGAACGAGAAACAATCTGATTTTCTAAGCCGATCAGGTAGACGGACCGCCCAACTCAGCGATTTTGTCAATGAATTACTAAATCTGACACAGATGAGACTTAGCGGACAGCTAAAAATGGCTCCGTTCTCCCTGCCGGATTGTATATCCAAAGCCCTGACCAACGTGGAAAGAAAAGCTAAGGATAAATCGATAACTTTAACTTCTAATGTCGATCCGTCACTCGGCCTAATCGAAGGCGATGGATTTTCGGTCAACGAAATGCTCACAAATCTGCTCTTTAACGCAATCAAATACACTCCTGAGAACAAGACTGTTCACATCGATGGCAAAAGCCATGGTGATTATGTTCAAATAGATATTTCGGATACAGGTATTGGTATACCTGCGGATGAACTTGGAAGCATATTTGACGAGTTTTTTAGAGCCAGCAATGCTAAAAAATTGGAAAAAGACGGCACAGGTCTGGGCCTTTCGATAGTAAAGCAGATAATAGAAAGGCATGGTGGCAAAATTTCTGCGCAAAGCCAGCAAGGGCAGGGGACAAAATTCACCGTTTCTTTGCCTAAGAAACGGGCAACTCCGGATTGAGTCTGGATCTTGCAAAAAAGCAAACTTTTTAGGCACTTTACAAAGGAAAACCTGTAGACACAAACTCAGGATTGTTGTATTTTCAGAACGAATTTAGGAATTGCTGAGAACTCAGCCTCGTCGAGGCAGGCAGGGCAATCTCATACGGAAAATATTGGTTTAATTCTTGTGAGGTAAATTATGGGACAAGCAAAGATTGTGATTGTGGATGATGACCAGGATATCAGAGATTCATTGCAGGTTATCTTAGAAGGCAGTCAGTACACTGTGATTACGGCTGCCAACAAAACCGAAGGTATGGAAAAAATCCGGGCTGAGAAGCCAGATTTAGCTATGCTTGATGTCATGATGGAGACATGGCAGGACGGATTCGAAATGGCCAGGGAATTGAAAAAAGATCCAAATTTCAAGGATATGCCTATTCTGATGTTGACGGGCGTCAAAGACAAAACCGGCATAGATTTCAAAGCGTCGGCAGGCGATCCAACCTGGCTGCCAGTGGATGGATACTTGGAGAAGCCGGCAGAACCGAGCGCATTGCTGGCAGAAGTCGAAAAGCTATTGACAAAGAAAACCTGAGATGGCGCAGGCATCTCATTTGCGAGTCAAGGTTTCTTTGCCTTAAATCTCAGATGGAAGGACATACCGATTAATCATATGATGCCCGACGACGAGACTGCCACCGGCTTTACTTATGACCTTGTCCCGAAGAAACCTGTGGAAGCACGGTATATTCGATTCAAGGTTACTGCTGAGAGGACTCTGACCGTAAGCGAGGTGCATGTGCTTGACTGGATTCGGCACACACCATTTGACCTGCGCATTGCTCTTCCGGATGAAGGGTAGCTCGTTCCCCGATTAGATGGCTCTTGTCACTCGGGTTTGAAAAGATGATAGGATATAGGTATGTGTTAGTCGCAAAAAAGAAAGGGGCTATGAACAGATGAAAAAACAATTTAGCTTTCACTGCGTTGTTCTGGTGAGCTTATTTGCATCCGCGACGGCGTGGGCGGTGAGCCCGCAGGCGGAGGAGTTTCACTTACGTGACCAGTGGATGGGTTCGCTATTTGATAGGATGAGGCAGGTCGTTCCTTCCCATCTGAAGTTGCTTTACGAAGACGCAGCAGAAGGTATTTCTCGCAAACGCTCATGGCGCGGCACACCTTACCAGCTCGGCGATAAGACCTATACTCACGGCCTTGGATTCAATTCCACCAAGCATCTTCTGGTTGTTCTGGGCAAGCCTGCAGAACGATTCGTCGCGGATGTGGGATTGGAGAACAACGACGATACGCAGCGCGGCGCGGCGATGGGTCACGGCTCCGTGACGTTCCATATACTCGTCGATGACAAGGAGGTCTTAGCCACACCGGTGCTCCGGTTGAAGGATGGGGCACACGCCGTCAACGTACCGCTGAAAGGCGCCCGTCAGTTCGAAATCCGTGTTAAGGACGGCGGCGACGGTCGCAGCTGGGACCAGGCACTCTGGGCCGATGCGGTAGTGAAGCTTCAGGATGGCACCAGCGTGAGACTACAAGATTTGCCTCTGGAAAGTACCGGCGGCAGAAGACTATCGCTCACCGAGCCACCATTCTCGTTCTTCTACGACGGTAAACCTTCAACGGGACTACTCAAGCGCTGGCAAGTCAAACGCGACACGCAGAAACTCGATACACAGCGCACTGAGCATAGACTGGTCTACACCGACCCCACGAGTGGTCTGCGGATTTGTTGTGTCGTCATTGAATACCACGATTTTCCCACGGTGGAATGGACAGTGTATTTCAAGAACACCGGCCCTAACGATACACCGGTCGTTGAAAAGATTCAGGCACTTGATGTCGAACTGAACAGCAGCAACGATGGGGAGTTCCTGTTGCACCATAACATCGGTTCACCCGCCAATGGAAACGACTACGGACTGTTGGAAACACCGTTGGTCCGTAATGCTACTAAGCGGCTTGCCGGTGCGGGCGGGCGTCCGACGAACGCAGACTGGTCTTACTTTAACCTGGAATGGTCCGGCGAAGGGATCATCGTTGCCGTTGGCTGGCCGGGACAGTGGGCGGCGGAGTTTGTGCGAGACAACGCACGCGGTTTGCACCTCCGCGCGGGACAGGAATTGACGCGATTCAAGCTGCTGCCCGGCGAGGAAGTTCGCAGCCCGCTGATCGTGTTACAGTTTTGGAAAGGTAACTGGATTCGGGCTCAGAACATCTGGCGCCGCTGGATGATGGCCCATTCCATGCCCAAACCAGGCGGCAGGCTTCCCCAACCACAGTTGCTTGCCTCCAGCTCGCGCCAATACAACGAGATGATCGATGCAAACGAGAACAACCAAATCATGTTCATTAACCGCTACCTGGAGGAGGAGATCAAACTGGATTACTGGTGGATGGATGCCGGCTGGTATGTGCATCATGGCGGGGGCTGGCCGCGTGTGGGTACTTGGGAAGTGGATGCCAGTCGTTTCCCGCGTGGACTACGGGCGATCTCAGATTACGCACACAGCAAGGGCTTGAAGATATTGGTTTGGTTTGAGCCGGAGCGAGTGACTGCTGACACGTGGCTGACGAAGAACCATCCGGAGTGGGTCATTGGCGGCGCCAAGGGCGGTTTGCTCAACCTCGGCAATAGTACTGCGCGAAAGTGGTTGACCGAGCACGTAGACCGGCTACTGACCGAGCAGGGTATTGACCTTTATCGTCAGGATTTCAACATTGACCCGCTGGTTTACTGGCGCGGCGCCGACGCTCCGGACCGGCAGGGCATCAGTGAAATCAGACACGTCACAGGCTATCTCGCCTACTGGGACGAATTGCGTCGCCGACATCCGAAGATGCTCATCGACTCATGCGCGAGCGGCGGGCGCCGCAACGACCTTGAGACGATGCGTCGCGCCGTGCCATTGTGGCGGAGTGACTATGCATTCGAAGCCATCGGCCATCAATGCATGATGTATGGTCTGTCGTTGTGGCTGCCGTTTCACGGCACCGGCACTGTATGCACGCGCAACGCACCCTACTACGGCAGCGGCCACACACCCATCGAGCCTTATGCCTTCTGGAGCAATGCCGGTCAAAGCACCGGCTTTGGCATCGACGTACGCTTGAAGGACCTTGATTACGCCGCACTGCGCCGCGTCATTGGTCAGTGGCGGCAAATTGCTGCGAACTACTACGGCGATTTCTATCCGCTAACGCCCTGGACTCGTGACGACACCGTATGGATGGCCTGGCAATTCGACCGGCCGGAGGTGGGCGAAGGCATGATTCAGGTCTTTCGCCGGCACAACAGCTTCTATGAATCCGCAAGTTTCAAGCTGTTTGGTCTGGATGCGAAAGCGAACTACTTTGTGTCAAACCTTGACACAGGCACAAAAGAGCGTCGCAGTGGTCGCGAGTTGCTGAAACGCGGCCTGACGGTCACTATTTCGGCCAAGCCGGACGTGGTGACTCTGATCTATCAGAAACAACAATGAGGATTCCGATATTTGGTCACTTCGATCTCGTTCTACAGACATATCTTCTGTGGTGAGTAACCTATTGACTACGGACATTTAATCCGTGGGTCATATGGTTTTTTTGCACAGGCGCTGGTAAGGCCTCCTCAACATGCTCTGTGATCGCTCAAGGTATGTATGGGGAACCCTGGAGGTTCCTGCCTTCACCTTTCTTTCGGCGATTCTATTTTCATGATCACTGAACTTGGTGCATACGACACCAGCGGATGGGGATAGACATACGGTGCATAGTCCGGCCTGCTTGTGTCGTTGTGATAGTCTCGGCCCTGTTTGATATGGGCCTGCACTTCCGGGCCGCCACTGACTGCGATGTCCGCGTTGGCGCCGTTGAGTGTGTTGTCCCATTCGTATAATGGATCATGCTGCTGAGGCGTCCCGGGACCACGATCTGTGGAACGGCCGATCTGGTCTATGGCCGGATAACCATTGGATTCTTGATTGCCATCCCACTTATTTGAGCCGTCGCATTTGCCCCATGGTGGGTAGGAATCCCGCGATCTGTAATTCGTTGCGAGCACAAAGGCCCTGTAACCTCCGATCAGCTTGTTGTCGAAAATTGCACCCGTGCCACCCCGCAGAAATATTGCGGTGAAATGCTCTCTGGGAGTCTCGAGAGTGAAGCTGTTGTCGTAGATCTCGTAAGATCGAATCGAGCGTCCTCTGCCGCTTGACTCAGTGCCGTGGACGGCAACAAAGGCATTGACCAGTGTATTGTGGCGGAAGACAACGCGGGCACCGAAGCAGCCGTCAAGCACAGCGTTTGGTTTTTGCGCATCGTACTTGAATGTGCAGTCCTCAATATATACAGCTTTCTCCTTGCCGAGTGAAAGTGGACTGCTCCAGGAACCATCGCCATGTTCTTGGCCGGCATAGTCTCTGTGGGACACAAATATGGACTGTCCATTGTCCTTCTTATTAAAGACACAATGGTCAATCAGACCAATGCCCGAGACCCACAGTGATCTGCCGCTGTTCTCGAAATGGCAATGGTCAATACGCCAGTTCGTGTATCCGGTAGCGGATATCAACGCGTTGCCGCTCTTACCCTTGAATGTGAATCCTGTTATCCGAAAAGCCTTATCCCGAGCACCGGTATATATACCCCTCTCACTCGTCTTGATAGGAACCTGGAAGCACTCCGAGCCGGTAGCATCGATGATAACGGTCTTGTCAATGCCGGCGCCTTGCAGCGTGATCCGTTTCTCCCTCCCCTTTCTCGAAATAACCACAGCCGGGCGGTTCTCGTGCGATGTAGTCCAGACGGCACTGCCAGCCGGAACCAGCACAGTATCGCCGTCCGCGGCCGCATCGATTGCCTTCTGGACCTCTTGCTGTGAGCAACCAGCCGCCGCAATTGCCCTCGCTTTAGCCTCAGTGACGAGAACAACTGCACTGATGAAAGAGATCAGACAAACCATTCTGACGAAAAAGCGGATTTCCATCAACGGCTATTCCTTTCCTCCAATATGCACTTCCTATCGCTTGAACGCATCGGGAGGCAGAGTCTTCGAGCTGAGACTGACGCCCGAAGTGCAACCGACACTTCAATTATACCAGAAAACGGCAGTTTGAAAATCAAAACAATCTGTCCTTGCAGGTGCACTTCTTGAAACCGGCCATTGAAACCGGCGCTAAATTTTGAGTTTTCCATAACCTACTGATAATACAGGGTTTACGAAATGGGCGTTTTTGCGGAATTGCCAGATAATGGGCTTTCGGGTTGTAAGGATCGGCTGACAAAAAGAATTCAATATTGAGGTGCTTCGTGCGTTCGTATTGGGCCTGACTGGCTGGCAGGACAGATCCGGAAGACTATGAAAGAGAGCTGTTTGGAGCAAGCAAGGAAGTGGCCATGGCCTCCGTGTCCACGGTTTTTCTTGGAGATTAGACCATGATTGTGGTATAATATTCCGATCGGAATGTCAACGTGCATATCCGAACGAGATGAATTAGAGTATCTGTTTAGGAGCTATAAAGGAAGATGCAAAGACGCTGTGTTCATTTGATCTTGGCCATAAGCTTAGTGGCCGTCAGCCCATACATCTGCACAGCTGCTGATTTCCATGGGTTGGGGTATCTGACAGGGGGCTCTTGCAGCGAAGCGACAGCCGTCTCCGCAGATGGCTCGGTTGTCGTGGGCACAAGCTGCACGGCATCGGGCGTGCAGGCGTTCCGCTGGACGGCCTTAGAGGGCATCGTGGGCATCCCCATCCCGGAGGGACTCATCGAGAGCTGGGGTGTGGATGTTTCAGCCGATGGCAAGTTCGTGCTGTGCTACGGCAGGAGAAGCGATTCGGTGCCCTACGGGTATGAGGGATTCTTATGGCACATCTCGGGAGCAATAGAGCGGATTGCAGCATCGGGGCTGAATGTTACGATAAAGGGTATTTCGGGTGACGGATCGATTGTGATCGGCACCTCCTGGGGGGTGGGGATTGATGAAGAGGCGTTCCGCTGGACTGCGGAGGGCGGGATTGAAAGGCTGGATGGGCTGGGCGGCGCAGGGATCCGGAGCAATGCGGATGCAGTTTCAGCGGACGGACTGGTTGTAGTTGGAGACAGGATATATGATGAATCTCCATACCGGGACTGCTTTCGATGGACCGCAAGTGAGACGGTCGGCATTAGTGCGCATACAGCCAATGCAACATCGAGCGACGGGTCGGTCGTAGTGGGGGGGCTGGACAATCACACAACGGCATTGTTCGAGGCATATCGCTGGACGCGTGAAACTGGATTGACCCTGCTTGGGACATGTTTGCCGAATCATCATTCGCGTTCATTGGCGGTATCGGGAGATGGTTCTGTTGTTGTCGGCTACGTTCAGAACAACGCCGGCTTCGACGAACAGAAGGCGTTCATCTGGGACGAGGAGCATGGCATGAGGCTTCTGCAGGACGTTCTTGAAGACGACTTTGGGCTCGATTTGTCCCGGTGGAAGCTGGCCGAGCTGTGGGCCTCGTGGAAGGCGACAGGCATTTCGCAGGACGGTTTAACGATTGTGGGGGTGGCGCTGAACTCGCAGGGCGAACGGGAGGCATGGCGAGCGGTGCTGAGCGTTCCGCCGGAGTTGGTGTTGTATGTTGACGACGACGCCATAGCCGAACAGACAGGCGCCTCGTGGCAGGAGGCGTACCGCTACTTGCAAGATGCCTTGGCCGATGCAAACGCATCGGGAAAGATGGTCGAGATTCGTGTGGCCCAAGGCGTTTACACACCCGACCAGGGAGTGGGAATGACATCGGGTGACTTGGAGGCAACCTTCCGCCTGATCAATCACGTGACGGTCAAAGGCGGTTACGCCGGCGTCGGCGAGCCGAATCCGGATGCTCGGGACGTGAACGAATACGAGACGATTCTGAGCGGAGACCTGTCGGGCAACGACGTTGTCGTAAGCAATGCAGCGGATTTGCTGGATGAGCCGAGCCGAGCGGATAACAGCTATCACGTTGTCACGGGCCACGAGACGGATGAGACCGCCGTGCTGGACGGTTTTACGATAACGGGCGGCAATGCAAATCGAGGGTATTGGGTCGCCTATTATGGAGGTGGTATAACAGCCGATTCCGCGGGGCTGCAGCTTGTCAACTGCAAGATTGAGGGCAACGTTGCCGCCCAGGGCGGTGGATTACAGATTGGTTCGGGTGGAGCAAAGTTGAGGGGCTGTACATTCAGCGGCAATGCGGCGATACATGCCGGCGGGATGATCAACGGCGGGCAGCAGACGACGGTGGCGGACTGCGCGTTTGTCGATAACTACGCCGATACCTCAGGCGGTGCGACGATATGTTATAACACTGTATTCACCAGGTGCAGCTTCATCCGGAACCGGGCAGGTGCGTCCACGGGCGGAGCGGCAGACATCGGCAGCGGCGGTCCGAAGTTCGACGAATGCACCTTTATCGAAAACTCAGCGTCCTATGCCGGTGGCGCAATATACAATTGGGAAGGATACCCGGAAATAACGCACTGCACCTTCATCGGCAACTCCTCGGATCGCGGAGGAGCGATATATCAGGGCGACACCGACACCGTATTTACAGGCTGTGATTTTGTAGGCAACGAGGCGGTCACCGGCGGGGGCATTGCAAATGACGGATACAGCGACCCGACGCTGACGGATTGCTCATTTGTGGACAATCGGGCCCAATTCGGTGGCGGATTTCACAACACGACGGGCAGCGCGCCAACCATGGTCAACTGCTCCTTCACAGGCAATAGTGCAACCGATAGCGGCGGTGCAATCGGCAGCTACAACAACTACGGCTATGGTATGGTGCTGAACAACTGCATCTTCAGTGACAACTCCGCCCCAAACGGCGGCGCGATCTACAACGATCAGGGCGATCCAAAACTCACGGGCTGTACGTTCGACAAGAACTCCGCCGGGTACGAAGGGGGCGGCCTGTATAATCTCACCGGCAGCCCCGTGCTAACCGGCTGTCTTTTTACCGAAAACTGGTCCGGAACAGATGGTGGTGGGATGCAAAATGACGACGGCAGCCCGACACTGACAGAGTGCATGTTCATAAGCAACTTTGCAGAAGATGAGGGCGGCGGGATGTGCAACGAAGATGACAAAACCCCACCGCTGAATCCGACACTTGCCAACTGCATCTTCATAGGTAACACCGCTCGCGGCGATGGCGGTGGAATGTGCAATGACAGGAGCAGCCCGGAGATAGTCAACTGCACCTTCAGCGCAAATTCTGCGGTTCGGGGTGGAGGAATATACAACGAAAACGATAGCGCTGCAGTCTTGAAGAATTGTATTCTCTGGTCTGACAGCCCAGATGAAATATACGACAATGACGCTGTAGCGACAGCGACATACAGCAACATCCAGAGCGGCTGGCCGGGCCAAGGCAATATCGAGACCGACCCCTGTTTTGCCGAGCCGGCTTATTGGGATTCAAACGGAACATCCGTTGACACGAATGATGACTTCTGGGTCAATAGCGACTATCATTTGAAATCACAGGCTGGTCGGTGGGAAGCGAGCAGTCAGGGCTGGGTAAAGGACGACTCCACAAGCCTCTGCATTAATGCCGGCAACCCACTCGAACCTGTAGGTCTCGAACCTTTCCCGAATGGCGGTATAATTAACATGGGCGCATACGGCGGGACAACGGAATCCAGCAAGTCATTTCTTGGCGAGGTGGGGTGTGAGGCGACGGAAAGCGGCTTCATTGGGGACATCGACGGAGCCATAGGTGTCAGTTTTGGCGATTTTGCACTGTTAGCCAACTACTGGCTGGATACGGGTGCGGGACTCATCGCCGATATTACCGATGACAACAACGTAGACTATGATGATTTGCAGGCACTGGCCGGTAACTGGCTCTGCGGCTGCGACCAAATCCAGTCTTTCTCCGCATACCCCTACTCTGTCTATTTCGGCTGCAACCCGGTGATCGCAGATGCCACGGTCAACAGCTTTGACCCGGAAACGGTGAGTTACTTCTGGGAATACATTGACGAGCTGGAAGACACCGGCACAATAGAGATGGCCGAGCCGGATGAACTACAGAACTGTGATGAGCCTGAATCCTGCTCCGTCATTTATCTTACAGATACTGAAAAAAAGAGGATTCACGCTGCAAAGACCGCCCACTCTATATGGCTGGACAAGAATGATGTTCTTGCCTGGAACATAAGGACGTATTCAGAGGATGAACTTGCAGGATTGTTTGATGAGGCCCTGCTTTTCTCTCGCAGTGGATCGCGGCATTACTTCTTGTCAGTTGTGGACCATTCACCGTCCGAGGTGTATGATTATCTTGCCGGCAACGAACTCCTGAAGGACGACATCTTAAGCACTTTTCATGCCGTGCTGGATGACCTAAGATCGGATTTTCGACACAGTAACACAGGCGACGATAACCGCAACACCGCTTATACAGTCAGAGAAGCATTGACAACATATGCCGCTAACAACAGAAGGGTAAGCAGGGTGGGATGCCATAGTATGACTCGAATAGCCATAGCGATGCTGAGGAGTGTTAACATTTCGGGTGAGGAAACAACCGGTGGAAAATGGTTTGAGGCGGGTCATTCATCTGCCGTCTGGCCGACTCTCGAATATGTGCTTCCGCACGGGGACAACATCTACAATGGGCTTCTGCGAGCTACTCCGGTGGGTGAGTTCCTGCCAACTCTGACGTTCTATCAGATCAATTTGGGAACTGAACCGTGCGGAGCAAGCCTCGTATGTCTTTCGCATAGACACATGTCGTTGAATGCGATTAGATATCCTTCTGTCTGGACGCTGGAACGCTGTTGTGACCCGACTCGGTATGGATATGAAAACTGCAGAGATTATATCTATGACACACACAGCAGCTATTTAACTGCAGAAGAGATGGATGCTGCTGTAACTGAATTAGAGAGTCTGTGCGGAACTCGTTGAGTCACTGGGGACCTGATGACGAATAGGTAGAGAGTCACACGACCACTGTTTTTTACCGACAGAACAGCCTTGCCCTGAGCCTGCGAACGCCTCATCCCTCGCCCCAAATACTAAAGCTCAAGATATCCTACCAATCCCATTTTCTAAAAACAGCACGACAACAGCAACCGAAGTTTAAGGAATATAAGCAATGGACACCTATGTTTACCAATTTTTATGTTTTTGATAAGCCATTGATATACAATCACTTATAAAATGAACATTTTTTTAAAAATTGCAGATAACAGCCTCTCTGGTTGTATTGCGGTTGTAGGTGCGTCAAACCAAAAAAGCTGAGAAAAAGGGAATAAAAAACACGCCTAAATGAGAGAGCTATATTACGTCTACTCGACCAGAGAAATGAGGCAAAAAATCCCTTTGATGGAAAAGACTTGCGATACAAAAAGCTTGACACCGGTTTTTCTCGTGTACAGTGTTGGTGAAGACGGACACGATGATGGAGACAAAGAAAGAACACCAAGGAACAAGAGAAAAAACGAATCTTACACCTATGATATCACTTTCATAATTCAGTGATAACCGATATCACCATCCTAAAAAAGCTTTGCAAAATCTCAGGCGACTGTTATAATGATTTATAGTGATTTTTCTGTATGCTTTGCAGATTATGAAACTTTCAACAATTTAAGAAAACAAATTGTAACTTTTTGGCAGGTTTTACGTCATATAGTATAGTGATGCAATGTTTGGGTAGGAACTGTTATAATATATCCCAGCTAAGAGCTGAATAATACAGTTTAGAGAAAAGGAGTTGTATATGCTGAAGGCATTTGAAAAAAAACTCCGGTGGGTTCGTTTTCGCTGCAGCACTAATCTACTCCTTGAGCAATTGGGCCGCGTATTTGCCGCTGCCGGTGTTATTGGTATACTAACTGTTTTGACCGAACGCCTTTTAGCCTTAAGCGTAATCAATTCCTGGACTTTGTGGGTTTTTCTTGCCTTAGTGATAGCTTTGGCTCTTTTGTCCTGGCTGTTCAATCAACCAAGCCGTATGCAAGTGGCATTACTGCTTGACCAGCGGTTGAAACTAAATGAGCGTTTCAGTACAACATTAGCAATGGCCGAATCTAAGGACCCTTTTGCTCGTGCCGCCTGCCAGGAAGCGCACCAAACTGCTCAATATGTAAGACCTAAAGGATATTTTCCAATTAAACCTCCTAAGTTCTGGCTTTATGCAACGAGCACGTGGTTTATAGTCGGGATTTTATTTCTGTTCATGCCACAGAAAGACCTATTCGGATTCTTGAAGAAAGAGCAGGAGCAGCAAGAACAGGCCCGCCAGGTTCAATTGGCTCAAAAGGATATTAAGCAAACAACCAGCACAGTCAAACTGGCGGTAAAGCAGCTTGGGAACCCGGAGCTGGATGCAGAGCTGGCTGAGCTTACAGAGATGCCTAAAGGTGCCAAGCCTGATATGGCAAAGCGTCAGGCGATTCGCAAACTTGGTGACATTGGCGATAAGCTCAAAAAGATGCAGTCGAACATGCAGCCCGATTCTGTTGAATTGATGCAAGGGATGTTCAAGCAACTACGAGGTTCACCGAATGCTTTTTCTCAACAACTGAGATTAGCTCTGGCCAAGGGCAATTTCGCTAAGGCTTCCGATCTTATGAAGCAATTTCAAAAGCAACTGCTCGAAGGGAAACTTTCCGAGCAGCAACGAAAAGCTCTTTCTCAACAATTGCAGGATTTAGCACGTCAGCTTCAAGAGTTGGCCCGGAAGAATGAACAGTTTGAAGCAGAACTTGAGAAGTTGGGACTGAATAAAAAGCTGGCTAAATTGAACGAAGAACAATTACGTAAGGCCTTGCAAAAACAGGGTCTCAGCCCAGAAAAGATTGAACAGCTATTACAAAAAATGGCGGCCTGTCGCTCAGCCTGCAGCCGATGTTCCGGCATAGGCAAAGCAATGGCTGCCTGCGGGGCCGGTGCCGGGGGACTATCCGGGGATGAATTGGCTGCAGTGGCCGGGCAACTGGACGAATTGGATGCAATCAGGCAGCAAATCATGCTTACTCAAGCCACCCTTGATGAAATCGAACGTGCCATTGGTCGTCTGGGACAGGGTATGTGCCAGGGTCTTGGGTGCCAGGGGCCTTTTCAAGAAGGATTGGCAGAAAGATATGGGCCAGGTACGGGAGGGCCGGGACGTGGATACGGCCCCCGCGCGAGCGACGAAAACGGCCAAACGTCCACAAAGAAAACTCGTATAAAAAACAAAACCGGACAAGGGCCTGTCGTTGCCAGTTGGTACTTCAAAGGAACACAGGTTAAAGGCCAGGCAAAACGTGATTTCTCAGAGGTTATCCAGGCTGGTCGGGACAGTGCGGCCGAGGCAATCAGCGAAAATCAAATACCACGCAGGTATGAAGAATCCGTAAAGAAATATTTTGGTCAATTAGAAGAATCCAGTAACAAATGAAGAAACCAGCTTATTCAACGTTATATCAAGTTTAATTTAGAAGGCTTGGTATATGCTAAAAAGAATAAAGGTTTTTTTTATCAGTATCTTTGTAATCTTCATAGTTCTTTTCTTTTCAATCTTACCATCCTGTAAACGAAGCCCCGGCCAAGACCAAAGACAGGTGGTTTTGTATTGTTCGGTAGATCAGTCGATTGCTGAACCTATCATAGCTGAATTCGAAAAACAGACCGATATTAAGGTATTAGCTCGCTTCGATACCGAGGCCAGCAAAACAGTTGGTCTTGTTCAGCGAATAAGGGCTGAAGCTGCCTCACCCATTGCTGATGTTTTCTGGTCGAGTGAAATCTTTCACACAATACGATTGGCACGTGAGGGGCTGCTATCTCGATATAATAGTGACCAAACTAAACATTGGCCTGCCAAATTCGCTGACCCGAGCGGTCGATGGTATGGCTTTGCCTTACGAGGCAGGGTTATCGCTTACAACACGGAAAGAGTTTCCAGCAATGATGCCCCACGCTCACTTGAGGACCTTCTTGAGAGCAAATGGAAGGGACGCCTTGTTATGGCCACACCTGAGTTTGGCACAACCAGTGGAGATATAGCCAGTTGGTTTGCCCATTATGGCAGCGAGGGAGCAAAGAAAATCCTGCAACTGCTTAAAGCCAACAAAATACGTCTGGTTGATGGTAACAGCACCGCAGTAAGAATGGTTGCTACGGGACAAGCGGACGTTTGTCTTACGGATACGGATGATGTTTATGCTGCCCAGCGAAATGGTTGGCCTATAGCGATGAACTATCTTGACCAGGGAGGTGATGGTATGTTGACAATACCCAATACCGCTGCTGTAATTAAAGGAGGTCCTCATCCTGAGGAAGCGAAGGTGTTGATGGATTTTCTTCTAAGCGAACAACTTGAACAAATGCTGGCCCGAAGCGATTCACATAATTCTCCGATACACCCATCATTAACCAGACAATTTGAACAGTATGTTATCTCAAAACCTTTGGATGTGGATTATGAAAAGGTTGCTGATCATCTGCCAACGGCCATTAAAACTGCAAGGGAGATCCTTCATTGAACGGTGAAAAGGTCTCCATGTGGTGTCTGGCTACGATTTCTCTGGTTCTGTGGATAGTGGTAATTTTCATGCCTTTGCTTGTTCTTTTTGGGGAGGTGATATTTTCTGCTGAATGGTTAGAACTCGGTGAAAGGTTCTTTGGATTAATGTTTCGTTCTTTTGCTTTGGCTGCTGTTATTGCTGCAGTATCAGTTTTGCTGGGTTACGTACCTGGCCGACTGCTTGGAACGTCACGTAAAGGTAAAGACCTGTTGCTGTTGTTACTGTTAATGCCTCTAGTTTTACCTCGATATGTGCTTTATTACGCGTGGACGTTGCTGCTAAGTCCAACCACTGACCTTGGCAGGTACTTTTCTACTAATCCGGAACTTGCACGATTTGTCGGCACTTTTACCTCGTTGATGGTGTTGATTCTATGGTATTGGCCATTGGCGAGCCTGTTGATAGGGCAGGGGTGGCGAAATATAGACCGCCAAATCTGGGACAGTGCAAGTATTGATGCGAGTAGTTTTCAGATATTCAAAAAGATAACTTTACCATTACTTGGGCGTTGTTTATGTTTGGCCTTCGGAGTATGCTTTGTTTTGTCATTGTCGGAGTTTACTACTTTTCATCTTGCAGGCATTCAGACTATAGGTACTGAAATGGCGGTTTCGTATGAGTTGACGGGTTCGGCAAGCGGCATCATCAGGGCTGCCTGGCCTGTAATAATAGTAGCGTTTGTTCTTTCAATTGTTTTGGGGGGAACTACGCCTTCCTGGTCCTTAGCGTCTGCTCCTATTGGTCCAGTCGAAATGAAATTACATAGATGGCGATGGGCAGTTCTATTTATCCTGACAACAGTTTCGCTGTTCATACCAATAGCGCTGCTAATTGGCAATGTCACCAACACAGAAGCATTTAAAACATTTTTCAAACTTCATATAGATGAATTAGGCTGGTCACTTGCAATAGCTATAGTTGTTGGCGTATTCAGTTACCTGATAGCTTTCGGGGCCTTGCTGCTGGAGAAAGTTCCGAGGATCGGGCGTATTTTATCCATGACAGCATTTACGACCATATTTCTTGCCATGCTCGTTCCCCCTTCACTTGTAGCAGTTTCATTGATCAAAATTCTGGCAGTTTGCAATTTTCCAATTATGTTTCGACAGGGTTGGTATATAGTATCCTTCGGCCAAGCGGCACGGTTCAGTGGTGTCGCGTTGATTATGCTTATTTTAATGCGGGCATCTGGCGAAAGGCATCTATCAGAAATGGCGTCACTGGATGGCGCATCGAGGTTAAATATATGGAGGTACGTACATTTGCCGCTTAGCTGGCGAGTTTTTACAGGTGTTTTTCTTTTGATATTGATGTTTAGTGTCACGGAGTTATCTGCGACTATGGTTCTGTTACCTGCAGGCTTGCCAAACTTCGCCCAGAGATTACTTAATCAGATGCATTACGCCAGAGACCAGCAGGTTATAGCTTCCTGTTTGATTTTGATTTGTTTGTTTTTGGTACTTACCGCTGCATTGGTAGTGATCTTTCGCATAATAAGGACACAGCGTTATTCGACATTGGTGATGTTATGTGCGGCGATGCTCGTTCTGAG
>Ga0307380_10004917_pt1 | contig 17881 bp, 17 predicted proteins | sample UN3MG_FD_202239 | JGI IMG/M metagenome (GOLD analysis project Ga0307380, IMG submission 202239) | Soil microbial communities from Risofladan, Vaasa, Finland - UN-3 | ecosystem: Environmental > Terrestrial > Soil > Coastal area > Acid sulfate soil | place: Finland: Risofladan, Vaasa | collected...
TTTTTAAAGGATAATTATTCTTGAAACATAAACATAAGAGATTCAGGTTTTTGAGTCAAGTGAAAAGGCGTGGGCGGAAATAGAAAGAACCCAGCGCCACTTCTCTCCACATTTGGAATATCAGAATCGTAAAGAGATGGCATGCGGAGTTTTGGAGAAAAGAAAAAGCGGATAACCGTTTTTTATAAACCGTTATCCGCTTTGTTTAATCGTGATGAATGATAAACAATCTATTTGGCGGGCTTTGCCGAAGATTTTTCCGCCGCCTGTTTTGCCTTCAGGGCCGCAATCTGTTGATCCACGGCATCCATTTTTTGATGTATCAAATTGACTTTAAGGTCATCGATGCCCAGTCTTGCCGCTTCGGAAAGAAATCCTTTTGCTTGATTAAGATCGGAAAGGGTGGGTTTGCTGGCTGATACATCCGCCTTGTATAGAAGAATCATCAGCTCGATGTTGTTTAAGCGGCTAAAAACAGCTTCGTTGGCGGCAGGTGTTGTGGCATACGCCAGCGCCTTGTTCAAATACGTTTTAATGCCGTCAAAATCCGGCAACCCCGGAACGGTCAAAAGGGTATCTGCCTTTTCCATATAGTAATTGAAAATAAGGGGGAAGGCTTCTGCTTTGGAATAAATATCTTTGATTGTTTCAGGCGGTTGAATACCGGGGAGCGAGATCAAACATGCCTCGCCCATGGGGGCGAATCTTCCCTGCCAGATTTCAAGCGCACCGTCTGTTGCATGAATGTAAAATTTATTTTTGTTCATCATGCTGGTTCCGATAACCAGTGCGATAAGAACAGCGAAAGCAGCCACCAGATATTTCATGGCTTTTTCCATGGGATCATCGGTTATGGTGTCGCCACTATCGGGGGGTTGGTATGATACCGACACCTCAGGTTCAGCAGCGGTCTTTTCAGCGGCGGCCTTTTCAGCGGCGGCCTTGATTTCCGCCAGATCAAATTTTTTCAGCAGCAATTCCTTGATCCGACGGGTTTCTTCTTCTGAGCCTGAGAAAAAAGGCGGTGCAGCCAAATCCTTTGAATCGGTTTCATCCGGGCTCACGGTATAGAGGGTTTCAGGTTTCCAAACGTCGAACTTTTTCATGATGAGATCTTTCACAGAAACCTTCTTCTGGGTTGTTTTAGGGGCGGTTTCTTTAGTTTTAGCTGCGGGTGCCTTTTTGGCCTTCGGAAGCGCTTTGGTTTTGGGACTTACTTTGGCCTTTGGAGCTGCTTTCGCTTTAGCGGCCGCTTTTTTTTTAGCGGTTGACTTTTTCTTGGCTTTGGAGGTCGATTTAAGCAAGCTGTTTTTCCCCATAAAAAAACCTCTTTGAATTTGTGGGTGACAGTGTATATAGTAAACAACAATTTATATTAAGAAAAATGTGTATATATGAATACATAAGTTTTGTAAACATTTTTTTATCATGAATAAGAACCCCGTAACAAAAAAAAGAGATCATCTGTTTTCGATTTTAGAAGAATATGGTTCTTTGGTCATCGCATATTCAGGTGGCGTTGACAGTTCTTTTCTGCTGGCCGTGGCATATGAAGCGTTGAAAAAGAATCTGGTTGCCGTTACCGCAAGTTCACCGGTTCATCCACAATGGGAAAGACAATCGGCAACAGGGTTCGCACGACAACTGGGCGTCGAGCATATCATCATACCATCGAGGGAAATGAGCCGGATCGAATTTAGATCCAACACAAAGGATCGATGTTACTTCTGCAAGAAATATCTCTGCGAGGATTTATTAAAAATTGCCGGCGACAGAGGGATTGAACACATCGCCCATGGGGCGAACGTCGATGATTTTGATGACTTCCGTCCCGGGTTTGCAGCTGCCCGTGAGATGGGCATAACGGCGCCGCTGGTGGATGCAGGACTCACCAAGAACGATATTCGCCGGCTTTCAAAGCAGATGAACCTAAACACCTGGAACAAGCCGCCAATGGCATGCCTTGCCACAAGAATTCCATATGGAACCCCCATAACCCTGAAAGACCTTGAAATGGTGGAACAGGCTGAACAGGTTTTATGGGGCTACGGTTTTACGGGCTGTCGCGTTCGAATGCATGGGAACGTCGCTCGGATAGAAGTCGATACCGGAGATGTCGAAAGGTTCCTCGATCGAGAAATGCGATCCGCCATTGTAGAAAAATTGAGGAAAATCGGATTCTTCCATGTGGCTGTGGATCTGGAAGGGTATCGCCAGGGGAGCATGAATCGGGATTTGGCGACCTGACGGGTGAGCAGACCGGGCGAAGGCTTCATGCCCCATATCGATCCAATCAAGAGGGGATGTTTGAATACGCCAACGATGCCCGGATGAACTCTCTGAACAGGGGATGGGGGTCCATGGGCCGCGATTTGAACTCCGGATGGAACTGACAGCCGAGAAACCAGGGATGGTCTTTGAACTCGACCATTTCAACCAGCTCGCCATCCGGTGACGTTCCGCTGACAACCAGTCCGCCGACCCCGAGTCTGTCTATATACGCATTGTTGAATTCATATCTGTGACGGTGACGTTCTGAAATGTTTGAAATGCCGTATGCATTATAGGCAAGCGTACCTTCTTTAATATTGCAGGGGTAAGCACCCAGGCGCATGGTTCCCCCTTTGTCTGAAGTGATATCCCGTCTCTGAACGGTTCCGGTCTTATCGTCATACCATTCCGTCATCAGATATATCACCGGATACGGTGTGTTTTTATCAAACTCCTGGCTATGGGCGCCGTTCATGCCTGCGACGTTGCGTGCGAATTCGATGACAGCAATCTGCATTCCGAGGCAAATGCCAAAATAGGGAATCTTTTCTTCCCTGGCATATTTTGCGGCGCAAATCTTACCTTCAATACCGCGGGATCCAAAGCCGCCAGGGACCAGTATGCCGTCAACGTCCCCGATCATCTGTCTGCAATTGTTTTTCTCGATCTTCTCCGAATCGACAAACGTGAGGTTTACCCGGCAATCATTGGGAATTCCGCCGTGACGGAGCGCTTCATTCAAGCTTTTGTAGGATTCAGTCAAGTCGACATATTTGCCTACAATTGCAATGGTCACTGAAGATTTAGGCTCTTTGAGCCGCCGGACAATTTCCTTCCAGTCATCGAGATGGGGCGCTCGTGTCCAGATGTTCAGCTTTTCCACAATTTTTTCGTCAAGGCGTTCCTTATGGAACACCAGTGGAACTTCATAAATACATTCCACGTCTTTAGCTGTAATTACCTCATCTACGGTTACATTGCAAAATAGGGCTATTTTTGCCTTGATTTCTTTGGGCAGGTATTGGTTTGTGCGACAAAGGAGAATGTCTGGCTGAATACCGATACTGCGGAGCTCCTTTACGCTGTGCTGGGTCGGTTTTGTCTTAACTTCTCCTGCTGTGGCGATATATGGAACAAGGGTAAGATGGATATACAGGGCATTTTCCTTGCCGACATCCGTCCTGAATTGCCGGATGGCTTCCAGAAAAGGAAGGCTTTCTATATCTCCGACCGTTCCGCCGATTTCGACGATGACGACATCGACTGAACCCGCCACAAGTTTGATACTTCTTTTAATTTCATCGGTGATGTGGGGAATCACCTGAACCGTGCCGCCCAGATAGTCTCCCCGCCGCTCCTTGGTGATGACCGAATGGTATATTTTCCCGGTGGTAAAGTTGTTGTCACGGCCCAATCTGGCGTGGGTAAATCTTTCATAGTGGCCAAGATCCAGATCGGTTTCTGCGCCGTCATCCGTTACATAGACCTCTCCATGCTGGAAAGGGTTCATGGTTCCAGGATCCACATTAATGTAAGGATCGAGTTTCTGCAAGGTTACGGTAAGCCCGCGGCTTTCAAGCAGTGCTCCGATGGCCGCGGAAGCAAGCCCTTTGCCCAGGGATGAAAGTACGCCGCCCGTCACAAATATATATTTTGTTTTATGATCCATTCAGTGCCTCAGCTTCGGATTTGGGATCCAGATTATCATTTGTATATTTTCTTGAAATCCTCGATGGTTTCTTGAATTTCGCTCAACGGTTCTTTCTTGTCTTGACCCGCAGATTCTGTTGGTTCGACCCGGGGATAGCGTGATTTAAGGTCTTCGATGTCAAAAAGATTTTTTGGAAAAGACGGGTCCACCTCGATGTTTTCCACATGGATTTCCCGGACCAAATTCCCATCGGCGATAAACTCGATACGCATTGGATACCAGGTGTTCTCCAGCTTGTGCCACTGTAAATACCGAGCTTCCAGGCGCTGCTGTGTTTGGCTCGTAATTATCCAGCGAAGCGGTCTGAAGGTATCCTTGTCCAACCATACTTGCGGAACCGTTTCATCCGGATATTGGGCACCCAGAACATATGCCGGTTTGCCCTGAAAGCGCCCTAGACTTGAAACCTTTGTGTCCACACCCAGATGGGACAACCTCTCTTGAAGCATCTCCCGGGATCTGAAAAGGAGAAGATCTTTGTAGTGATCATAGCGGCTTTCGGCTTCATCCGAAGTCTTTCCGTCGATGACCGTCAAGGCCCTGCCCCTTGATAAAACGTGAATTCGTTGAATATTTTCTGATAAAATATCCGAACGAAACGTTTTCGGGAAAATATATTTTAAAGTTTCGTTGAGTTCAAGCGGGTTTTTGTTCGGGTTGTCATTGAGCAGCACCAGTTTCTGCGTCACCAAAAGACGTTTGCCTTTGCCGAGATTTTGCGTCATTAATTCAAGGATGTAAGGTCCCGGCAAGACATAGGCGCTTGCCGGGACATGGCAACAAGTCAAAAGGGCAAGGCCGAAGAAGATGATCAACGACTTTTTAAGGTGTTGATGTAGAAGAAACCTAAAGTATTTCATCTGCAAACGTTGCCCCATCCCCGAGTTCTTCTTCAATCCTCATGAGCTGGTTATACTTGGAGATACGGTCACTGCGGGACATGGAACCGGTCTTTATCTGGCCGCCGTTGACACCCACGACAAAATCTGAGATAAAGTCGTCTTCGGTTTCACCCGATCTGTGAGATATCACCGTGGTGTACCCGGCATTTTTTGCCATCTCAATGGTATCGAGGGTTTCGGTAACTGTCCCGATCTGATTCAGCTTTATCAAGATGGAGTTGCCGATGCCTTCTTCGATCCCTTTTTTAAAGATTTTGGGATTGGTCACAAAAATATCATCGCCCACGATCTGAATGGATCCTTCCAGCCGGTCGGTCATCAGTGCCCAGCCCTTCCAATCCTGTTCCGCAAGCCCGTCTTCAATACTTAGGATCGGATAGTTATCAATGAGATTCTCATAATAATCGATAAGCTTTTCGGCGGTCAGTTTTTTATTTTCTGAATGAAGGATATACGTTCCTTTTTTGTGAAACTCGCTGGCAGCGCAATCCAAAGCAAGCCCGATATCGGTCCCCGGTTTGTATCCGGCGGATTCAATCGCATCCATGATGAATTGGATGGCTTCTTCATGAGATTCAAAGTCGGGTGCAAATCCGCCCTCATCGCCCACCGCCGTGCTAAGACCTTTGTCTTTGAGTATCTTTTTCAGGCCGTGAAAGGTTTCTGCTCCCATCTGAACGGCCTGGGCGATGGACTTGGCGCCCACGGGCACGATCATAAATTCCTGTATGTCCAGATTGTTGGCGGCATGGGCGCCGCCGTTGATAACATTCATCATGGGAAGGGGAAGACATCTGGCATTGATGCCGCCCAGATATTTGTAAAGTGGTAATCCATAGGCCTGTGCAGCAGCTCTGGCAGCTGCCATCGATACGCTAAGGATTGCATTGGCCCCCAGTTTTGACTTGTTGGATGTGCCGTCCAGTTTAATCATGGCGTTGTCCAATGCGACTTGATCCGCGGCATCCATTCCGAAAACAGCCGGTGCAATCTTATCGATCACGTTTTTAACAGCCGTGACAACGCCTTTGCCGCCAAACCGCTTGGATCGCTTGTCGCGAAGCTCCAAGGCTTCACGTTTTCCTGTGGAAGCGCCGGATGGGACTGCAGCACGGCCAACGGCACCGCAGGAAACATAGACGTCGGCTTCAACGGTAGGATTGCCTCTTGAATCGAGTATTTCCCTTGCTTTTACATCAATTATTTCTGTCATGTTTCTCTCCTGTAAAAAATGTTGAATATTTCTGTAATGACTTTAAATTGCATGTAAATTTCAGCCATACAAACCCATTTTTCCGGGTTGACAATTTGAAAATAAATGTTACTCTTCTAATAATTCAATGTCAAGGAAAGGACATCCGATATCTTTATTGCAGTTAAATTTTCTACACACAAGGCGCTGGGTTCTCTGTAATCATAACCCTTTTTAGGGGAAAAGAAAATACGGGTTCTTTTGACCCGGATCTTTACGCGTGTTATGCAAAACTCTGACTTTTATTCCAATGCACATCTCGTGGCTGCAGCCATAAGGATTCTCACCCACAAGAATTCAACACCCCCCTCCATCGATGAGATTTGCCAGACTCTGTCTTTTTCTTTGGAGCAAGGCAACTTTATCTGCAAAAAACTAAAAGATAAAGGGATCATCGAAATCGTTGAAGGCGTCTTCGGGACCCGCTTTTTTTTAAAAAACCATTTAAAAATAGAAGAAATCTCCAAGGACAAAAAGGCGGACAGTCTCGAAGACGCCGTCAAAAAATTTCAGAGTTCAAGAAAAGATATGACCCAAAAAGTAGAATTGTTTCGGGCTGAACAGGCAAAAAAGCAAAAGGACCTTTTTGCTGAACTGGAAAAAAAGCTGAAAAAAGGCTCGGCCCCTAACAAAACCACACCCTGAAAGTATTCTCTAATTGAGCGAAAGTCGAGGATGCCCCATCCGGGCAACGGCACTTAATGAGGTCATTTATGAATTTTTCTCCCAAAACGATCCAGCTTGACGACATCGCCGGCGTCATTGGCGCCGGCTTCAAAGGCCGGGATGCGATTACCTGTTATATCGGATCAAATGCAGCCACGCCCACTGCCTCGATCGAGGCGCTGACCGACGCGGTAAAATCAGGCTCACAGAGGTTGCCGTTCTTAAAAATGGTTCACATACTGTTGCAGGGGCCGGTACCCTATGTGGAGGAAGGTCTTCAGGACCGCATCATGACGTATTCAATTTTTTCCAGCGGGCCTGTACGTGAGGCAGCCAACCAGGGACGGGCCTTTTATCTCCCCTGCACCCTTGCTAATTTAGACGGTCTGATCAACCACGGGCAGAAATATGAACCCGATGTGGTCATCATGAAAGTAAGCCGGCACCCGGGCACCGGTGAATACAGCTTGGGGCTGTCGGTGGAAGCGCTGCATACCGCCATCGATTACGCCAAGATCGTTATTGCCGAGGTAGACGCCAGCATGCCGTTTACCCACGGGCAGAGCCTTGTAGACGCCCAGTCCATCGATTACCTTGTCGAAGAAGGTGTAAAGCCTGTGTACGACTTTCCAGCACCGGCTTTCGAGCACCTGTCACCGGAAGAGCGCCGAATCGGCGCATTGATCACCGAGCACTTCATCCGGAACGGGGTTACGCTCCAAGTGGGCATCGGAAAAATACCCGATGCAGTGGTGGGCACCATAAAAGAGGCAAACCCGAAGGATCTGGGGATCCAGACCGAGCTTTACGGTGACGGTTTGATGCTTTTGCAAAAATCAGGAATCGTTACCAATCGAAAAAAGAAGATCAATAAGGGTTACAGCACGACCAGTCTGATTATGGGTTCCCGGGACTTATATGACTATGTCCACATGCGCTCCGGCGTGCAGATGCGGCCATCGTCTTATACCAACGCGGCCCATACCATTCGTCTCAATCATCCCTTCGTATCCGTAAACACCGCCATCGGTGTGGATCTTTTCGGCAATGTCTGGGCCGATTTCATTGATCCCCGGCGGTACTACAGCGGCGTCGGCGGACAGCCCGATTTTATTCGCGCCATTATCGATTCTTCCATCGGTACGCCGATTATTGCAATGAAAAGCCTGACCAACAAAGGTGCATCCAAAATCAGCTTAATGCATCCACCGGGAATCAGCCTGACCGCCTCGGCCTATGACGGTGTTGTGCTGGTGACCGAATACGGAATTGCCGATCTGCGCGGATTGACGCTGGGCAACAAAGCCTTGGCCATCGCCAGTATTGCCCATCCAAATTTTCGCGATGATTTCCTGGGGCAAATCTATGATGATCCCTTGTTTACCAAACCGTTTAATTTTTCAGCAGCCAAAATTCCCCATGGCGTAACCCGCTATCAGGGAGACATTGCCATTGACGATGAAACGGCATCTTAAATCTTGCATAATTTTTCCGGCTCAGAATCCATGCAAACACTACCGGTTCCACATCGAACACTTTTTATGGTGGGAATGATACCCATGGGGTGCGCGCCAATGAAGGGCGTTTGCTCCATGTCGAATAATTAATGAACGCCTTAGTAAAAGACGGTTTTCGATTATAATCTAGAAATGAGGTGGTATGAAAAGACTTAATTCAGAGTATGTTGAAAGAGTGAACCTTCTCGTGAACAATTCGCCCTACTTTTCATTGCTTTCCATGAAAATTCTTGACGTGGGCATCGGATATTCTCATCTGGAAATTGATATTAACCAAAAACATTTACAGCCCTTCGGCCTGGTGCACGGCGGGGTTTTTGCATCCATAATCGATGCAGCTGCCTTTTGGTCGGTTTATTATGACGTTGAAGATCAAAATGCCGGGGTAACCACAGTGGATATCAAGTTAAATTACCTTGCACCGGCAGTGTCCGGGAAGCTCGTTGCAAAGGGCCGACAGATCAAACTGGGTAAAACCCTTGGATATGCAGAGGCCGAGGTGACAAATGAAGATGGGAAAATTCTGGCCCATGGAACATCAACGGTGATGATTCAGCCGGGGAGAGGGTTGACGGATGACCCGCCGCTTCCCCAAAAATTTATACCTTGATCGATCGTAAACGAAATGGATAGCTGAATTAATTGTTTCAGGGGGCGGGGTATTGAAAATCATAATAAATGAATCATCAGATTTGATCGCTTAATCGTATCTTGGGAAAACACCTTGAGACCGGCAAATTCTCCGGGCAAGAGCGATCATGCTAGGAATGTCGATTCCAAGGGGGCAGTAGCAACGTGTACACAAAACGCATCGATCCCATATATTGATGCTGATTTCTTCAAGCGCCGCCCGATCAACCTTCCCTTTCTTTTTATAAATCTTTCCGATGGAGTGAATGAACTTATAGGACGGCATATATTTCGGATCTTTATTGTACGCGTTGAACATAAAACAACTTTCGGCACACAAACTGCAATGAGCACAAACGCTCAGCGAAAGCTTCATTTTTCCTTTATTCTTTTCCAGCATGCCTCTGATGAATGATGTGTCAACGGCCGCTGTTTGTTCTTCCATCATGTTTCACTCCAAAAGCGAATTGCTTCTATCCGATTGAGCCGGCATATAAATTGTATTGGTTCCAGATTACCAGGCTCGGCTGCCCTTTCCCAAGGTATTTTGGTTTATGAGAACGAATCTGCCGACAAAGAAAAAGACCATATGGTAGATTTTTGTAAATGGAATGGCCATCAGCATGAGTTCCCCTGTCAACATGTGCAGAATGATAAATGATTTATAATCAAACGCTTGATAATATGCCAGACATCCTGTGAGAAACGGTGCGGTTGAAATAAGCAGGATTACATAATCGTAAGCCGATGAAATAACGCGTAACCGCGGCAGAAAAATTCTTCGGATTAAAAAGTAGGCCGCACAGATAAGGAATATGAAGGTTAACCCGTTTGTAAAGCGTTCTGAAAAAGAGAACAGGCTGAATCCAATCGCTTCTTCGATCAAAATGTTATGAGCCAGCAAAAAAATCGGCGTGATGATCAGGAATAGATGGAAAATACAGCTAACCACAATAGTTGTCGGACTGGTTCCGATGATTGTCAATTTTAGATTCGAAAAAAATCGGGCGAGGTCCTTTAGCGAGAAATTTCGAGGAGATTTTTGTTTTATGGACCCAATTCGTTGGATCCGGATGTTTCTTTTTTCAACTTTTGTCAGCGATATGAAATGAATGGTTCGAAGGATCGTACCGACAATACATACGGACAAGGATATCCATACAAACGGACCTCGGGCTAAATTGTAAATAACGTCATCCGATAAAATGGCGGATAGTTCCATACAACACACATAATCTCTTAAAACAATTCTCTTTCGTGTAGAATTGAATGTTCGTTCAAGAAGCGCTATGCGACCTTTTTTAGGTATCGGTCTTCATATGGTTCTTGGACGATAGTCCGTTGAACCTGATCTTGCCATTGCGGCGGGTTTTTAATTTTTAAAATGCAATCCAGGCGGTTCTGTTTTTTTAAGCGTTCATAAATGTCATACCAAGCACATGAGACGTCATCCATGCCCTTAAACATGCTTACTTCACACAAGCCTTTTTGGGTACCGCCGCAGGGGCCATTGAAAAGCCCTTTTGCACATCGTGTTACCGGACAAATTCCGCCGGTATAGGCCAACATGCATTCACCGCAGGCCCGGCATTTTTCTTCATATATCCCGATGCCTCTGTCAACGCCGATACCAACGGTGTTGATCGCAGGGAAAACCGGTTTTTCCGTAAACCGCTCAGCAAGATACTGTACGCCCGCGCCACAAGCCATGGATAAAAGACAATCATGTTCCTGAACGATTTCATCTAATTCAGCCAAGAACTGCATATTGCACTGACGTTCGATAGTTAAGGTTTTGATACATTTTCTTGTTTTATCCGGTTTATATAGCCGATTTAGATCGGCTTTAAGGACGTTGGTTTCTTTTTGGCCGCCGGCCATGCACACCGAGACACAGCCACCGCATCCGACAATTAAAATATTGTTATATGCGTCGATGAAGGATTTTATTTCCTCCAACGGTTTTCTTTTACCTTTTACCATTTCTACCTCCGAAAATAGGGCTATCCGGTTTTTGTTTTGATATGGCATTCTCCACAAAGGATGGGCCCGGTTTTCATATTCGCTGCACTTAACCGGTCATGGCAGCCCATACACTGCCTGTGATACGCGCGTTGGAGATTGTATTTTACCTTATTATTATGACAAGATGCGCATAAAATTTCCAGATCGCCCTCTTCCAGGTCACCCGCGTCTAAAATATTTTTGCCGGTTTCATATTTATGATGGCATTCCAGGCAATCCTGGTTCTCCATGTGTTGATCATGGTAATTTTCTAGAAACATAACCGGCGGCCGGCGGTGAGGAGCAAACTCATTATTGGGATCGATCTTAGCATTAAGGATGGTAAGGCTGATAAATACCGTTCCCAAAACAACAAACAGCGTCAAGCAAACAATTTTTTTCAGATTAAAATTCATCGTACTCTTCGGAATAACATCTGTTTAACCATTTGATATCATGAATTAATGATGGAAAAAAATAATATCTAAATTCGTTTATCATCAAAAAACACAAGTCCGGCAGGTGCCACAAAGAGGCACCTGCTGTCAAGAAAAAATAGTGAAGCTCCCCGCTCCAAGGGGCGGGGAGCTGCTGGCATAATTTTTATAAAAAATTTTAGTGATCTCCTTCATAGTATTTGCATGTATGAATCTCTAAATCCTTGAGTATATACTGCTGCCGTATTTTTCTGGTATTCGAAAAGTCTTTTCCCTGTTCCAGTCGTACCATTTGATAAAAGTCACACCTCTCGCAGGCGCATTCTTTTGATGCAAATCCTTCCCGAACTCGGCCAAGGCAAAGGGTTCCGGATACTGCCCAGCAGGCACGACCCCCCTTGTTGCCCTGGTTGATACCTTCAAATGCCGGGTCTTCCGCAGCCGGACATACCCCCAATTCATCGACGAATTCACCGCCCGGTTCTCTTCCGCACTCCATAAATTCCCAGCAATTGGCTTTCGGCAAATTTTCCCACCGTCCCCTGAGGGTCCGAATGTTTAGGTTTAAATGGTCTTTGTATTTTTTTCCCACATGACGTTTCAGATCGCCCAAAATGAGTGCCCGGCGGATTTCTCGGGTGTCTTGCAATTTACATCCCTGCTGCATTAGAACCAACTTGAAAAAACTACATTGTTTGCAATCGCTGAGTTTCATTGCAAAGGTACCCTGCACTTTTCCTTCACAGAGTGTCCCTGAAATCGCCCAGCAGGCACGCCCGCCGCTCTTGCCCTGGTTCATACCGTCGAGGCTCGTGTCACGTGCAGCCGGGCATATTCCATATTCAGACACATTGTCGCCGCCCGGCTCCCTGCCACACTTATTGAATTCCCAACAATTCATTTTTGCCATGTTCATTTCCTTTTTATTCCCGGAAGATATTCCCGTTAAATTTATGCGCCCTGCAATATCCACCCGGAAGCGCTGAGAGCCATTGCATTCTAGAATTTGTTGTTAAAAATTTGAGCAAATGGTTTTCGTATAAGTTAAGGTGCTAAATCTGACACATTGTGTCATTCAAAAAACATGCCAATACCATCGAACCCTTAGATATTGCATCGGAAATGCTTCTTATTGCGCTTTAATCGGTGTCTGGGTCAAAATTTCCGTCCATTTTGGAAAATTAAATTCCAAAATGGATTTTTATCCGCCTTTAAATTTTGCTAAACATGGCAATCATTCATCGATACCCCATATTGACGCCCCAATTCTACACGATGCGCCCACATGTGTTCTGCTTATGACCCTGGGGTCGATGCCTTTTTGGGCCCTGTTACTGCTATGGGTTGCACCGCCGCCGCCACTCAAAAACCAACTCATAAACACGTTCATTGTTGCCGTATCGTCGGGCATTATTGGGACTTCAATATTTTATAACGCAAGAAACTCATCAAAATCTCCTTACGTTATATCAGGGGTTGATGCGACTCAATCCGGTGGAATTGTGTTTTCTCTGGTGGGTGAAATACTGATGTTAAATGGTGCGTGGCCTCAGCTAACCGGCGTTGTTGGAATTATTTTGATCGTGGTGGGGATTATCGGCTACAGCTTGAAAAGATATTAGAAGCTGTCTCAAAAATAGTCGGTTACACGTCATACGGTTGTTGGGAACACATACGGGGCGTTCGACAGAAAAATGATGGGAGGCCCTTCATTTTGTCTTTAAATTCCGACGCCGTCCTTGTTCCTCAATTTGACAACCAACGCTTCAGGGTCTGTGTTTCAGTTTTTCCAGCGGGGGATTCACCCCAAGATCGAATATTTCATATTCCGTCTCACCATCGAGGAATTTTTCGAGTTTTTGTTCTATGGATTTCCGCAACTCGCTGTTTTTCCATTTATTCCAATATTCGATACTCCTCCAGTTTGAGACGATCACAACGCGAAACGGATCGTCATGGTCCCACATGGTCTCAGCGGTTATGTACCCTTCCTGGTCCATAGCCCCAAAACGAATCTCTTTTATGACCTTGTTGATGTCGTTGACATACCCCTCTTTGAATCGTCGTTTTATTAACACCTTGATTGGCATTGTTCTCCCCTTTGGTGGCCGGATTTTATCTTTTGATTTTTAATGGATTTTTCGGTATGGGTAATCCGCATCGATCGACGGCGCACACATCCTGTTTTTATTGTTAATAAGTGGCATAAAAAAAGATATTTATCAAAACATATTCCGACTTTTCTTTATCAAAGGTGGGTGTGCGGAACCGATGCATGGATTTCAAGCCTATTTTAAAAAATTTTCCGCCGATCATGGCCGGAAAAAAGGAGAATCCCCGTATGGCTCAATTTACAAATACCATGGAAATCTTCAAACTGCTCGATAAATCGAATTGTAGAAAGTGTTACAAGCCGACATGTCTGGCATTTGCTGCCGCCGTATTCCAGGGTGAAAAACAGCTCGACGAGTGCCCGCATCTGGAGCGAGAGATCATCGAGAAGTATGGCGGACCGGCCGCCAATCATATGACGCTGGTGCAGGAGCGGGAACAGGCCATGGAACAGTTGAAAGGAAAAATTGCCACCCTGGATCTTGGTTTGGCCGCCCGGAGATTGGGGGCCCGGTTTTCTGACGATAAATTGACGATCAAGTGTCTCGGCAAGGACTTCAGCGTCGATACAAGGGGGAACATTACAACCGACATCCACGTCCATTCATGGATAACGATACCTGTACTCAACTACATCCTCCATGGTGCAGGCGTCCCTGTTTCAGGAAAATGGACTCCATTCAGGGAACTGGACGGCGGGAAGACGTGGTATCGGCTTTTTGGACAACGATGCGAAAAACCCTTAAAAAAAGTGGCGGACACCTATACCGATCTTTTTGAAGATATGATTCACCTTTTCAACGGCCGGCAAGTGGAAAAACATTACAACGCCGATATTTCACTGGTGTTGCACCCGCTGCCCAACGTGCCGCTTCTGATCTGCTACTGGAAGCCCGAAGATGGACTCGAATCGAGCCTCAACATTTTTTTCGATGCAACCGCCGAAGAGAATCTCAACATTGAATCCATCTATATTCTGGGTGCCGGACTGGTGATAATGTTTGAAAAGCTCGCTGTTCGGCACGGTATACAATAATCATATATCCTATATGGGCAAACCGGATTCCTCACATCCACATAAGCGTCGACCCCGGTGCGGGTCCCACGATTATCTTGACCTTTCAAGGGCAATGGTGTATTTAATTTATTAAGTTAAAACAATCTGGTATCGAATCTCATTTGCGCCCGAGTGCGGGACTCGGCGTATTCCGCTGATTTCAAATTTTCTATCAAGCCGTTACAGATCTAATCTATCCGCCCAGTGAACCATAGAAGTCCCATTACCGTTGTCGAGTGATTTCGGCGGTCCGTTTTTCAATGGTGTGAAGCCTATCATGCAGAAGGTCCTTAAAATCCCGGATGGAGCCTCACCGATTTTTTGAAATGGATGCTGAGTTTTAAGATATTTTTAACCTCTAAACATAAGGGGGATGCAAATGTTTTGTTATCAATGTGAACAGACGGCAAAAGGTACAGGGTGTACGGTGCAGGGTGTTTGCGGTAAAAAACCCGAGGTGGCGGCCCTGCAGGATCTGCTCCTCTATACGCTCATGGGACTGTCCCAGGTCGCCCAAGCGGGGCGAAAAGCTGGGATCACGGATCCGGACATTAACGTTTTTACGGTTAAAGCGGCCTTTTCCACGTTGACCAATGTAGATTTCGATCCCGATCGTTTTCTGACGTTGATTCATCAGGCTGCAGAAAAGCGTGATCAGCTCAAAGAAAAGATTACCAACGCCGGTGGAACTGTGGATTTGCCCGACGGTCCTGCCGGATTTACCCCCCTACCCACCTTGGAAGAATTGATCGAGCAGGGTGAGGCGGTGGGCCTGAAATCCTATCCCGGAGACGACCCGGATATTCTTTCTTTGAAGCACACCGTTCTTTTCGGCATAAAGGGGGTCAGCGCCTATGCAGACCACGCCCAAATTTTTGGCCGGGAGGATGATGCGGTGTATGCTTACATTCATGAAGGTCTGGCGGCCATCCAGAGAGACGATTTAAGCGTGGACGACTGGGTGGGTCTGGCCCTTCGGTGTGGCGAAGCTGCCTACAAAGCCATGGAACTGCTCGATGCCGGGAACACGAGCACATACGGCCACCCGGTGCCCACCAAAGTCCCCTTGGGATACAAAAAAGGAAAGGCCATTTTAGTGTCGGGACACGATTTGAAAGATCTTGAAGAGCTTCTCAAACAGACCCAGGGCAAAGGCATTTACATCTATACCCATGGCGAGATGCTTTCCACCCATGGATACCCGGCGTTGAAGAAATACGAACATTTTTATGGTCAGTTTGGTACGGCCTGGCAAAAGCAGATCAAAGAATTTTCTGACTTTCCCGGCGCCATTTTAATGACCACCAACTGTATCCAACGGCCCAAGAACGAATATAAAGACAATATTTTTACCTCCGGAATGGTCGGCTGGCCGGGTGTTCCCCATATTTCCGATCTGAATTTTCAACCGGTGATTGACAGAGCCCTTGCGCTGCCCGGCTTTCTGGAAGATGGAAACGGCCGGGAAGTCACCGTGGGCTTTGCCCGAAACGCAGTCCTGGGTGTTGCGGATACGATCATCGAAGCGGTCAAGGCCGGCGCCATCCGGCACTTTTTTCTGGTGGCGGGCTGTGACGGCGCCAAGCCCGGGCGTAATTATTACACCGAATTTGTGGAAAAGGTTCCCAAAGACTGCGTTGTGTTGACCCTGGCCTGCGGCAAGTATCGCTTTTTCGACAAAGACCTGGGCGATATCGGCGGCATCCCGAGGCTGCTGGATGCCGGTCAGTGCAATGACGCTTACTCGGCGGTTCAGATCGCTGTGGCCCTTGCCAATGCCTTTAATGTGGATGTGAACGAACTTCCCCTTTCTATGATCATATCTTGGTATGAACAGAAGGCGGTGTGTGTCCTGTTGGCGCTGCTGCATTTGGGAATCAAGGGCATCCGACTCGGCCCGACACTCCCGGCTTTTTTAACACCCAATGTGCTTGAAACGCTGGTGAAAACCTTTGACATCAAACCGATTGCCACGCCGGAGGAGGACCTGAAGGCCATTTTGGGATGACCCCAAGGGGTTGGGCAGAAAAACCCTAAAACCCTAATTGAGCGAAAGTTTATAATATTTCTCCCAGTTTGTTTACGATCAATTAGGGTAAAAGAAAAGCGTGGATCATCAGGCCGATGCCACGCTTTTCCATTTTACTAAGGAATTCATTGCGTATCCGACAGTTAGCGAAATCCCTTTATTGGCTGTTTAGGCAAGATCCGCCAGTGCCGCCCGAACACCGGCGGCGTAATCCGGATGTACCTTATCGAAATGTCCCAGCTGGCGCTCGACAATGAAATCCGGGACGCCCTGCATGGCCTCGGCGATATTAGAAAAGAGCCGGGCCTTCTGGCCGTCGTCGAACAGATTGAACAGCGCACGGGGCTGGCCGTAATCGTCGTTGCCTTCGCGGTGGTTGTAACGGTCAGCGTCTCCCGAGATTTTCAGCGGCGGTTCTGCGAAATCCGGACTTTCCACCGGACCCTTGAACGAGTTCGGCTCGTAAAAAGCATCCGGATTCGGGAAGTTCGGGAAGAAGCGCATGTGTCCATCCTTGTGGTAATGATTCACCGGGCATTTTGGCGCGTTCACGGGCAGCGCCTCGTAATGCGTGCCGAGACGGTGACGGTGTGCATCGGCATAGGAGAAGATGCGTGCCTGCAGCATCTTGTCCGGAGAGAAGCCGATGCCCGGAACGATGTTCGAGGGCGAAAAAGCGGCCTGCTCCACCTCGGCGAAATAATTATCGGGGTTGCGGTTCAGTTCCATCTCACCCACATCGATCAGGGGGTAGTCCCCGTGGGGCCAGACCTTGGTCAGATCGAAGGGGTTGTATGATGGTTTTTCGGCATCCGCTTCCGGCATGACTTGCACACAAAACCGCCACTTAGGGAAATCGCCTTGCTCGATTGCGTAGAAGAGATCTTCCTGAGTGGATTCGCGAGTCCGACCGACGACCTCCGCAGCTTCGGCATTGGTCCAATGTTTGTGGCCCTGCAGGGTTTTAAAATGAAACTTCACCCAAAAACGCTCATTTTGGGCGTTGATGAAGCTGTAGGTGTGGCTGCCGTAACCGTTGATGTGACGGACGCCGATGGGCAGGCCGCGATCCGACATCAGGATGGTCACCTGGTGCAAGGATTCCGGAGACAGGGACCAGAAGTCCCACATGGCCGTTCCCGAGCGCAGATTGGTCTTTGGATGCCGCTTCTGGGTATGGATGAAGTCCGGGAACTTATACGGGTCGCGGACGAAAAAGACCGGCGTGTTGTTGCCCACCATGTCCCAGTTGCCTTCCTCGGTGTAGAACTTCAATGAAAAACCGCGCACGTC
>Ga0307380_10004920_pt1 | contig 17877 bp, 26 predicted proteins | sample UN3MG_FD_202239 | JGI IMG/M metagenome (GOLD analysis project Ga0307380, IMG submission 202239) | Soil microbial communities from Risofladan, Vaasa, Finland - UN-3 | ecosystem: Environmental > Terrestrial > Soil > Coastal area > Acid sulfate soil | place: Finland: Risofladan, Vaasa | collected...
TTAAACATTAGAGTTACCTCTGGAAGACCTTTTCCGTTTGGATAGCCAGCATCAGCAAGATACTTTCTTGCCATCTCTGGATCGTATGGATAGCCAACCCCTTCCTTGACTCCATCAACGTAGCCAGGAATGCCTGGCGAGATGAAGGTCTGCGCTGCACCCTGTCCGCCTTTTAGTACGTATTCAATGAGGGATTCGCGGTCAATGGCAGAAGCGAACGCTTTACGTACTAATGGATTGTCGAATGGTGGTTTTAGGTTATTAAACCCGTAAAAATAGGTACCCCATCTTTCTGTTACGTGTAGTTCCTTACTGAGGATTGGATCATTCTTTATCCTGTCAATATCCTCAAGGGGAATATTCCTTTCACAGTCTAATTTCCCTGTCTCATACATGGTCATCGCTGTAGATGCTTCAACGATTATGGAACAGTAAACCTTATCGATCTTGACATGAGGCGCATTATAGTACTCAGAATTCTTTTCCAAGACCAAATAGTCCTGGTGTTTCCATTCGCTAATCTTATAGGGACCATTGGTAATGATATTCCCAGGCTCAATCCATTTATCCCCATACTTCTCGATCGATTGCTTAGGAACAGTCACACAAACACGACTGGCAAGTGCAGAAAAAAATCCTACCGGGTGTTCCAGAGTAAATTCTACGGTGTAATCATCAACTGCTTTTATGCCAACATTTTCTAATGGTCCTTGACCAACATTGTAAGGCTCCGCCCCTTTGACTACCCATAACAGGTTAGCCGAAGAAGCAGCAGTCTCGGGAGCGAGCATCCGGAGCATTGAATAGACAACATCGTGCGCAGTTATCGGTACGCCATCTGTCCATACAACATCATTGCGAATCTGGAAGGTCCACTTTAGGCCGTCATCCGATACGTTCCAACTTTTGGCAAGTTCGGGGATGATTTTCCCTGTCTCAGAGTCGTAGTTAGTCAAACCAAGAAAAATTTGACCAATTATAAGTAATGAGGTGGTGTCATGAGCCAAAGCAGGATCCAGGGTAGGAGGTTCACTGTCTAAATTCCATTGAAGGGTTACCGGTGCTGTGAGAGCTACTAAACTAAACCCCATTATTAAGCTTAAAATCAAGATTAATGTTAAAATACTTCTCTTCATTATTAACTATTCTCCTTTTTCTTAATTTTTATTAATTACTTAAAAACTAACTCTTCAAGACATTTATATTTCCTCTCTTTTCGCCTCCCTTTTTAATTTAATCGGGCCCCCAGCTATTTTATCAGCCAATATCTACTGTCTCCGGTTAGTCCCAATTAAAAGAAGTAATTTTAGGGCATTGTGGTAATCTTCTATGCTCATCATCTCTACCTGGCTGTGGGTATATTTTACCGGGATACATAGGGGAATTGAATTCAATCCCGCTTCAAAGGCAGCGGCGGCATCAGTACTTCCACCGGTTACAATCTCTTGAACTTCTATTTTATTTCTTTCAGCAATTCCCTTTACAAAATCCCTGAGCTTTAAAGAAGATACCCCTTTTCTGTCCGCCAATCTAATTACCGGACCTCTCCCTGTACGGGCTGGACTCTGATAAAAATTCCCCCAGGGAAGATTACCAGCCGAGATTGTATCTAAGGTATAAACTTCATCAAATGAATTATGGGCAGAAAAGGCTTGCGCCCCTCGTAATCCAGTCTCTTCCTGTATGGTCCATACTAAGGTTATAGTATTTTGGGGAAGATCCTGGAGAAAATTTTCTAAAAGAAGCAGATTTAGGGCACACCCCACCCGGTCATCAAGAGCTCTGGTAACTACGTATTTTTCGTCAAGTATTACAAAATCCTTCTTTAATCTGGCCGGTAAGACCGGGATAATCCCTCTTTCTATCGCTTCCCGATCACTTTCCACCCCTATATCTATATAGAGGTCATCCCAGCTTAGCACTTTATCCATCTCTTCTTTTTTTGATAAATGAGGTGGCTTAAGCCCGATTACACCCTGAACTATTCCTTTATCTGTTAAAATCTCTACTATCCGATTATAGACACCTCTGACATCCCAGCCACCTATCGGCTTAAATCTCAGGTAGCCATTTTTCTCAACATAAGTAATCAAGAAACCAAGCTCATCCATATGTGCCATAAAAGCAATTCTTTTTCCTCCACTTCCTATTGTGGCAGAAAGATTGCCTACTTCATCCTCTTTAAATTCTACCTGGGGAAACAATTCTTTAATCTTTTCTCTTATCGGTCCCTCAAAACCACTTATACCAAAGGTATTTACTAATTCTTTTAATAGCTGAATTTTATCCATTTTTATCTCCTTCATTCATTACCACCTCCTATTATTTAATACTTAAGAATTCGGAATTTATTTTCTCTATTTAGATATATTAAAAATGTCTTCTCCAGTCATTCCCTTGATTCCTCTATCCTTTTCCTTAACTCCTCCTTCTTAGCCTCGTAAAATTGATGCAGTTCCTTATTTAAAGTTTCCGGGCCAATGCCCAGAATTTCGGTAATCTTTTCAATGCGTCTTTTGGAAGGGACAAGTCCCCCAATCTCAAATTGAGAAATATAAATCTGAGAAACTCCCACCAAGAGAGCCAAATCTGCTTGGGTCAACCCCTTCTCTTCTCTCCTCTTCTTAATCGGATTAATTATCATTTCCCCCCTTGCCTCCTAAATAAAAAAAGGCCTGACTTTTAACAAAGCCAAGCTTTTATTGTTTTTTTCTTTTATGTGATATAATAAATGAAGAGCTCGAGGAAAATAAGGTTTTCGGCTCTGTTCCGGGCCCGCTTATCTCGTTCAAAGGATGATAACGGGCTCGTTTCTTTATATTTATATATAGTATACATATATTTAGATAAATGTCAAGTCTTTATCGGTCTAAATTATTTCTTTGTGCCCATATTCTTTTTACACAACGTTTTGAGCAATACTCCTGGTCTGATCTTACTGGAATAAAAATTCTGTTGCAATCCTTGGCTTTACACCTTCTTACGGAAATATGTTTAATCCAAGTCCAGTAGACCCAATAAAAGGCTAAAGTCCTACCCGGAGGTATGCATATATGTAAAGAGGGATAAAAATGTGGGTTACCCTCTTCGGGGTAACTCTCTATTTTTATCTTCTTATTTTTTAACATAATCTCCTCTAGAATTTTTATATCCTCTTCATTCGGTCTTTGACCAGAAATAGCCCTATCGGTCATCTCTCTAAAAACAGCCAAATAGTACTCAGAGTCCCTTTTGATATGTTCTAACTCCTCTGCAGAAAATATCCCCGAAGGCAAAAGTTTAAAACTTTGGGAGGGAATCCCTTCATTATACAATCTTACCCCGTATTCCCCAGGGAAGTTCTTGGGAACCTTACAGCTCCCGGAAAGTGAGACTAAAAATTCGGAATAGTCTATTCCCAGAGCTTTGATTAGCACTGCATCGAAAATTTCTCTCTTTTTATCTTTTATCATCTCTCCCCCTCCAAGAATTTTTTTAGATCTTTATCTGAAACATACCATAATTTACCCATTTTTTGACCCTTGATCCTGCCTTGCCTTATATATGCCCTTATGCAGTTTACGTTTAGGGGTAATATCTTGACTAAATCGATTGTCAGGTAATACTTTTCCCCTTTAATTTTAATAGGCATAGATTTAATCCTCCTTTTTTTTATTTAATATTTATAGCAATTTTACCATAAGTAAGCAAGTATAAAAAACTGTATAGATTAATTACCTGTTTTTATCCCTGGAATATACACCCACATAAATAAAAAAAGAGCGTATTTCTACTCTCTAATTTAGTCCAATATAATCTAATATAATTTTTCTTTATTATCTTTTGAAAACTTTATACCATAAGAGTTTTAACATAAACAGGCAATTTTATTTTTAGCGGAATTTTCCCTTACATTCCAGCATATTTTTTGCCCGAGTAATCCCCGGATAACTGCTAAAAAATAAAAGCCTTTTATTATGTTTTTTGTAAACTTTGTAAACTTTAACCTCTCTTTTTAGTAACTCCCTGGTAACGCCTTGGCACCTCTTATAACTGAAAATTATCTGAAGGAATACTGCAATCTTTTGTAACTTTTTGTTTAGATGTTATTTCATTAACAATGTTATAATATAAGGGGTTTTATAAACAGGAGATCAAAAAAGAGTTGAATCATGAATATCAGTAAATCAGTTAAAAAGTTAGTAATCAGAGATTGTGCTAATTACGATGAAGTCTTGAATGATATAAAAGATTATTGTTGTTTGGAATGGACCAAAGGCTATCGTTGTATCTTCTTTCTCAAGGAAAATACCGAATGTGATTATTTTGAGAGGGCCGTCTTACCAATGAATCCTCAATTAGAAGCACTTTATCAAGCTAAACATATAGCTAAAGAAGTAGGATATGAACTGACTAAAGGGGAGAAAGAAAACATTTTAGAACAGGAAAGTTCTGTAAAAGGGAAAGTAAAAGTACACTGCAAAAAATGTGGAAAGACTTTTCTGGCTGATAATTATAGACAGCAATATTGTAATTTTTGCAAAAGGTCTATTAGAAGAGAAAGTAATAGAAAAGCAAAACGAAAGGAAAGAAGTATAGATGTCAGCAATCAGCCTTCTGAAACCGTTGATATATAAGGGATGAAAAATACGATTTTGGGGGGGGTCAGTAGGTTAACACCTATTTTTGACTTACAAAAATAAAAATCCTTATTTTACAAGGGTTCCAAGTTATTTGTTTCTCCGGAGAAACATTTCTAAAATTGAATAATAAAATGATTCCCTACGGACATGGCTCATCCCTTTAAACTTTTTTATTTGCTTTAATCGGGTTTTCCTGATAAGAATATTTCACAAAATCTATACATCCAACAGAAGGAAGTCTAAAGGTAAAGACCGTTTTACTATTATAATTTGTAACAGCAAAGTCTCCTTCTGAGATTATATCCATTCCTATTAAAATTTCATATTGCCCAATCAGTTTCCCTTCTGTTACTTTCAAATTATAAAATACAACTCCGCCTGGCAGCCAAATATTAACTAAATATATATTAGCTGTATCAATACCACTTGCTGTATATACTTCGACCATTCCTATTGGCTTTAAATCAAACTCCTGTACAACCTTTTTAGTGATAACACTTCCTGTTGCCCCAGTATCCCATATAGAACTATATTTTTTATGGTTATAATCTTTTAAAGAAAGATGTTTGGGATTTGAAGGAGAGACTGCTTTAGTAATTGTTACTTCATTGCTTAATACTCTAGATATTTTTTTATAAGCTGTGGTAAAAGATCGCATATTGTCGTACCTTTTTAAAAATTAGCTAAAAATTACTCTTGAATGATAAGTCTGGGTATAACTTTCTTTCCCTGGTGTACATTTTTGTACTAAAAAGGTTCCCAGGGGTTCATTTTTTGAAGTTTCCTGAACCGCTTTTACCTCCGAATCATAAACGCCAATTACTTTTTTATTCTTTATTACAACGTACTTATTGTTATATCGCTTTACCAACTTATTCTGATTTTCGATATAATACTTAAATTCTTTTTCTAATGGTTTGGACATTTTATATCACCTCTAATTTAAAATGTCATTGATACCTTTACTTAACCCTGTCTAATCGGATCAATTTATTATTTTACTCTCTCTTTTAATTCTTTACCGGCTTTGAAGAAGGGGACACTCTTGGCCGGTACAGATACTTTTTCACCGGTGAGTGGATTTCTGGCCATTCGAGCAGCCCTTTTTCTAATACCGAAAGTACCGAAACCTATCAATTTAACGACATCACCTTTAGCTAAACAATCAGTAATAGTTTCGAATACACATTCAACAGCTTTTTTAGTTTCCACTTTGGTGCATTCTATTCCCTTTGCCACCTCATCGATTAATTCGCCTTTGTTCACTTTAGAAGGCCTCCTTTTTATTTTTTTAACAAAATGTAATAACTCATAGAACTCATAGAAATAAGAAAACATAATTGTTGAAGCACTACTTTTATATATTATACGACATTTATTTAAAAAATCCTTCTTTTTTAGATAAATTATTTTAAAAAATATAAATATAAAAGAGATAAAAGAGACATAAAAGAAATATAACAGATGACCGGTGATAAGGATCGGGGAGGAGCAACATGCGCGTACCAGCCCCATAAGCATATCACAATTTTACCCACACGGTGTAAGGGTGCCATTTTGCCCTTTGTTCGCAATGGTTTCAATTTTTATCTATTTGCACTCAAAGCACTCATATATCTCCTTTTTGATTTATTTGATTGATCAAATCCTTTCAGATCCTCTCAACTCCTCTGAAACGCTGTAACACTGAAATTTCCCCACTCTTAGCGATTAATTGCTACAAAATTGCTTAAAACTGTTGGTTCTGTGTAAAACCCTGAAAATTACCCGTTTACAGCGATTTTCTGACTCACTGACTCATTCATAGCTTCTCGAGAATTTTCTTCATGCGATACAGACCGAGGAAGGCTACCGGGAGATATTATCTCCGAGAAAATCCGGCGACCCCCGCCCCCCTGCCTTCGTGTATTCTCCGGATTCAAGGAATCAATCAATTAATTAATGGCCAGGGACCGAGACAACCGGCCTCAACCTAGCCCAAAATGGCTTAATTAGTTTAGATCTCAATTTATCTTCAATGGTGGGAGAGTTTTATTGAATTGTTTTAAAATAATACTTGACAATGAGGGTAAGTTGTGTTATCATTAGTTAGGCCTGAAAATAAAGGCTTTCCCGGTCTTTATCAATAAAATAAAAGGAGGATCTTAAAATGAAATTGCTAACCAAAGAAATCGAGAAGAAATTGCCTAAACTGTATTCTCAGGAGCATGAAGAAAACCCGGTAATAATCGTTAAGTTCTTTTGCCCCTGGAATCAATGGACCTGGTTCGCTTACGAGGGCGAAAAGCAAGAAAATGACGATTGGCTATTTTTCGGAATGGTTCACGGAGACGATCACGAAATCGGCTATTTTTTACTGAGCGAATTAAAAAGTGTTTCCGGGCCTTTTGGTCTGAAGATCGAAAGGGATAAGTATTTCGATAATCATCGATTAAATGAATTTAGATAATAGGAGGTTTTTAAGATGAAAAAACACGAGGCAAAACACATTATAACGGTTTTGATGAATGCTCAAAGATCAGGGATCGAGGCCGGAGAATCCAAACTAAAAGAATTACAAAAGGCCGGGCCAAGGTGGGCAGTTAAAGACGAAAACAAAAATAAAATTGTTGGTACTTTGCTTGATGTTTGCGGTTTTGCTGCGCTGCATTTAGCCGGTCATAGTAAAATCGTCAGAGCTTTTAAGGCCTTAGGTAGTCCGGATCGATACGGAGATCTAGCCATTAATGGTTTTAGTATCTCAAAAAATGATTACCGGGGCGGTTACGGATTGAGGGCAAATTTAAGCAATAGACAAGAGCTTTCAGTCCAGGAGTGGGCGGTTGAATCTTTTTGTGATTACTGCAAGGCTCACGGTTTAGAGTGCAGCTGGTCCTCAAGGATTGATTAAGCCGGTTTATAGGTGCCAGGTCAAGCCTGGTACTTATTAAGCCTACTTGATAGGTCTTTAGAAAATAAATAAATGGAGGTTTATTATGGAGATTTTAAAAACTATTCTTATTATAGTAATTTTTTTTGTTGCTACCCCTTTTACAATGGCACTAGCTAAATTAAGTGGTTTAAGTGAATTCTCACAAAAATTAATCGCGACTTTCGAAATACTTATATGTTTTGCAATAGCATATATAAAAACAAAAAATGGAGGTTCTTAAAATGTATATCAAATGTAATTCTACGGTTAAGGTTCACAATGCCGAAACAGTTGCGGGAATCTTCCGGGATGTCTTAAAAAATGAATGTGAAATTGATCAGTATAAAGAACATTTTTGGGTCATAGGTTTAAATACAAAAAATAGGGTCCTATATCTTGAATTGGTTAGCCTAGGAACATTAACCGAAAGTTTAGTTCATCCCCGGGAAGTTTTCCGGAGTGCAATTATTAAAAATATTTGCAATCTGATTTTTTGTCACAATCACCCCAGCGGAGAGGCCGAGCCAAGTTCTAACGATATAACAGTAACCAAAAGACTAAAGGAAGGAGGCGAGTTATTAGGAATAAAGATTTTAGATCATATCATTATTGGGGAAAATGATATCTTTAGTTTTAATCAAGAAGGTATTTTATAAGGAGGTTTTTTTTATGGATAAGGTTTTAGCTACTTTTTACGATAAGGGAAAAGCGGAAAAGTGGACTAAAGAACTGAATAAATTACTTATTGATCCTAGCCGGAAGTATCGGGTTGATTGTTTTTATACTGCTATTTGTTGCCCGGCCGGTGGTTGCTTTGAGATCTATTTAGAAAAAAATCATGAGGAGGTTAAATAAAATGAAATTCTTAGGAGTGCTTGATAAACCGGTAATCAATAAAGAGGATAATATACCCCAGCCTGGCGATATTGTTTACGCTAAAAATAGCAATAATTGCCTAATCAAAGATGGCACCTATGGGGTTATTGAAAGCGTAGACGGTAAAACTGTTAGAGCCGGTTGGAACATTACCACACCATATTTTGATAAAGGATCTTGCTCTGTATCAGGGGGTCCGGTGATCGGGCTTAAAACTGAAAAAGTGAGGCCAAAATTTAATAAAAGAATCATTATATTTTGGAGATTTAAAAATGGTGAAATGAGGGCTCACAACGGAGAAGATTTTGCCGGCCAGGTTAATATTTTTGAATATGATTTTAAATCTTAAGCAGTCAGAACTCCGGGCGTTATTTTTTAAGAGAGACAATACCCGGGGTTGTGATTACTTAGAATTATGTAAAGTAAAAGCAAGGTATAATCTATAAGCCTTGCTTTAAATTCGTTGCTTATACGCAATCCTAGAGCGTTAAAAATAGGAAAGGAGGCTTAAATTGACTAAAATATCGTATTTGAAAAGGATCATTGATGAGAAGTTTAAAGCCGGTCCGGATAACGTTGCCTTGTTGTTGAAGTTTTTAAGCAAGACCGAAGAGAAAGAGCTTTCCCGGTGGTATGTTATAACCCGGGAACCTTTGGGATTTGCAAAGTTTGAAAAAAAGAAGGGGGTTTTTGATGAGGATAACGGCCAGTTAAAATTTTTTTAATGGAGGTAAATTAATAATGAAATGGATCAAGAAATGGAAAGTCAAAAGCGAAAATGGCAATGGTAATTATGTGGTTGCCCTGTCGGATAAAAATGAGTGGGGTTGTTCCTGCCCGGCCTGGAAGTTTCACCGGATAGAATGCAAACATATTATAAGAGTGAGGCTAAATCCTGACCTATACGAAATTGAAAAACCATTTAAAAAACCTGAATATATTTTAGCAATGGTGGAAAAACCCACTTACAAAGAAAAAGAAAACAAACTTTTCATCCCGCTGATCAGGATAGAACCTTACGATTATAAAATGGAGTCTCTTATCTGTTACACTATGGCGAAATATGGTTATTTGTGGAAAGAGATTAAAGAAATAAGGAATCTAAATGCTGTCTGGACCCTGAAAAAAGTAAATGAAATTGTGAAATATTGTAATATTTAAATACAAGTTACAAAATTAAACAAGAATGTCTATCATTTAGAGATTAAGGGTGCTATAATTAATTTAAAGAGGTGATTATATGAAAGAGCTGGTAAGAAGTGAATTGATAAAATTGGTTAAAACTAAATCTCTCCGGGAGATTGGCGAAATGTACGGGGTCACTTATGAGCGGATCCGTCGAATATGTGTTGATTGGGGGATAGCTAGGAGGGGCTGGAAAAGGATCAGCTTGGTGGATGATAGGCAAAAAAATGAAAAAGAATAAAAAGTTCTTCCGTGGTTTCCCGATAATCAAATTTAGGATATTCTTTTAATGTTTCCATAAAAGCATAAGCGTCAATTCTTATATTCTCTTTATTTCTTTTCATATAAACCCCTTATATCCCAAAGCCATTAATAACTTCTTTATTTTCATCATCATTAATTCCAATGTACCGGAAAGTTACTTTAATATTCCGGTGATTTAATAGGTTAGAGATCCGTTCAATACTTACGCCCTGCATCCTCATATGATATCCGAAGGTTTTTCTTAAAGTGTGGCCCCCAACCTTGCAATCAAGCCCCACATCTTTACACCATTTATTTATTAACTGATAGGCCCTGATTCTGGTAATCGGTTTATTCTTTTTTGATTTTTCATTAGTGAATAGGTATTGATCCAGGTTAAATATACCGGTCTTTTTCAGGTAATAGTTCAAGGCCTCTTTGATCTGTTTATTAAAAAATACTTTCCGGGTCTTTCCGGTCTTTTGCTCTTTGATATCTAAGTAATCTTTTAAATTGCCCTGGCCATCTTTGACATCTTCAAGTTTCAGGGATAATATATCCCCAATCCTCAGGCCGGAGTTAATACCAAAAACGAATATTAAATAATCCCGGGGATTTTTCTGTCGGTATAGATTTCCCCGGATCTGCTTTATTTGATTTTCTGATCTGATCGGTTCAACGATATTCACATTAAGCACCCCCTATATTATATTTTATCTATCTGATAAAATTATAACATAGGTTAAATAAAAATACAACTATTATCTCCAAATAAATTCAAATATTCTATAACCCTTATTTTATATAGCTTTTAGAATTATACACAATACATATTGTGTTAAATACAAAGCCCAGAGTAATTTATTAAATTTTTGAGTTCCCCGAAAATAAAAATAAAGCCTTGCAGTATCTTTTTTATAGTATCCTGTTTAATTTACCTGATTCGCGCGTGCGTAACATCTGTATTAAAACTCTTCTGCTCGCTTTCCCATTCATAAATTCGCTGCCGGTGGGTTCCTTCCTCTGCAGCTACAATTCCAACAAAAAAATACTCCTCGAAAAGCCCAATTAGCTTAACGCCCAGCTCTGGGGTTAAAAGCGTTGTTCTGATCCGGTTCCCCTTTCTCTTTCCCTTCCTTCTTTGCTTCCTTCCTTGGTCCTGTTTACTATCATTTTTGACTGAAAGATAGATAAAAGCCCTTATCTCGGATAACTGTTTAGCCCACTCTGCCCTCGCGTGCGTAACAGCGTTACGGAAATCCTCTTGGTCGCTTTCCGATTCAAGAATTAATAAGCGCTTAAATATAAGGATCCTGATACTCTTACTTGTATCCTATAAACACAGGTAAAGGCTTTTATTGCTTGCGTTTCCCTTTGGGGGTGAATATTTCCCATATATCGAATAGCTTAAATTAGTTATATTTAGTTATACTATGTTTGTTTCCTCTTTTTTCACACTTTTTAATAGCCTGTTTATTTTACTTCTATATCGCGCGTGCGTAGAGAGTGTCTGGAAATTCTTCTGCTCCTTTATCCATTCAATGATTCTCTGCTTATAAATATCCGCCTCAGCTGCAACTATGGCAATAAAGAAATGCTCCTCAAAGAGCCCAAGCAAGCGAGATCTCAGCTCCGGAGTTAGCAAGCTTGGCCTCTCTCTCTTCTTCTCTCTCTCTTCTTCTCTCTCTCTTTTCTCTCTCTTCTCTATCTATTATTACTAATTTTTACTGGTGCATCTTCTTATCTTTTCTTTCATAACTTAATCTTAAAAGCTACAATCCCAATGAAAAAAACACTCCTCGGATAGCTTTATTATCTTGGCTTTCAGCTTAGGAGTGAAATAGGAGTTAAAATTGTAGGCCCTGGATCTCCCTTTTGCCTTTATTTAGCTTTTTTACTTTTTCCTTCTATTTCAGAAATATCAATCATAGTATAATGATAACCCCCGTTTTTTGTTTTATGATACCTGATCAATCCTTTATCCGCTAAACCTTTAAGAGATTTATCAATTTCGTCCGGGTTTATCCCAGCCAATTTTGCCATTTCTTCTTTAGTCATCTTTCCTTCTAATTCGCTCATTCCTAATCTCCTTCTTTAATCATAGTTTTTAATTAGTTCCCTACAATGTTTACTCTTTTTTGACACTCTGTCCCTGCTCTTTAATCTACCAGGAAGTTCCTTTCCTTAATGTTAAGTTTTAGACGTGTATTATTCTTAACTTTAAGACCTTTAACTAATTCAATGCCCTTATCTGTTAGTTTCAAGCGGTGTATATTATGTCCCATTAAAGTATCTCTTAAGGTTCCTTCTCTAATCTCTTTTTCTATTTCGACAATTCTTCCTCTTATATGTTTAGCATCATAAACTTCTCCAGTAAGCCCAGATATTATTGGCTTTCCTGTTTCTTCTACCTTTTTAATATCTCTTTTTGCAGCCGCTATGGCCTTTCTTGATTCCTCCAGAGAATACCAACCCCCTAAATTTCCTAATGCTAAATCAATATAGCCCTTTTTAAATAAGTTTTTTAAACTCCTAGTAATAGAGGCTTCCGCTTTATTCCTGCCATTGCCATAATAGCTATTTAAACCAAAGAATTGTAAAATACTATATCTCCAAATTACATATTCGTCTAACGTAGATTTATAACATCTTTTTAATATCCATTTTTGAAGTTTGCTTAATCTCTCTTTCGCCATAAAACTTCCTCTCTTAACTACTTATTTTCTTTTAACATTTTTCCAGCTTCCCCATACGCCCTTAATCATATCTTTTTTTACACTCATATCAGGATATTTTATATTAATATTGTTTCGCGGGGAAACATTTTCTCCCTGCGTAAAGGGTTGAAGAACACCACCCGATTAATTAAAGATAGAAAAGAAATCCGAGACCCCCCCCTACCCCCCCTTACTCTATTCTATTCAATCTCCTGTTAATGTCTTTAGTTAAAAAATGCTAATCAATTTTCTTGTTGACCATTAAATTTAAAAGTTAGGTATAAACATATGTATAGCACTGACTATTTTTAGTCAATAAGAAGTTAAAAAATCGCTAAAAGCTATTGTAAATAAAGGTTTTTAAGAGATTGGCAATGAATAAAAGTTTGATGTTCTGAAACTATTATAAATAAGGGAACATAGAAACAAGGTTAAAAATTATCTTAATTGAAAATTAATTGATCAGAATACCTTAAAAACATTCATACCCTCTTAAGATACCGCCCAATATATTTTTGAAAAACTTATTGATATATAATAAAATAAAAGCAAATGAATAAAACAGTATTAAAAAAAATAATTAAAAGTGGTATTTTTGAAGGTTTAAGTTTGCCTAGTGGTTATATAGAAATTTTTAGTAATGTAAAATATAAGGATTATTATTTAAGAGGACAAACTACTGTTTTTTTGGATCCTTTTTATGCTAATTATGCTACAGAAAATCATAAGCTAATTGCTATCGGATATTACTTTTTTTTCTTCTTTGTATTAGTTAATAATAAGTACCAAAAAATTTATAAAAAGCAAAATTATGAAGATAATTATGATTTTGGTATTTTTGTGGGAAATACAATTGATGAGGTCTTAGAAAAAACCCCTAATAATATATGTAACTATGAAGATTTTTCAAAGGATGCTAAATTAATGCTTCTTAATAAAGATGTTTTAAACGGATCTGAAATACCCCCAATTTCAATTAAAAAAGAAGATTTAGAAATCAAAGAAAGCTCCTATTTAAAAAAATCAATTGAAGAAAAAAAAGATATTATCTTATTAGATATGGATATAATATTAGATAACATTGAAAATTGTTCAAAATGGAAAAATATAAAATCAATATACCCCCAAAGAATTTATTCTTTTCCAGCATTGAATTATTCAGATATCTGGGAATATGAAATAAAGGACCGTAAAGATGAGAATGAATTTTTATATACCTATTATAATCCCGATTTTATAAAAAACCTATATGACATTATATGTCTAAAATTAGATTATCACTATTTATCAAGAAAAGATTATTTAATAATCTTAAGGAATATTGGAAATTTGGCTTGGGATTGGATTGATAAAAAGAAAATAACCAAAAAATATTTAAAACACCTTAATGCTGTGCAATCAGAAATTGGAGATCGTAATTATCCCTTCACTAATTTTTGTTATAAGTTTCTTGATGAACTAATCGCAGATTTAGTGACACAAAAACAAATATCGCGGTGTCAATTTTGCGGCAATTTTTTTTCTGTTGATAATAAGAGAAAAACTAAAATATATTGTTCCTTAAAATATGAAGGAAAAGATTGTGGTGAAAAAGCCAGAAATAAAAGATACTATGAAAAACGTAAAAAAAGAAATCTTACCCAAAGCTCGAAAAACCACCAAAGAATCAAGAGAATTTTATAGAGAAATGGGTATTGAAAAATAACTATACCCTACTGAAATCTTCTTTATTTTTCTTCATTTCAGACTACTGAAAAATCCTTATAGATCCACTATTTTAGGATATTTTCAACAACTTATTTTTGTTTTATACTAATCCTAGTAAGAGTTACTACTTACTAGGAGTTTTTTATTTAATGGAAAAATATTCTAAAGAATTTTTAAATAAGACTATTAAAGTATGGCAACCCTATAGCCCTACCCCTCTATCATTAAATGATGCGAGGGAAATTACGGGAAATATGACTGCTTTATTTAACTTTTTGCTTACAGAAAATAAAAATATAAAAAACAAGGAAGGTAAAAATGCCAAAGGGAAAATATAAAAGATTAGAATGCCATATAAATATTCTGAAAAATAATCTCAAACATAAAAAATTTACTATAAGAGAAGCAGAAAAATTGATGTTTATCTTAGAATTTAAAAAATCACTTAGAGAAAGGATAAAGAAAATCAGAAATACTGATGTCTTAGATGATAGATTAAGTAAACTGATATCGACCGGCAAGACTCATTATAGAAATAAAAGAAAAATACCAAAAATTGAAAATTATATTCCACCTATGTGGCACTTGTGGGTATATGGGGGATGCAGAAAAAATCAATTTGTTAAAGAAAAAACAGTAAATAAAACTTCACTCGAAAATATATTAATTTTCAGCAAGAAAGAACTAAAAGAAAAAATGCTTAGAATCCTAAAAGAAAAAGGTCAAAATCCTGATGATTGGCATTTTTATGCATGGTTTAAAACTCTTGATATGTAAGGATTTTTTATTCTTCGGAGTAAAAACGCTTATGGATTATACCTACCCAAAATTTATATAACACTGAAACCGTTATAAATAAAGGCTTTCAAAGATTTTCCCAAAGAAGCTAAAACCGTTGCAAATAAAGGCTTTCAAAAAAGCACGACATTAGTTACAAATAAAGCTTATAAATTAAAGAATAGGAATAATGAAATTGTACAAAAAATTAAATGTGCTTTTAAGATCGAAAATAAAAAGAGATTTCTTCTTGAATGATAAAGAGGTTAATAAACCTACACTATTAATTTACTGTTTTATATTGATTAAATTAATCATTTTTAAATAATAATAAAGAATTCTTAAAGGAGATGGCATTACAATATATAATCCATTTGCTCAAGCACAGGCTGAAACTAAAAAGTTAGTTGAACAAAATCCGGAATTGGATCAAGGTCTCGATTTTGATGAAAAAGGTCTTTCTCAAAGGGAGAAAGAGCAATTCACTGCTATTGCTTGGGGATATATAGCCAGTTAGAAATAACTGCTTAACCTGGCCGGTGGTTGGAAAGTTAGACCGCTCTTTCGTTCTGATCACTGGCCGGGTATAAGAAAGAGCGGTCTTATGATTAAAAAGAAAAAGAACAGAAATTCAATAGACGGAGATTTTAGTTATATCGAGCATAATATCATAAATTCAGAGGCCTGGAAAGGTTTAAAAGCTCATACTAAATGGCTTTATTTTGAATATAAACTTAGGTGGCGTGGAGATAATACCAGTCATATTACTTTAACATACATAGAAGCCAATAAAATAATGTCCATAGCTACTTTTATTAATGACAGAAAACTATTAATTGAAAGAGGTTTTATTGATGTTATAAAGCGCGGGGGCCTGGAGAAGCAACCTATGATATATGGTCTATCTAACAGGTGGAAAAAATACGGAACTAAGGATTTTATCAAAATAGATACAGAAAAGATATTACCGGAAATCTACACGACTAAATTTATGAAAGGCCATAAATTTATGGGTAACCGGTTTAAGAAAAAAGAGCATTTATAGATACAAAATATAGTAGTTGATAACTACTGCTTTTAGTAGTTGCATAACTACTATTTTTAGTAGTGCAGGGGGAAGGCTTATAACTACTATTTTTAGTAGTGCTATCTATATATAGCCATCTATCGTATTTAAAAAGGTGCCGGGGGAATAGCTAAGAAACAGGAATTTTAGCATACGGAAATACGGACTCCGAAGTCTGGAATTTTCTCCGGATCTTTCTTAGTATTTATTAAAAGTATCTCAAAGAAAGTATCTTCCAGAAGTGAAAAGATAGTAGAAAAAAAGAGAAAACTTTTTTGGGGTCCGGGAACTGCAACAAAGGCAATCACAAATAAGTAAAAAAAGAAGGTTTAATTAAATGAATAAAACAAAGAAAACGATCCGGGAACGAAAATTCATTGAAGCTTATATTAACAATGGTGGCAATGCAACCGAAGCATTTTTAGCTATAAATAAAAAAGCGAGCAAAGATACTGCTGGAGTTTTAGTGCTTAGAATGTTAAGGAATGTTAAGATTGAAGTAGAGAGCATACAAGATCAGATTGGCCTAAATGATGTTTACTTAATGCGTAAATTAAAAGAAGGCCTGGAAACTCGAAATTTATCTGTCCGGGTGAGATATTTAGATATGTTATTCAAGCTTAAAGATATCTATCCTGCTGACAGAAATAAAGTAGAGCTTACCGGGAAAGACGGAAAACCGATCGGGGGAACATTTGTTACATTGATACAAAAAACTTATCAAGATTGTCCCTTAAAACATACAGGGGAATGTCCTATTAAGGAAAAAGTTAAGTTAGCTGATGATGTCCGATCAGAAAAAATAATAGGTGAATAATAAATGGCAGATTATACGAATTATACAAAAAAAGAACTTTTTTTAGAGGTATAAATTTGCTAACTATCCCCTGCTCTCTCTTGAAAACTAATGACTATACAATCTAAGTAAAATAATATTTTAAAGATTATTTGACTTTTGTTTAATTATGTGTAATTATGTGTATATGATAGAATTATTAGAAAAATTAGAACTTTATCGATTAGAAAACAAAATATCCCAAAAAAAATTAGCCCAAAGATTGGGTGTTTCCAATAATACGGTTAACCGTTGGTTTACCAGTAGAAACAAACCCAATAAAATACAAACCTACCATATTCAAAAATTGCTTGATACTCACAAACTTAAAGATACGCATTTCGAGCTTAGTTGAGTTATTAAGATTATCTTAATAGGGGGGAATATTATGGAAGCTGTTTTATATGCAAGAGTTTCTAGTAAAGAGCAAGAAGAGGGTTTTTCTATCCCTGCCCAATTAAAACTGATGAAAGAATATGCCTTAAAAAACAAATTAAAAATCATGAAGGAATTTATTGATATAGAAACCGCTAAACAAGCCGGAAGAACCAACTTCAACAGTATGATAGATTTTCTAAAGAATAATAAAGAAGTTAAGAATATCCTTTGCGAAAAGACTGACCGTTTGTATCGGAATTTCAAAGATTATCTTACTATTGAAGATCTTAACTTAATAATCCACCTGGTCAAAGAAAATGAAGTCTTATCTAAAGAATCGAAATCACATCAGAAATTTATTCACGGAATCAAGATATTAATGGCTAAAAACTATATTGACAACCTATCCGAAGAGGCTAAAAAAGGATTACTACAAAAAGCTCATGAAGGTTATTATCCCTCTTATGCCCCCTTAGGGTATATCAATACCGAAAAAGAACTAAACGGAAGAAAGATAAAGATTATCGAAGTTGATTCATCCAAATCCCAGATAATTAAGA
>Ga0307380_10004921_pt1 | contig 17876 bp, 19 predicted proteins | sample UN3MG_FD_202239 | JGI IMG/M metagenome (GOLD analysis project Ga0307380, IMG submission 202239) | Soil microbial communities from Risofladan, Vaasa, Finland - UN-3 | ecosystem: Environmental > Terrestrial > Soil > Coastal area > Acid sulfate soil | place: Finland: Risofladan, Vaasa | collected...
CCTGAAGGTGCCGGCGGTCAGCCGGCGAGATGGTGATGGAAATCCCCGTGCGCATGCGCCAGACTCGCACGCCGCACACCGGCCGGGAATCCCCCTCGGGATTCCAGCGTTAGATTTTATCCACTAGACCGGCCCGACCCTGACCAATGTCAACGACTTTTGCGCCGTGCTCATCGAGAACCACTGAGCGCGCATAAAGAAGCCCGCCGCGGGGGACGCGGCGGGCTCTGCCAATGGCTTCACGGGAAGGGGGAACCCGCGAAGCGATTAGCCATGCATGAGCACGGTGTCGATCACATGGATGACGCCGTTCGACTGCATCACGTTCTTGATCGTGATCTTGGCGGCATCGCCCTTGGCGTCCCAGATCCACAACTCGCCGTCCTTGATCTGAACCGTGAGATCTTCACCCTCGACCGTCTTCAGCGTGGTCTTGCCGCCGCCCTTCTTGGCCATGGTCATCAGATCCTTGGCGGTGATGCGGCCGGGAACCACGTGGTAGGTAAGAACGCCCACGAGTTGGTCCTTGTTCTCCGGCTTGAGCAAGGTGTCGACCGTGCCGTTGGGCAGCTTGGCGAAGGCCTCGTTCGTCGGCGCGAACACGGTGAAAGGACCGGGACCCGACAGCGTGTCGACGAGGCCGGCGGCCTTGACCGCGGCGACGAGCGTGGTGTGGTCCTTCGAATTGACCGCGTTCTGGATGATGTTCTTGGACGGATACATCGCCGCCCCGCCAACGGTGACACTCATCTCCTTGGCGACACTGGGGGCAACGGCGATAGCCGATACGGCCAGCGCCATGGCTGCTACGCCGGCCAGCACAAAATTCGAAAGCTTCATCGTCATTCTCCTTTAGCTGATTGAGGGCACCCGGTTGTGGGTGTCGAGGGAGCTACGGAGGACGGCGCGCGGCGGACGCGATGATGCGGGTTGACTTTTTCGTGAGCGAGCTGAGAGCTCCTGCTCAAAAATAAGGGCACCCGCCGGAAAGCGGGTGCCCAATAAGGAAGGGGGAACAGGTTGGTGGTCATCGGATCACCGAACCCGCGACATTTTACGGGTGGTAGGCCTGGGTGAACGCGAACTGCTCGGCCATTGCCGGCGCGGCGGCGGCGGTGACAACCAAAGCGATGGCAAGAAAGATCGTCTTCATGGGGGTTCTCCTCATTTGGCAGCGGCCTGTTGATCCAATGGTCGGAGCGGCTGGCCGTTGGTCTGATCGACCGTTTGATGTCGGAGATACGGCAGCCGGGTTCACGCGGATGCCTGGAGGAAGCTGAACTTTTTGTGAGCGCGATGTGAAGCGTGTCGCGGCAAAAGCCGGATGTCGTGGCGCTGTTGCCGGGACCAGGCCCGGGCGTACAAAGGCGCCCTACAGGCTCGCCAGTCTGCCGTTGGCGATGATCGGGCCGGTGGGCTGGCCGGTCGGAGACCCGCCAGGCGGCTCGAGGGTAATGGCGAGGGTGGAATCGACGCTCACATGCGGCTGCAGCTCGGGCGGAACCGAGACCTTCACCGGCCGCGTCGGATCGACAAGACCGAGCGAATGCGGGGTGCCGCCTGGGGGGATCACCCACAATTCATAGGATTGCTGCTGCTGGCCGGTAATCAACGCCGCAGGCACGATGGTGACGCTGCCGTCGGCGGGATTGGACGCGGCGAGGAACCCGGGCTGGCCCGACTTCTCGTCGAGCCGCGCGAGCAGCGGCGGACCGAGCGGCGGAACCTGAGCAAGGTAGACGAGCCCGGCCATGCTCGCCGCCGCGAGCCCGGCCGAAGCGATGGCGAAGGGCCGCCAGAAGGCGAGGCTCTGCCATAGGCCGCCTCGCTCCGGCGCCGGCTTGGCGGCAATGCGCGCTTCGATGCGCTGCCACAGCTCCGCCGGCGGTGCCACGGGTGCGACGCCCTCGGCCAGCCCGCCGAGGCGCGCTTCCCAGAACGCAATTTCGGCGGCGAAGTCAGGCTCGCGCTGAAGCCGAAGCTCGACGGCGCGGCGCTCCTCCGCGCCAAGCACGCCAAGCACGTATTCGGCCGCGAGAAAATCGCGATCCTCGCCCGCGCCCATGGTGTGATCGTCGCTCATCGCTCCAAACACGCTCTCAGTTTCAACAACCCGCGCCTGATCAAGCTCTTCATGGTCCCGAGCGGCACCTCGGATTTGCGCGCAAGCTCGTCATAGGTCAGCCCGTCGAGGAACGCCGCCCTGATCGCCGCCGATTGGTGCTCCTCGAGTTCTCCCAGGCAATCGTTGAGGCGCGCCCGCTCCTGGCCGCCTTCGATCAGATCGACCGCGCTTGGACTTGCATCGGCCACATCGTCGGCGGCCTCGATCGGCAGGCTGGCGCGAGCGACACGACCCGAGCGCAAGCGGTCGATGGCGCGGTTGCGCGCGATGGCCACGAGCCAACTGATCGGGCTGGCCACGCTCTCATCGAAGCGCGCTGCCTTTCGCCACACGGTAAGATAGACCTCTTGCAACAAATCCTCGGCCTCACTTCTGTCATTTAAGATACGCAGGCAGACGCCGAATAGCTTCGCCGAGGTGTCGGCATAAACGAGGCGCAGAGCATCGCGGTCGCCCGCCGCCACGCGGCCGAGGGCGGCGACAAGCTGCCGGCGTCTCGTCTGTGCATCCATGCTAAAGATCCGTCCCGGGAGGGGTCGCTCCCTGGCAAAAAGATACTCCGAATTGGGCGCGGCCGCGGCAGCACGCCGCCATCGCCATGGCAAATCGCCGATTTCCCGGGTTGCGGATTGAAGACGCTGCGCTACTCTCCGCCTGCGCCAGACCGGCTGATTTCCATCACGCGGCAAAAAAGCACCACAGAACCGGTGAATGGGGGTCAATCCGCGCCGAGTGCCACGGAACAGTCGAATTTGCGGTGAGTATAGGGCAGTAGAGCTTGAAGATCCGATTGCGGGGGTTCCGAGCCAGCGCCCGGCTCGGGCTTGGTGTGGGGCACACCCAGAATGAAGGGGAGCACATGATGTTGAGACGCGCTGGCCTTGGCCTCCTCGTTGGAGCGATCCTTTCGGCTCCGACGGCCGCCAGCGCCGGGCCGGCTCTCGTATTCGAGCCCTTCAACGGCACCATCTTCTACGCCGAGGACCTCGACGCGCCCTGGTTCCCCGCTTCGCTGACCAAGATGATGACCGCCTATGTCACCTTCCAGGCGATCAAGAAGGGCGAGATCAAGCTCGACAGCGACATTACCTGCTCGAAGAAGGCGGTGTCCCAGGCCCCGACCAAGCTCGGGCTTCCGGTCGGCGGCAAGATCTCGCTGGAGACCGGGCTCAAGGTCCTGATCGTGAAGTCCGCGAACGACGTCGCGATGATGATCGCCGAGGCCGTCGGCGGCAGCGAGGAGGCCTTCATCCAGCGCATGAATGAAGCCGCACGCAAGCTCGGCATGACGCGAACCAAATTCGCCAACCCCAACGGCCTCCCGAATGAAGACCAAGTCACGACCGCGCGCGATCTGGCCAAGCTCGCCCGCGCCCTGATCATCGAGTTCCCCGAATATGCCGACATCTTCGCCCTGCCCAATGTGAAGGTCGGCAAGAAGGTGATGCGGACCCATAACGGGCTCCTGATCTCCTTTCCCGGGGCCGACGGCATGAAGACCGGGTTCATTTGCGATTCCGGCTTCAACGTGGTGGTGAGCGCCACGCGCGACGGCCGCAAGCTCGTAGCCGTGGTGCTCGGCGAGCCATCGGTCGCGATCCGGAGCGACCGCGCCGCCAATTTGCTCGAAAACGGCTTCAAGCGCTATTTCTGGAAGTCTTTGTTCGGCACCACCATCGATGGCATGGCCATCCAAACCTCGATGAATGAGGGGCCGGCTCATCTCCGCAATGACATTTGCGGGCCGGGCCGGGCCAAGAAGAAGAAGCGCAAGCGGACCGCCAGCGGCGCCGCCAAGGCCAAGGCAAAACCCCAGCTCCGGAACCTGAACGCGGCTGCCTCGGCCAACTGAGCGTCCCCGGAGTTGCTCCCGCCCGCGCGCAAGCTAACCCCGGCCTCTCCGACCTTCCTTGCCGCGCTGCTGATCCTCGGCGGCAGTCTCGCCAATGCCGGCGAAGCGCCCGATAATGTCGCGGCCGAAATCGCCTACGCGACCCAGTCCTGCAAGGATTTGGAGGGCGCCCCCAATGCCGATGCGGTGCTCAGCTTCGACGATGTGAATGGGGACGGCGGCGAGGACTGGATCGCCGATTACGCCAAGCTCGACTGCGAAGGCGGCATCAATCCGATGTGCGGCGCGGACGGCTGTGACTTGCAAATCTTCCTGTGGAACGGCGCCACCGCCTGGCCCCTGGCCTTCGAGGAGACGGTGAAGAGCTATCGATTCGTCCGGCGCGGCGGCAAGCCCGCTCTTCAAGTCGTGATGGCGGGCAGCGCCTGCGACCGGCCGAGCAGTGAAACCTGCCGCCTCACCTACACCCTCGACCAGGATGCGATCGAGCGCGCGCGATAGGGCTCAGAAGGACGAGCCGGGCTCGGCCAGAAACGCCTGCTCCGCTTTCGTCGATGGCCGTCCGAGCACGGCGTTGCGATGCGGGAAGCGGCCGAAGCGGTCGATGATCGCGTGATGCCTCTGCGCGAAATCGAGATTGAGCGGACGCCCAAGCATGGTGAACAGCGCCACTGACCGCTCCTGATCGGCCGCGTCCTCCGAATGCATATAGGGCAAATAGAGAAAGGGGCGCTGCTCCGGCTGGAGCTTCACGTCGAAGCCGTCGGCGATGGCGCGCTTGGCCAGGGTGAGCGCCTCGGCGTCGGTGGCGAAGGCACGCGCGTCGTCGCGGAACATGTTGCGCGGAAACTAGTCGAGCACGAGGATCGCGGCAAGAACGCCCCTAGGCGTTCCGAGCCAGGAGGCGGGGACGCCGGCGCTGAGCTCACGATAGGTCGGGCCGAAGCGCGAGACGATGGTCGCATCGATCGCCTCGTCCTTGCGGAACCAGTCCTTGGGCTGAAGCTCCACGAACCAGAAGCGGAGAATGTCGTCGATGCTGGCGGAGCTCATTGCCTCGCTCCTATCGGCCTACGGCGGTGCCTAGGCATTCGCAGGCGCCGCGATCGCGGCTTTGATCAGAGCCAGCGCCTCGGGTGAATCCCATTTCGCCGGGCCGACGAGGCGGCCGATCTCGCGCCCCTCGCGGTCGAGCAGCAGCGTCGTCGGCATGCCGACCGCCCTCAGCGCGGCGAACAGCTTGCCGCTGGGATCGGTATAGAGGGAGAGATGCGTGGCCCCGGTCTCGGCCAGAAATTTCTTGGGCTTGTCGCCGCCGCCACGATCGATATTGACCGCGACGACATCGAAATCCTTGCCGCCGAGGTCGGCTTGAAGCTGGTCGAGCGCCGGCATCTCCTCGCGGCAGGGCACGCACCACGTGGCCCAGATGTTGAGCAGCACCACTTTGCCCCGCCAATCGCTCAAACTTTTCGTCGTGCCGTCATCGCCGGCAAAGTTGACCTCGGGCACAGCTTCAGGCTTCGACCTGATGACGAAAGGTGCCATCGCGCCCGTGTTCAGGCCGGCAAGCGGCCCTCGCGCCGCGCCTCCACCCGCCGCCCCCTCGCCCTTCTTTGCGGACGAAAGGGCAATGGGGCCATTGTCAGAGGGGGCAAAACTCCAATATACCGTGCCGAAACCGGCAATCGCCGCAAGTAGCGCGATGATGACAATGGTGGCCGGCGACGCGTCGCGGTCGCGTTTTTCGCTTCTGTTCACGTCTTCCTCGCTCACCTTCGCTTTGGACAGGGCCCGATCTGTGACCAATACCATGTGGGGCGGCCGCTTCTCGTTAAGCCCCGCCGCAATCATGGAGGAGATAAACGCCTCCATCGGCTTCGACAAGCGCCTCTGGCGCCACGACATTCTTGCGTCGAAAGCCCATGCCGCCATGCTGGCCGCAACCGGCATCATCACCAAAGGCGAAGCTGGCGAGATTGCGCGCGGCCTGGACAAGATCGCGGCCGAGATCGAAGCCGGCAAATTCACCTTCAGCCGGTCGCTCGAAGACATTCATCTGAATGTCGAGAGCCGCCTGGCCGAGCTGATCGGTCCGGTCGCCGGCAAGCTGCACACGGCGCGATCGCGCAACGACCAGGTGGCGACCGACTTCCGCCTCTATGTGCGGGACGAGATCGATATCGTCGAGGCGATGCTCGCCGGGCTTCAATCCGTTCTCGCCGAGACCGCGCTTGCCCATGCCGCGACGGTGATGCCGGGCTTCACCCATTTGCAGAACGCCCAGCCGATCACCTTTGGTCATCATTGCCTCGCTTATGTCGAGATGTTCGGCCGCGACCGGGGACGGTTCGCCGATGCGCGGAAGCGTCTGAACGAATCTCCGCTCGGTGCCGCGGCGCTCGCCGGCACGAGCTTCCCCATCGACCGGGAGGCGACGGCGAAGGCGCTCGGCTTCGCCAAGCCTTCGGCTAATTCGCTCGACGCCGTGTCGGACCGCGACTTCGCGCTCGAGACCATGGCCGCTGCCGCCATCGCCGCCATGCATCTATCGCGGCTGGGCGAGGAGATCGTGCTGTGGACCTCGCCCCAATTCGGCTTCGCCCGCCTGTCCGACCGTTACTCGACCGGCTCCTCGATCATGCCGCAGAAGCGCAACCCCGACGCGGCCGAGCTGGTCCGCGCCAAGACCGGCCGCATCTCGGGCGCCTTCCTCGCGCTGCTCATGGTGATGAAGGGACTGCCGCTCGCTTATGCCAAGGACATGCAGGAGGACAAGGAACCGACCTTCGACGCGCTCGACGCGCTCAAGCTCGGCCTCGCCGCCATGACCGGCATGGTTGGCGATCTCGAGCCTGACCCGCGCGCGATGAAGAAGGCCGCCGGCGGCGGCCACGCCACCGCCACCGACCTCGCCGACTGGCTCGTGCGCGAGGCTGGCCTGCCCTTCCGGGAGGCCCACCACGCCACCGGGCGAATCGTGGCGCTGGCCGATGCCAAGGGCTGCGGCCTGACCAAGCTCACGCTGGCCGAACTGCAACAGGTCGAGCCCCGAATCACGCAAGGTGTGATCGCCGTGCTCGATACCGGCAAATCGGTCAAAAGCCGGACATCTTATGGTGGTACGGCCCCCCAGAATGTGCGGCGGGAGGCCAGGCGCTGGATAAAGCGTTTGGAGAAGGATGGCCTTACGCGATAGAAAGGACCAAAGGGCCACTGCATAAGGGCCCGGTCAAAGGGGCACGACCATGGGAAGCGCTTTGCGCGTCCTCCTTGCTATTGCGCTGATCCTCAGCCTGGGCTTGAGTGCCTGCGGCAAGCGCGGCTCGCTCGACCGGCCGAAGCCCAGCTATCCCGAGGCCAAGGCCGATCCCCAGACCAAGATGTCGCAAGCCCCGGCCCGGTCGCTTTGGATTGACCGACTGCTCGGGGCTCCATAAGCCTCTCCCATGCACCACTTTGCTTACCGGCAAGGACTCCTCCACGCCGAGGATTTTAGCCTTGTCCAGATCGCCGAGGCCGTCGGCACGCCGTTCTATTGCTATTCGACCGCGACGCTGGAGCGCCATTATCGCGTCTTCGCCGACGCCTTCGAGGGCACCGCTGCCGAAATCTGCTACTCGGTCAAGGCCAATTCCAGTCTGGCCGTGCTCGCCACCCTCGCCCGCCTCGGCGCCGGCATGGACGTGGTGTCCGAAGGCGAACTCCGCCGCGTGCTCGCCATCGGCGTTCCGGCCGACAAGATCGCCTTCTCCGGCGTGGGCAAGACCCAAGCGGAGATGGCGTTCGCGCTGGAGCAGGGCATCTTCGCCTTCAACGTCGAGTCGGAGCCGGAGCTTCGCCTGTTGAGCGCGACGGCGGTAGCACTCGGCCAGTGCGCCCGCATCGCACTCAGGGTGAATCCGGACGTCGACGCCAAGACCCACCACAAGATCGCAACCGGCAAGGCCGAGAATAAATTCGGCGTGGCCTTCGCCCAGGCGCTGACGCTTTATCGGCTCGCGCGCGAACTGCCGGGGGTCGAGCCGCGCGGCGTGCACATGCATATCGGTAGCCAGATCACCGACCTTGCCCCCTTCCGCAACGCCTTCGCCCTGTTGAAGGAGCTGGTCGGTGAGCTGCGCGCCGACGGCTTCGCCATCGATTTCGTCAATCTCGGCGGCGGGCTCGGCGTGCCCTACCGGAGCGATGCGCCGGCTCCGCCTTTGCCGCAAGCCTATGGCAAGCTGGTGACGGAGGCCGTCGGCGGTCTCGGCTGCCAGCTCCTGTTCGAGCCGGGACGCATGATCGCCGCCAATGCCGGCATCCTGGTTGCGCGCGTCATCTATGTGAAGCGCGGCCAACCCAAGAGTTTCACCATCCTCGACGCGGCGATGAACGATCTCATCCGCCCCACTTTATACGAGGCCTATCACGAGATCTGGCCCGTGGCCGAGCCCGCGGCCGGCGCAGCGATGGCGGTCACCGATGTTGTGGGACCCATCTGCGAGACCGGCGACTATCTCGCGCTGGCCCGGCCCTTGCCGGAACTCCGCGACGGCGATCTCGTTGCCATCATGACGGCGGGGGCCTATGGCGCCGTGCTCGCCTCGGAATATAACAGCCGGCTCCTGGTGCCGGAGGTGCTGGTTTCAGGCGACCGCTTTGCCGTGACGCGGCCAAGACCAAGCTACGATGACATGCTGGCGGCGGAGCAACTGCCCGATTGGCTATAGGCCGCGAGACCCGTCAGGGCCTCCATTTCGCCCCCATCGCGCCCCACATTACGTGCCGCTTCACGCTTGTATTACCCGCCCGTTCCACGCTTTGTGCTAAGCCTCGACCCTGATGCGAAATGTGACTGGTCAGAACCGAACGCCGCCGGAAACGCCGGAGGACAAGTCGCTCGCCCGGCGCTTTGAATGGCGCGTGCGCTTGAGCCGGCTGGCGCTGATCGGCGAGGGCGTCTGGGAAGCCCTGCTCTGGCCTTTCCTCGTGCTCGCGGCCTTCCTCATCCTGTCGCTGTTCGATTTATGGGGCTTGCTGCCGCCGCTTGTTCACCGCGGCCTGCTCGTCGCCTTCGGCCTCGCGCTGCTCGCCTCGCTTCTGCCGCTGCTGCGCCTGCGCCTGCCGGCGCGGGCCGAGGCGCTCCGCCGCCTTGAGCGCAACGCCGACATCAAGCACCGGCCGGCATCGTCCTATGAGGACCGGCTCGGCACCGCGCCGCGCGCCGAGACCACCATGCTGTGGGCCGCTCACCGCGAGCGGCTTAGCCGGCTCGTGTTGAAGCTCAAGCCGAGCTGGCCGGCGCCGCGGACCGACCGCAAGGACCCTTACGCCATTCGCGCAGCACTGCTGCTCCTTCTCTGCGTCGCCGCGCTCGCGGCGGGGCCGAATGGCTGGAACCGCATCATTTCAGCCTTCGCGCCCGCGCCCCACACCGCTACGGCGCTGCTTCGTCTCGACGCCTGGGTCACGCCGCCGGTCTATACCGGCATTGCCCCCATCGTGCTCGCCGACGGCAGCGAGCCCGCCGGCGCGGGAGCGGAGACGTTCCGCGCCCTGTCGGTGCCGGAACGGAGCCAGCTCGTCGTCAGAGCCTATTCGCCGCAAGGCGAAAGCGTGAGCCTCATCTCCCATCCCGACGACGGTTCCGAACCCCAGACCGCGACGCCCAAGACCAGCGGCAGTCAGGGGCTCATCGAGTTCAACCTGCCGCTGATGACCCCCGGCGCCGCCGATGTCGTCGTCGCCGGTAACGTGGTCGCCAAATGGCGCTTCGAGCTGATCGCGGACGAAGCCCCCCATATCGGCCTCTTAGGCAACCCGACCACGACCCCGCGCGCCGCGCTACGCTTCAGCTACCGCGCCAGCGACGATTACGGCGTGGCGAGCGCCGAAGCGAGATTCGATCTCATCGACGCGGCAGGGGCCGTGGCGCCGCTGCCGCAACTCGATGGCGGCAAGCCCGAAGCCGACCCCTTGCGCGAGGCCCCCGTCATGCCGCTGCAATTGCCGCGCAGCAACGCCAAGCAGATCGAGGGCAACGCCTCGCAGGATCTGACCGCTCACCCCTGGGCCGGGCTCAAGGTGCGCATGACGCTGGCCGCGCGCGACCAGGCCGGACAGGCCGGGACGAGCGAAGGCTACGAATTCATTCTGCCCGAGCGCAAATTCACCAAGCCGCTGGCCAAGGCGGTGGTCGAGCAGCGCAAGAAGCTCGTGCGCGAGCGCGATACAATCGACGGCGTGTCCCGCGCCCTCGACGCGCTGACGCTTGGCGGCGAGCGGGCGATCCAGGACAGCTCCATCTATCTCGGCCTGCGCGATGCCTATTGGCGGCTCAACATCGATTCCTCACCGCCGAGCGTGGCGAGCGTCGTCGATCAATTGTGGGATCTGGCGCTTCGCATCGAAGATGGCGACCTGCCAGCGGCCGAGCGCGACGTGAAGTCGGCGCAGGAGCGCCTGATGCAGGCGCTGAAGGACAACGCCTCGCCCGAGGAGATCCAGAGCCTGGTCGAGGAGCTGCGCGCCGCGCTCTCGCGCTATTTGCAGGCCCTGGCCGAGCAGGCGCAGCAGAAGGGCAATCTGCCCCAGCAGGAAAGCCAGGACGGCGACCAGCTCGTGTCCCAGCAGGACCTCGACAAGCTCCTCGACAATATCGAGCAACTGGCCAAGTCAGGATCGAAGGATCTGGCCGAGCAGATGCTGAGCGAGTTGAAGGACATTCTCGATCGCATGCAGACCGGCACCTTCGCCGATGACGCCAAGCAGCAACGCGCCGCCAAGATGATGCGCGACCTGAACGAGCTCGTGCAGAATCAGCAGAAGCTGCTCGACGAGACCTTCGGCGCCGAGCGCGAGCAAGGCGACCGGGACGGCAACGAGTTCAAGGTGAGCCCGCCGGGCCAGCCGATGCAGTTTGGCAACGGCATGTTCATGGAGCCATTCGGCATGCCCCAGGAGCAAAGCTCGAACACCGGCCAGAGCCCGCAAGGCAACGACGCCGGCCAAGGGAAATCGGGTGGCCGCGGTCAGCCGGGTCAAAAAGCCGATCAGCAAGCCCGCGGGCAGCGCCCGAGCCAGTTCGATCAGCTTGGTCAGCGGCAAGGAGAGTTGCGCGACCAGCTGCAAAGCCTGCTCGACCGGCTGCGGATCGAGGGCGCGAGCCCGCCCAACCAGCTCGAGAAAGCCGGCGAGGCCATGGGCGAAGCCCAGGAATCGATCGGAGAGAAGAATCTTTCCCGCGCCACCGACGAACAGGGCCGCGCGCTCGACCAATTGCGCAAGGGCGCCGAGTCCATGGCGGAGCAAATGATGGAGGGCGGCCAGGCCCAGGCGGGCCGGGGCAAGGGCAATAATGGGCGCGATCCGCTCGGCCGGCCTGACCGCAGCAACCGGCCCGATCTTGGTCTCAGCGTTCAGGTTCCGGACGAGATCGACATTCAGCGGGCGCGCCAGGTCCTGGATGAGCTCCGGCGCCGTCTTGGCGATCCGTCCCGGCCGACGATCGAACTCGACTATCTGGAGCGCCTGATCCGGTCCTATTAATCCGCCACCGCCATCTCTCCGATAAACGGCAGTTCGCGGTAGCGGTTGTGCAGATCCATGCCGTAGCCCACCACGAACACCGGCGGGCAGACGAATCCGCTGAAATCCGCAGCGATCGGCGCCTCGCGCGGCACCTGCTTATCGACAAGGACGCAAGTGAGCACGCGCTTGGCGCCACGCGCCGCTAACAGATTCTTGGCGAAGGCGAGCGTCCGGCCTGAATCGAGAATGTCGTCGACGATGACGACGTTGCGCTGGTCGAGATCGCTCTCCACGTCGCGCAGCACTCTGACCTCGCCAGCGGATGCGGGCGCGCCGTCATAGCTTGCCAGATAGATAAATTCGATCTCTGGGCTTAGCCCCTGGCGCTGGAGGGCCCGAATGAGATCGGCGGCGAAGACGAAGCTGCCCTTGAGCACGGCTACGATGATGAGGTCGTCGAGCCGTGCCGCGGCGATATCGCGGGCGAGCTCGTCGACCCGCGCTGCGATCGCCTCGGCGCTGAACAGCGGCTTGATCGCGCCGTTCGGGACCGAACGCATGATCGTCAGTCGGCCTTGGCGAAGTAGACCTTGACGCTGCGGACGGTTTCCGGCGTGGAGCTGATCTGCGCGGTGAAGGGCACGCGTGCGCCGGGAGCGATTGGCGGCACCTTGGTGTTGAATTCCTGGAGCACTTTGCCGGCTTGATCCTGCAAGGCGATCACCACGGTCGGAACCGTCAGCTGCTTGGAAGCGCGATTGGCGACAAAGCCCGCGATCTCCAGCACCTGTTGCCCGCCGGCGACGCCCCACCCAGAGGTGACGTCGACAATGACCAGATCGTTCAAGCTCACCGGGTTGCCCATCATCGCATAGAGCCGGTTGGCTCCGGGCAGGGCCGAGACCACGGCCATCGGCGCGAGCGCCACGATGGCGGCCAACACGGCGAGCAGAAGCGCAAGGCCGCCCCAGCCCAAGGCCAACCGCGACGGGAGCTTAAGCTTGCGGCGCCCGGCGGCGCCGGAGTTATCCGCGCTTTCGCTGGCGGAATCGGTAGAGGCCGCGGCATTGAAGCTGCCAAAATCCTGTGGGGACTTCGGCCAATCGTCGTCACGGCCTCCGGCGTCGGCCTGAAAGTCCTCATCCCCAGCAAAGGAGGCGTCGGCGCCGGCCGCAGCGGGCGGCCGGCCGCCAGGCAGCGGGCCATTCGTCGACTGGGGCGGGAAGGCTGGGAACTGGTCCTTTGCCCTGGCGGGCGCCGCCGGAGCTGGACCCATGGGCGCGGGCCGAGGCGGCATTGGTGCCGGGCGCGGCGCCGGGACCGGAGGTCGCGGAGCGAGAACGGCAGGAGGCATCGCCGGCTCGACGACCGCTTTCGCCTGCCAAACATGGGCGCATTTGCTACAGCGGACGCGCCGCCCTTCGGGTGGGATAATTGCGGCGATCTCGTAGCGCGCGCCGCAAGCAGGACAGATAATGACCGTCATCGTTCTAAAACCTTCGCGGGCCATCTCCGTATCGTCCGAAGCGGCCCACGCCTTTGCCCTATTCCATTGATACCGGACAGTGAGTTCAGCATAAAGACGCAAGTTGAGCCGAATGTTAAGAGGATCGAGGACTAAGCGTGATCCGCTTTGAAAATGTCGGCCTGCGCTATGGCACCGGTCCTGAGATCCTGCGCGACGTCACCTTCCACGTGCTACCGGGGTCGTTTCACTTCCTCACCGGCCCTTCCGGCGCTGGCAAGACGTCGCTATTGCGTCTCCTGTTCATGTCGATACGCCCGAGCCGGGGCTTGATCCATGTCTTCGGCGAGAACGCCTTGGCGCTCACGCCAGCAGGCCGGGCCGAGCTCAGACGGCGAATCGGCATCGTGTTTCAAGACTTCCGGCTGCTCGACCATCTGACCACGTGGGAAAATGTCGCTCTGCCGCTGCGGGTCATGGGCAAGAAGGAATCCGAATATCGCGAAGACGTGACCGATTTGTTGCGCTGGGTGGGACTGGGAGACCGCGTCGATGCCTATCCGGAGATTCTGTCCGGCGGCGAGAAGCAGAGGGCGGCGATCGCCCGCGCCGTGATCGGCCGGCCAGAGCTGCTGCTGGCCGACGAGCCCACCGGCAATGTCGATCCGCTGATCGCCGACCGGTTGCTCAGACTCTTCGTCGAGCTCAACCGCCTCGGCACCTCGGTGATCATCGCCACCCACGACTATGCCCTCATGGATCAGCTCGACGCACCGCGTCTTGTGCTCTACGAAGGCCATCTGGACCTCAGATGATCAGTGCCCGGGCTTTCATCGACGATCTGCGCGAATACCCTTGGGTCAACCTCCTGGCCGGGCTCCTGCCCGCGCGCTTTCAGCCGAAGACGGCGCAGATCGTGCCCTCGGCCTCCATCGCCGGCAACGCCCTCACCGTGGTGATCGCCATCATGTCCTTTCTCGCCTGCCTCACCGCCGGCGCCGTCTACATGGTCAATCAATCCGCGCGCGCCTGGGTCAACGACATCGCGAGCGAGATCACGATCGAGCTCGATCCGGTCAACACCGCCGACATCGAGAAGAAGATGACCCTGGTGTCCCTGTTCCTCGCCAAGCAATCGGGGATCACCAGGGTGAAGCCCTTGACCGCCGAGGACTCGGCCAAGCTGCTCGAACCCTGGCTCGGCCGCAGCGATGCGCTCTCGGCCCTGCCGATCCCCCGCCTGATCGCGGTGGAGATCGACCGCTCCAATCCGCCGGACATCGAGACCATTAGCGCCGCGCTGTCGCAGAGTTTCGAAGGCGTCACCCTCGACGATCACCGCCGCTGGCGCGCCGAGATCAGGACCTTGACCCGGTCGGCGGCGCTCGGCGGCCTCGCCGTGCTTGGCCTCGTCGCCGCGGCGACGATCGCGGTGATCGTGTCCGCCACCCGCAGCGCCATGGCCTCGAACCGCGAGATCATCGAGGTGCTGCATTTCGTCGGCGCCAATGAGCGCTTCATCAGCCGCGAATTCGAGCGCCATTTCCTCGGGCTCGGCGTCCGCGCCGCACTTGTCGGCGCGGTCGGCGCCATGCTCGTGTTCCTGCTCCTGCCGGTCATTATGCATTTACTCGGCGGCGACGGCGGCACATCGGTCACCGAAATGAGCCGGCTGGTAGGATCGGGCGAGCTTGACTTTCCCGGCTATCTGCTTTGCGTTCTCGTGGTCTTCGTCGTGGCATCGCTCTGCGTGATCACCTCACGCCTCGGTGTCATCCGGGTGCTCAAGTCCTACGCCTAAACTCCGGCAATGCCGACGCCTTCGATACTCCCAAGCTGATTTGATATTGACTTAATTCAGCCTATTCTTGCGGCCGCTTGGACCGTTTGGAGCATAAGAGTGACGGAAGAGGAGCCGAAATCGAGGGGCAGATTTCGCGGTTTCGTCGGCGGCGTGCGGTTGCTTTTCGACGCGCTCCTGGGGGTGGTGGTCCTGCTCGTGATCGGCTTCTTCCTCTTTGTCGACACCATCGAACGCGAACAGCGTGACCCGGTACGCTCCGCCGACGGCATCGCCGTCTTGACCGGGGGCGTCGCCCGCATCGACGAAGCGATGAAGCTGTTGTCGCGCCAGAAGGCCAAGCGCCTCCTGATCACCGGCGTCAATCGCACCACCACGGCGGAAGAGCTGAAGCAGCTTTCGAGCCAAGGCGACCAATATTTCTCCTGCTGCGTCGATATCGACCACGAGGCGCGCAACACCATCGATAATGCCACCGAAACCAGCCAGTGGGTGGCGCGGCAGCACTATGATTCGATCATCGTCGTCACCTCGAACTACCACATGCCCCGCGCCCTGGCGGAGCTCGCGCGCGTCATGCCCGAGGTGACGCTGATCCCCTATTCCGTCGTGGACAATAACGCCCATCTCGAGCGGTGGTGGACCTACCCCGGGACCACCAGGCTGCTTCTCAGCGAATATATCAAATATCTGCTTGCGCTCGGTCGCCTCGGCGCCACCCATTTCGTCGGCAAGTTCTTCTTGGGCGGAACGACGATCGCGGTAGAGGACGCCTCCGAACCGTGACGGATGGCCTGGCCATGGCGCGTTCGCTTCTGTTCAACGCCCTGTTCTATGTGACCACGACGCTGTTCCTGGTGCTCGGCTCGCCGCTCTTGCTGGCGCCAAGACGCTGGGCCATGGCCGCGCTCGACCTGCATGCGCGGTTCGAGCTGTTTCTCCTGCGCCTCATCGTCGGCACCAAGCTCGAGGTGCGCGGGGAAGGGAAGCTGCCCAAGGGCGCCTGCCTCGTCGCCTCCAAACATCAATCGGCCTGGGAGACCTTCGCCCTCATCCCGCTGTTCCGGGATCCGGTCTATCTGATGAAGCGCGAGCTGTTCTGGATCCCGTTCCATGGCTGGTTCTCGCGCAAATTCGAGATGATTCCCGTCGACCGGGATAAGGGGGCGAGCGCGCTGCGCCGCATGCTGCGCGAAGCCAGGAAGCGGGTGGAGGCGGGGCGTGAGATCATCATCTTTCCCGAAGGCACCCGCCGCGCGCCGGGCGACCCACCAAGCTACAAGACCGGCGTCTATCTGCTGTATGAGGCCCTCGGCGTGCCGTGCGTACCGGTCGCGCTCAATTCAGGGCTGTTCTGGCCGCGGCGCAGCATCGCCCGCCGCCCGGGCACCATCGTGGTGGAAATCCTCGATCCGATTCCGCCAGGCCTGGACAAGGCCGAGTTCCTGCGCCGGCTGGAAACGGCCATCGAGACCGCCACCACCCGCCTGCTTAAGGAAGCATCGGTGGAAAATTCCTCCTCCCGCGTTGCCGATTAACCCTTCATTAAAATCCTAGGTTCTTGCTAGCCAAGAGTTTTCGGGCTATTCTTCCATGCAGTTCAGCGTCTTACGGCGAAACCTGTGGGACTTGCGCAGGAGCCGAGAAGGCGTTATTTAAAGCGTAGGTTTCAATAAAACTTGAAGCAGAAGCGGCGTTAACAGCCGTTTGAGGAGACGTTTAGTTACCACTACCAGACAACGCGCCAAGGCTAAGCGGAAGCTCTTCACTGAGGCGAACGTGCTCATGCTTCCGGCGAAGCGGAAGCAGTATTTGATTTGGGATAGCGGGACCGAGGCTGCGCGCGGTATCGCCATTCTTGTCAGTCCGACAGGCACCAAGTCCTACCGTTGCGTTTTCTATTTCCCCGGCTCGGTTAAGCCTAACTGGAAGCACCTTGGCCGCGTCGGGGAAATGACGCTTGAGGAAGCCCGCGAGGAAACGCGCAAGGCGCGTCGGATGGCGAAAGAGGGCGAGGACCCCAAGGCTACCGATGCTGCCGAGTCCGACACCTTCGAAGCGGTGCTTGACGCCTACACGCGGGAGAAGATCAACAGTGACGATGGCAGCAAGAGCGCTGAGAGAAGCGCCAAGGTCATCAAGAGCGCCTGCGCTAAGTGGCTTCACAAGCCCATAGGTCTAATCCGCACTGACCAGATAAAAACCTTGCTGCGGACAGTGCGCGACGGTGACGGCGACAAGAGGCCCGCGCCCTACATGGCGAACAGGCTCCACGCTCAGGTCGGCGGACTGTTCCGTTGGGCGACTGAGGAAAAGCTGCTCACGGCCAATCCCATGCTTGGGCTTAAGAAGCCGTGGAACGGCGCAAAGGCGCGCGAGTTTTCGTGGTTCGAGGGTGACGACGCCGACGCTGCGGTGAAGGCGGTTTGGTACGCGACCGATAGACTGAGCCATGATGAAGCTCGGTATGTGAAGTTCGCCTTGCTGACCGGCAAGCGGCACGAGCAGCAAATCCGCAAGATGCGCTGGGAGCAGATCGACGGCGATTGGATTTGGCATCCCAAGGGCGGCTCGAAACATAAGCGGGCCCACCCGGTGCCACTGTCAAGCTTGGCGCAGCGGGTGCTCGGTCTGCGCCAGGAGAGCGGTCCCGTGTTCGGTCATGTCCGCTCGAAGATGCAGGAGGCAATGAGGAAGCTCCTGGCGGAAACGCCCCCGTTCTCCGAAAACGAGCCCTTCATCATGCACGGATGCAAGCACATCATGGAAACGGGCCTAGCCAAACTGAGGGTGCCGCCTCACCTCCGCGACCTGCTGCTTGACCACAAGACCAAGCGCGGCACGGGCGGTGACTATGACAAGCACGACTATGAGACTGAAATGCGCGAGGCCGTTGAGGCTTGGGCGGATCACGTCGCGTCCGTTGTGCAGCCCGAAGGGGTGGCTGTGCTGCGGTGATTGGCACAAAGATCGGTGCGGCGGCTGCGCGATCTAGTGGATCGAATCCAACACTTGATGCCCGCGCCTGACGGCGGCGATGATTTTGTCTGGATTGGCGGTCCAGGTGAAGGGCTTGGGCATCTGGTTGGTCTCCTCGATGAAGCGGTTGATGGCGGCC
>Ga0307380_10004923_pt1 | contig 17876 bp, 14 predicted proteins | sample UN3MG_FD_202239 | JGI IMG/M metagenome (GOLD analysis project Ga0307380, IMG submission 202239) | Soil microbial communities from Risofladan, Vaasa, Finland - UN-3 | ecosystem: Environmental > Terrestrial > Soil > Coastal area > Acid sulfate soil | place: Finland: Risofladan, Vaasa | collected...
CCGTCTGCGGAGGTCCTGCTGCAGGTCGGCGTCGGCCAGCACCTGGTGCATGGCCTCAGCCAGGGCCTCGACGTCGCAGGGGTCGACCGTAATCGCCGCCTCGCCTACCACCTCGGGCAGTGACGCGACGTTCGAGCAGACGACGGGTGTGCCGCAGGCCATGGCCTCCAGCGCTGGCAGGCCAAAGCCCTCGTACAGAACTGGCCGGACGAATAGGACGGCACCACTGTAGAGGGAAGGCAAGTCTGCCTCGGGCATATGGCGTATGCATCTGATGCTAGGCTGGAGGCTCGCATTCCCCACGGTCTTGATGAGTGTCTCGCGGCACTCTGCTGTGGATACGCCAACCAGGACCAGGCATGGGGCTCGTTCAATTCGCTTCAAGCGGTCATATGCGCACAGCAGACCCCTCAGGTTCTTGTGCTTTCTGGTAGACCCCAGATAGAGCACATAATCATCCGGCAGATTGTGGCGCAACCTGGCAGCGGCCACCCTGTCTGGCGATATCGGGTGATAGGTCTCGTCTACGCCCTCCTGCACAACCCGGATCTTGGCGGGCGAGACACCGAGAAAACGCACGATATCTGACTTGGACGCGTCACTGACGGTGATCACGGCATGCACACGCGGGAGAAGGCGGGGCAACCAGTAGCGATAGACGATGCTCTCCAGCAGGGTGCTTGTGTCCGGGTAACTCCAGGGGAAAACGTCGTGAACTGTGACCACTGTTCGCGCACTGCCGCTGCCAAACAGAAAGGGCGCCACTCCCGCAGGATCGTGGACGATATCTAGACCCAAGCGGCGGGTGAGCCTTGGGATCGTGGCGCTGCCAAACGTTAGAAGACCAGGCATAAGGCGGCAACCGGGCAGCGCTGCGCTCCTGAAGCCGAGCTCGGACAGCGGGCCCAGCCCGCCGCCGGCGAGCAGTGCGATCTGTGGCCCGGCCTCCAGCGCAGCAAGCGCTCGAGCGAGTTGGATGGTGTAGCGGCTGATTCCGGTGATCTGTTGATCCAGAGCGTAGGTAATCAGGCCACTATTCAGTGGCACCTTTGGCGAGGGCCTCATCTTTGATACGGTGTTTGGGGTCTTCTGTAGTAGAGGTAGACATCGCCACTGTCGTATGCCCGATTCCACGCCGCCACGGCGGGCATCGCCCGCCCTATGCGAGTGCCGCGGATGCGCTCGCGTTCGGAGAAGAGGATATAGCGTTCATAGCCCGCCAGTGCGTAGCCCCTGTACGTGTTGCCACTGGACGATGGGCCTCCGCGGCGGAAGTTGCCCGCTTCATATATCCGCTCGTCGAGGCCGGTCCAGACGTACGCAGACTGGAGATGGCCGTCGGCCCAATCCAGCGCTTCAGCCTCGGACAGCGAGTAGAAAACCCACTTGTTGCTGAGCAGGGGTTCGTTGGTCGCTTTGAGGAGAGCGGCAATGGAGAACCATCCAAACAGCATCGCGCTCACGGCAATAAGACCGGGTCTCAACGCCCGACGGTCCCGGGAGGCGGCAAGGACACGCCGGACTCCATGGGCCAGGAGCACGACTGCCATTACCGTATAACCCGGGAAGATGCGGAGTTGCAGGTTCTGCGCCAGGACGCCGGAGAAGTCCACCAAGACCCCGATGGCGACCTGGATGGCGAACCCGGCATACAGAAGCCAGACGAGGTTCTCTCGGATCCCTACCGTCCTGTCCCCTCTAAGGACCTCGCGAGCCCATAGCAGCCATTCTGCAAACGAACCGGCGATGAGGAACCAGGTAAAAGAGGTGAGGCTGAGATATGCCGAGCGGCTGACCCAGCCGAGCCCAACGTACTGGTAGGGATTCTCAGTGGGACTGAAGCCCAGCATCGTGGCACTTACCTGCTCAGCGACTCCGGTGAGTGCCCGCACTGTTCGCAGAGCGGGGGGATAGAGGTAGAAGGCGAAGATAAACAGCAGAAGCATGCAGGAGAAGACAACGTAAACAAGTCGGCGCAGGTCACCAGCCTGTGAAAGATTATGATGCAAGACAGCGCGAAGCAGAACACCAAGCGCCAGACTCAGAAGCACCGCGACGATGAAGGTGGAGGCGAAGAATACGTTGTTGGCAATCATGGTAAAGACGATCAGATAGAAGGCCAAAACGTGTAGCATCAAGCGGCCGGGCGAAACGCTGGCTCCCCTGATCAGCAATGCCAGCGCCACCATCATCAGCGGCCAGCCGATTTTTTCGTGAGAGCCGCGGAGGGTGACGAAGAGCAGGTCCCCCTGCAAGAGGAGGAGGAGGCCGGCGAGAGCCATGGTCCCACGACCCCTCGCCGACTGGGCAAAAAAGGCCAGGGCCGCAAGGACGAGAATAGGCATAGCCAGAAGTGGCCAGATGGTGGCCTGAAGTTGCTGGACCGACAGGCCGGTCACGCCCAGTATGCAGGAGGCGACTGCCTGGTAGGCGAATCCATTATCGTAAATCCTACCCGAAGTCGGGAACAGGGTTCCTTGTTGGCGCATGTTTTCGATGAGCGCTGTCATGCCACTGCTGTCCTGTTCGATCCAGAGGCCGTTGTAGCGCAGTACGCAAAGCGCGGCAACCATAAAGGCAAAAACCAACAACAGAAATGCCCACAATCGCATCTGCCCAGATGCCGGGTCGCGCAAACGAACTGGGTTCATCGGTCACCCACCGGAGACCGGGCGAATATCATGGCGAGCGCAGAGGTGGACAGGCCCGCACATGCCAGAGCCATCAGCAGCGCCAGCGGCTGTTTGACATTGCTCAGCCGCCAGATCTCCCCGAATCCTGGTGATGAGGCCGCCGCCACATGCAGGTCGACAGCCTCACGGCTGCTTTGTGGCGCCAGGAGCGCATCCCCATTCTGGGCCCAGACAAAACTCAGCGTCCAATCGCCTGGGCTCGCAGGCGCCCAAGGGATACTAAGCGATACCGTCTCCCCAGCGAGCACTTCAACCACCTCTTCGGCCACAAGCTTCGGGTAAGACCCGGCTAACGCGGCGTAGACGCGCACCTCTAGCCCCCCCAGGTCGGTCAAGCCAGAGTTGTGCAATTGTATGCCTATGCTCACGGTGTCAAGGGCAACAGGTTCGAAGATGTCGGCTCTTAGGCTGCCAGGGATGACCTCTACCTGGGCAGGGGTAAGGGGCTCAATTGAGAGTCTGTCGTGATAACTCACAACATAATCTCCAGGAGCAAGATTCCCAAGATCGGGGCACGCTGTGCCGCTGAACTGAAAGCCCGGCGACAACGTCAAGATGAAGCGGAAACCACTGCCATCGGGCCGAAAACCACGCTGGCTGGCTCCGTCCACGCCGCAATCCGGCCCCCCGAACTGGGCTATCATGCCCTCAAAGTCACTAGGTCCAAAGTCGTGCCGGTGTGCCTGCAACTTCTGTCCCAACTCCAACCACTCCTCGTGGCTACGAGGGGGCAACGTCTCGAAGAGTGATGGTGCTACATTGACTTGCTTCAACAGTACCCGACCATCACCCGCGTAGATCACATAGTCCGGGGTCCAGTTCAATTGGAGGCGCGCCTCTCCATCCTCGAGGAAACGCCATTGGTCCAGGTAGGCATCGCCGTCCAGATTAGCGTACCGCATCTCTGTCTCACCATCTATGTTCCATATGCCACGGGCGGCCCCGGAGAGGTGTAATCTGTGGTCGATCGTGGAGAGATAGAGGTAAGGCTGACTGCCAAGCGAGTCCGCATATTCGCCACGGAAGCCTTGCCCGATCTCCTGCAGATAGGAAAATGGGGGCTGAGCTGACAGGCCCGCTATATAAGACATGGCGACAAGGGTGGCGTGCCCTCCTGCTGGATTGGGATGACGGGCATCGGGGCGCAAACCTTCAAGAGGATTCCACTCGTAGATTCCCTCACTGCTGGGGTACCCCTCACCCTCGCGGGCAACAAAAGTGGCAAAGTCCCATGTTCGTTCAGTGACCCAATACGGCAAATCTGCAAAAGGAATCGCCCGAACCGCAAAGTCTGGGAATTGGATGGTTGTGGTGATCTCATGTCGTCCCGCAAGGCCCAGTTTGTAGTCCCACAGCAGCTCCCTTTTGTTGACTTGGTTCCAATTGTATGTGGCCTGGGTGATCGGCGTGGGCGATTGACCTGCAAGATTGTATGGATCATGGGCTGGGTGATAGAGTATGCGAATGTGCAACTCGGGATCGCCATCGCGGTCCTGAGCCATATCATAGTAGGCCATTGGATTCTCAAAATCCGCATCATTCACCTGGCCCTTGTGCCAATACAGAAGGTTGTTGATCGAGTAGCCCGTTTCTATGGGATAGCCCTGGATACCTGCGCTCCTTACTCTAGCGCTAGGCCAATCGACCAATATGGTGGAAGGCAAATCAAAGTAGTTGTAGACGCCTGATGGCCTGGCATCGAGCAGCGGCCAGAACAGATAGTTCTCCGGCGGTGCAGGCCGATGCCTGCCAGAGTTGACCCGCATGTGGGATCTCGGAAATCCTGCGCTCGAGGGGGACGGCGCTACGAGGCGGGACAGGAAATACTCTGGAATGCCATCCAAGTCCGAGTCGACCAACTCAGACTCGAAATCTACTGCTCCATCACTTGCGAGTGACTCGAGGTAGGCCAATGGCATATCCTCGCGCAGCCCAGACCCATCCCAGAAATACCTGACATTGGAGTTCACTTGATCCTCTACCATCCATGTGGAGGGAGCCATCACCTTGAGCCGCCAGAACTTGGACTCAGTGATCTCAACACCGGTGCCCGCGCTCCGATATCTGACGTGCCCATCTCGATCTTGATCATCATACAGACAGGCGGTGTGCTGTCCATCTTCGACGGAGAATGCAACGATGAGTTCGGCCGTACCGTCGCCTCCAACGTCAAATATCCAGATGTCATCCTCGAAATCAGTAGCCTCTTTCCAATCGTCGGACCATGACATGTTTCCATTTCGGTCGTAGACCAGGGCCTGGTCTGTGTCCGTAGCAAAGGCGCAGTCAATGACTGTCAGATCGGGTCTTCCATCTCCGTTCAGGTCGTGTTGCGTCAGATCAGGGGCTGCCACGCTTTCTTGCGCCACCACGCACTTGCTCGAGAGGGCCACCAGCAGGGCCACTGCCCATAGCAAGACCCAGGGCTTTCCGATGAATCGGTGTGAAGACCTTCTGACGCCATCCAGCATGACCGTATCTCCTACGCTCCACTTAGCATTAGGCAACCGTGGAATCCCAACTTTGTCGCATCCGTCACAGCCCTGCCGAGTGTCCCTTATTATGTACCTTCTTCTTCAAAAGGTGGCGGTATACTTGATCAGCTCGCCTCGCTGCGGCATCCCAGGTGAACAGGTTGGCGCGCTCTTGTGCAGCCCGGCCCATCTCATCGCGCAGACCCTGGTCCGAGGCGAGGCGGAGAATGGCTTCAGCCAAAGCACCCACGTCGCAGGCGGGCACCAGCAGCCCTGTGTCTCCATGGATGACCACCTCGGGGATTCCGCCAGCGTTTGAGGCAATCACAGGCCTGCCCGCCGCCATCGCTTCACAGGCCACAAGCGGAAAGCCCTCTTGCACAATGGAGGGTATGACCACTATGTCGGAGGCTCTGTATGCCATACTCATGCTTGCCTGCGGAACGCTGCCCACGAAGTGCACTGGATACCCTTCGGCGCAGTCGCGCACACTGGCCTCATACGCAGCCCGTTGCTCCGAAATTGTCGGGCTTGCCGCGACAACAAGCTCAAGCGAAGGTGAGGCCAGCCCAGCTCTCTTGAATGCTTCAGCCAAATAGATCAAGCCTTTGTCGGGAATCACTGCACCGGCGAACAAGAGCACAACCGAGCCAGTCGCTACTCCCCACTGCTCGCGCAGGGCATGGCACGTGCCACTCGAGTGCAAGGAGACAGAGGCTGCCCCGTTGTACACCACGGAAACTCTATCCGCCGGAATGTCGCTGGCCTTGAGGAAACGCTGCCGGACGAACTCGCTAACACATATGACAGCATCGGCACGCGATGCCAGGCGCTGATACGCCGGTGGAAGGGGCACGCCTACGTCGTTGTGAACGTGCAGTACCCTTACTTTGGCTCTTGGTGCCAGCAGTAGATTTGGGTCCAGGTGCACATGGAGTACATCTACCGGCGAGCTCCTTGCGCAAAGCCACCAAATTGGAGCGATCCATGTCAGATTCCAGCGCCCACAGCGAGCCCATTTCCACGGAGGTACAGAACGGGCCTGAAGCGCATCCAAAGAATAGTAGGTTGATGTGGCAGCAGCACCCCCGCCTACGATTTCCACGCGGTGTCCCACCTTAGTTTGATGCAGAGCAAGAGACAGTGCGGCATTGAGTAATCCCCGCATCGGACTGCCGTCAATCTTTGTCGGAAGACACACATCACCGGGCAGTACGTGCCTAATGTGCAGGGGCATATTCCAGACCTCCACAGACTAACCACCACGAGGTGTCACGATTGCAGCCGGGCTTTGGATCGTGCAAGAGACGTCTATTCCTTCAAGCCTACCGTTGGCTAGGATAAGCATCGGGCTGTTCCTGGTCACTCTGGCTATGTTCAGCGTGCTAGTCACGATCGTTGGCCTTGACGAGTAAGGGCACACCCCCTCCACAGGCAACAGCGGAATGACATGAGTGCAAGTTCAAACGCAGTCCCGTTCGCACCTGGCTCAACGAAATCCCTGGCTTCAGCATTCAGCCCGACTGGTTCTCCTAGTCTCTAGTGCACGCTTGGTCACGTCCCTTGTACACCCGTTCCTGCCGGATACTTGTCAAACCAGGCAGCGAGAGAGGCGAGCGCGAGTATCGTCCACGCTTCGTTGTCGTCTGTGAAGTCACCCTCATCGAGCCTTTTGCGCAACCGGCGTGCATCGATGATGCTGTTCTGAGCCAGGAAGCCACCAGTCAGGGCCCTTCTTGTGGCAGCGGTGGTCGGCAGGTTTCCCAACGCTAGGGCCTGTGCGAGTTCGCTCGGAGTAGGGTAGCTTCCGTAGAACTTCTCTTGCAGTAGAGCCCCAAGGCCTAGCTTGCCGAGCAATCGACGGAGGCGGTCTCGATTTGCCCGGCCAAACTGGCGAACCTGGAGTGCCGTCGCTTGCACAACGGGTGGAGCGAGGGGCGACGTACCGATATTCGCGTAGAGGATCCTGGCCAACCTCGGGTTTATTCGGTGAAGACTCCTTCGATAGATAGGGCCAAGGAAACGCTGGTGGACTGTAAGCCGAAGATAAGCATCGATCACATCAGAATCTGGCATGGGGCTTCTTTCACGTGCCACCGCACGGTTGCACGTGCCAACGACATAAGAGCGGAACTTGGAGAATCCAGCATTCAGCATACCCTTTTCGTACCAGTCGTAAGGATCGTCCCACTTCTCTGCTGCTTCATCAACCGCGTGGCCTAACGCACAGACTGCTGCTGTGTTCCATGGCTCTTGGAGCGACTCAGCAAGAAAGCTTCGCTGGAACTTGCCCGATTGGATATCCAAGAAATCAAGCAGCGCTTTTTTCACTCCTGGCCTAGTAGACAGCGGAGCCAACCTATAAGTGTATAGCCGCCGACCCCGTAGGGTCTTGTATTCCTTTGGTAGATAACTCCCAGAAAACGTGACACACAATTCCAACCCATGGTAGATCGTGTCAGCTCCCCGTTCGGCCATCAGCCTCGCGGTTCGAAATGGATGGGTGTGGGCAACAGAATACTGAGCTTGAAGAGTAGGTAGCACCGACTCCAGTTGCTGCCAGTAATCAGCGGCCGACTGAGCCACAAAGTGCCAGGGAACTCCCAGAGAACGTGCCACGGACCGCGCCACACGGCCCTCGTCGGTCACCTCCGGGCCAAATGTAAAGGCTTCGAGCGCTTCGGTGCTCGACCGGGCAATAGCAAGCACCAGGCGAGAGTCAAGCCCACCACTGAGAAGAACGGCGCCGCGCTGATTGCCATGCGTAATTCTCCCCCCTGCCTTCCGAAATGCAGCTGCAACACCCCGAATTGCCTCTTCCTCATCTACAAAGGGATCCAACGGCTCCATGATCCAGTAGCGCTTGATTTCAACCTTTGTTCTCTGCGGTTGGGTTCGCAACGCAGTCGCGGGCATCAAAGCCCCAATATGCCGATACAGGGTTCGATCTCCGAGAATGGTCTGGATGCGGACAAACTGCGCCAGGCTTTCGATATCCACCGTGCAGTCAATCCCCGGAACCCCAAGGATCGCGCGAATGTCTGACGACAGGATGAGATGGGCCCCATCCTGGTAGTAGAACACAGGTCGGGAGGCAACACGATCGACGAACACTGTCAGATGCCGTGTATCAAAGTCATAGCCCACGACGTGAAAGGATCCTGTCAACCCCGCGGCCTCCTTGTTGTTGCCCAGAAGGCTGGCTGGCAAGACCTTGTCTTCCGCTAGCCAATGGGCAGGCCTGCCCGCTGAAGGCTTCTCCTGCGGCTCTACCCAACCTTGTACATAGTACAGGTTGTTGTTGATCCGACCGAAATAGGTATCCGACGCGTGACTGCGTTTTTGAACCGTGACTGCTATACCAGGAGCATTGAATCGCTCGACATAGGTATCGCTTGACTGCACCATGCCGATCCCCGCTTCAGCCATGGACTCGACGGCCCGCTCAGTGCCTCGGTCAAGTTGAAGAACCGCCAAGAATGCTTCCACTGCTTTCCCTACTCCGCTTGATAATCCCTAAGTTGCTCTTGCCAATGAGCGGTAAACCTGAATCATGTGTTCTGCGGTCTTTTGCCAAGTGAACCTGGCAGCTCGAGCCATCCCACGCTCGCTCATTCTCCGCCGGAGCACTGAGTCATCCAATACCGAGGCGATCGTGCTAGTAAGGAGATCCGGATCTCTTGGGTCAACCATGCGCCCAGCGTCTCCAACAACCTCTGGCAGCGCACCGGCATTGGAGCACACAACGGGCGTGCCGCAGGCCATCGCCTCGAGGACCGGTAACCCAAAACCCTCTAGCAGGCTCGGCGTCACATACAGATCGGCAGCGCAGTAGAACAAGGCCAGATCGGTTTCCGAGACAGAATCGATGATCACGACGTCGCCATCGACCTGCAGGGCCCTTATCTGCTCCAGAAACCGTTGGCGCCAGCGCTCCCCACCGGCAGCGCCGACCTTGATCAGCCGCGCCGGGCATCCCTGCGCTTTGAGCCTGGCAAGAGCCTTGAGCAATACACCCAGGTTCTTGCGCGGCTGTTCGTTGCCCACATACAGCAGGTCAAAGGTGTCGATCAGTGGATGCACGCCATACCGCTCTGCAAGAAGAGGCTGGGAATCGGCCACAGGCCGAAACCGCTCTCTATCTACACCCTCGTATATCACATGCACCCGGTCCTCCGGGATGCCCAGGCATTCCATCAAACTGCCCTTGGTGAACTCTGAAACGGCGACCAAAATCTCCGTGCGCCGCAACCCGGCCAACTGCACGTCGAGCAGCCAGCGGTCGAAACGGTTAAAGAGCAGCTCATCTTCGGGGCAGACCAACACGCCGAGATCGTGCACGGTGGCGATCGCCGGCCGGACCGGGCGCCACAACATGAGCGAACAGCCCACGATTTGGGTGAAATGCACGATGCTGCCCGGCTGGTGCCCGCGCAGGCCCAGGGGAAAGTGGTGCAGGGGTGAGAGGAAACGGCTCAGCGGCGGATCGATGGGCCTCACGACCCGCACCGGGATGCGATCCTGCAGATGGGCGTAGAGCTCGCGCAGATAGCGGCCGATGCCACTCATCGATCCCAGCGGCGTGTGCGCGACCAGCTCAACTTGCATGGCTCAGCAGCCTCCTCTCACGACGGCAGGGCCCAGCGCATAGCCGATGCATACGCCTGCATCACACCGGCCGTCACGCGGCTGGGCGAGCAGCTCCGCGCCTGGACCAGCCCTTTGCGCCGCATCTCGCCGGCTGGACTCCTGTCCACCAGCAATTGTACCAGACTTGCTGCCAGCTCATCCAGGCTGAGCAGAGACACCCACCGCGCGGCCGGGCCGCCCACCCCTGGCAAAGAGGTCTCTTGCGAACACACTACCCCGTCATGCGGCGCATTCACGACTCCGATCACGGGCCCCGTTCAGAAAACTCGCTGTCACACGCTTGCTGTCGACGACTTCCAGATCCTCTTGAGCGCCTTGTGAATCCGTGGCGTGTATAGCCTCAGTACCAAAGCGATCAGATCAACGAGCTGTATCCTCCCATGGATCTGGCCTTCCGCGATGCTTTTGTGCAAATTCACCTTGGCCTGGCCAATGTCTCCCTCTTCCGCGTGTGCCGCCGCCAGCGCCAGGTAACCCCTCGCCAATCGTGTCTTCATCGTCTTCTGGTGCCGGGTGCCGAGGTGTGACCGCAGTTGCTGGTACACTTGCAGCGTAGTCTTCGACCTGTCGACGATGGTACTGCCTGACCACACGCCGCCGCTGTGGACCCTGTAGACCGACATCACCTCATCAAGCAGACATATCTTGCCATACTCGGCACAGAGAACAACAAGGGGAAGATCGGTGGCAGGAGCATCATGGAACCACGGCGGAAGCTCGGAGACAATCTCTCTGCGAAACATTCGAGATGAGGTACGGGGGTACACATGCACTGTGCCGCTCAGCAAATCATCAAGAACGTAGCAGGGTTCCTCCAATTCCAGTCGAGGGTGTTGCATCGCGCCTGTCGCTTGAAACAGTGCAGAAACATGATGGAAGCACATGGAACATTCCGGATGCGCGTCCAGGAAATCCACTTGCTTCTGCAGCTTGTACGGATCGGTCCAGTAGTCGTCGCCTTCGCAGAGGGCGATATACTTGCCGCGGGCGCGTGGGAAGTTGAACGTTGCCGATCCCCGCTTGCCCTTCACCCACTGGTTCTCTAGCTCATACATGGGAAGAATCAACTCGGGATACCTCGATTCATACTCTCTGATGATTTCGGTGGTACCATCATTCGAGGCGTCGTCATGCACGAGTACCTCAAAAGGAAATGTGGTCCGCTGCATCAGAAAGCCTTCGAATGCATCGCGTATGTAGGGCGCGTGGTTATACGTTATGCAACAGACGCTCACAGCAATGTCGGCTGCGCTGCCCCGGCTCACAAACTCACCTCACCCTCAATATACGCGCTGGGTTGCCAACAACTACGCCGCTTTCCGGAACATCCTCCAGAACGACAGCGCCAGCACCTATGAGGCTGTAGTCCCCGATGTGGACCTTTTCCCGAATCGTTGCATTGCTTCCAACGTGGACGGCCTTACCGACATGAACATTACCCCCAATAACGGCGTTCGTTGCCACGTGCGCAAAGCGATCCAGAAAACTGTCATGGCCGACGAACGAATTGGCCAGCAATATGCAGTTATCGGAAATCGTCGTATCAGGACTGAGTTGTGATAGGGGGGCGAATAGAACTCCCTTTCCTATCTGGCAGTAGCCTTCTGGTATGATGGCTGTTGGATCGATAATGCTGAAGTACTTCTCCCGGGGAAGACCAAGGCTCGCTATCTTTTCGTACGTTTCTTTCTCTTTTGTCAGTCCAACATAGGCAATGAAAGCGAAACAACCCTGATCAATGTAGGTGGATAGATCACATGTTTTGCCTACGACCCTGATCTTCCGGTACTTTCCGATTTCGGTCCCGATAGGCAACACGTCGTTCAAAAACCCAACCACCTCAGCAGAATCCGTTCTTTCAAGTATGGAAGCGGCTATCATCCCGATTCCGCTGCCCCCAAGGATCACTACTCGTTTGCGCACGCTTTTTCCTCTTTTCTGGCAATGATTTCATACATTCTTAATACCTTCTTCGCAGCGGTGACCATCGGCGGACCGACAAACTTGCCTTCCATCACGGCAACGCCCCTGTTGTCGCGCTGTGCTTCATCGTATAGGCGCAACATCTCTCTGGCCCCTGCAGCATCTTCTTCGCTCGGTGAAAAGCATTTGTGCACCAATGGGATCTCTTTCGGATGTAGCACCAGCATTCCCTCAAAGCCCAGGTTTCTAGCAACTGTCAGATTTCTCTCGAGATCCTCGAGATCGTGAACGTGGATATGAACGGTGTCGATGGGAACCACCTTGTTGGCCCTGGCCGCCATTGCGATGAGGGCCCGTGGTATGAGCAGGCTTTGCCCGTTCGGATCGTGTATCCCGCCGAGGTCTGCGATGAAATCTTCGCACCCGTAAGCTATGGCGATGACTCGCCCTGATGCCTGGCAAATCTCCTGTGCATTTAGCACTGCTGCGGTGGTCTCGATCAAGGGAATGAGCTTGAAGGTTCCGATGGGGAAGTCTTTCTCATATTCGATGGTTTCCAACAACTTGTCAAAGAAGTATACGTCTTGTCCTGTTTGGGATTTGGGGTACACAAAACCATCAATGCCTTCGATCGTCAACTGGCTGACATCCTTGAGCAGTTGACCGCTTTCCCTATCATTTATCCTTGGGAAGATGCGATAGTTCTTCAGCGCTTGGTTACCGACAAACGCCCTGATTGTGTCTCGCGCTATCTGTTTGTTGGCGATAGGCTGAACCGAGTCTTCAATGTCGAGCAGCAATGCATCGGCGTCTGACCGAGCTGCACTTCTGAGGAGACGCTCGTTGTGTCCAGGTACAAACATCAAGCTTCTGAGAGGGTAGTCAATCATCGCTCGTTCCCTTCTTTCTGATGAGGGCCTTTCTTCTGAACCGTAGAACTTCCTCTCCGTGCTGGTTGTACGCTGTCGTCTCAACGTAGATTATGCCTCTATCCCTCTTGGATCTGGATTCCCGGCAATCCAGTATCTGCGTTCTGGCGTAAAGGGTGTCGTTGACAAACACTGGCGCAAGGTGATCGACCCTTTCGTACATCAGGTTAGCTATCGCCTTGCCGCTTATGTCCGGCACTGTGATGCCGACGACAAGACTAAACACCAGCGTGCCTACGACCAGCGGTTTTCCGTGCTCGCTTCTTGAAGCATAGTCAATGTTCGTGTGGATTGGGTGATGGTTCATGGTTAGCAGGCAGAAAAGGTTGTTGTCGCTCTCAAAGATGGTCTTGGACAGCGCATGGTCAATGACGTCGCCCTTGTGGAACTCTTCGAAGTAGTTGCCCAGTTTGTTGCTTTCCATGGATCGGTAAACTCCTCCGCGGCTCGTTGACAAGCTTCCTGTCGTCTCTCTCCGCTCCGTCGCCAGTGCCGCGCCTCAGCGGGCGGGACTGGCTAGGCCTCGTGCGGCCCGCACAGTCGAGCAGATCAACTCGACTGTTGCCGCGTCCATGCTATCGTACAGGGGGAGGCAAAGCACCCTCCGGGCGGCGCTGTCCGCCATGGGCACATCATGCGCCTCCGCGTAATCGATTGTGTTCAGGGAGGGATAGAAGTATCGCCTTGGGAAGATGCCGCACTGATTGAGCCCAGCCCTGGCAGATAGCAGTTCCGCTTCAGACGGGAAAAGTACCGGGTAGTACGCGTAGTTGTACACAGTGTCCCGCAGGACTCTGGGGCTCTCCAGAGGGGTGTCGCGCAGTAGGTCGTCGTACATGCGACTGATCGCGCTTCTCCTACGGATCAGTTCGGGCAGCCGCGGCAACACGCAGAGGCCCATTGCTGCGTGAAACTCAGAGTTCTTGCCGTTAATGCCCAGGCCCCAGTAAGCCTCTTGTCCCCTGTGGCCAAAGTTGCGCATGTAGCTGATGCGGTGCGCCACCTCATCATCGTTCGTGACCAGGGCGCCCCCCTCCACCGTGTGGAACAGCTTCGTGGCGTGAAAGCTCAGTGTAGCGATGTCGCCGTGCACGAGCAGCGATTGCCCCTTGTAGCGCACGCCGAAGGCGTGCGCCGCGTCATAGACCACCTTTAGCCCGTGGCGGTCGGCGATGGCCTGGATGAGCTCCACGTCGCACGGGTGGCCGTACACGTGCACCGCCAGGATCGCCGTCGTCCGTGGCGTGATGGACTCCTCGATCAGGTTGGGATCCAGGCACAGGGTCTCGGGGTCGATATCGACAAAGACCGGCTGGCATCCTTCCCAGACGATGCTGGACGTAGTGGCCACGTAGGAGAAGGGAGTGGTAATGATCTCACCTTGCAGGCCCAGCGCCTTGATGGCGATCTGCAGGGCCATGGTGCCGTTGCTCACGAAGAAAAGATGCTTGACACCCAGGTACTCCTTGAGTTTGACCTCCAGTTCCTTCACTAACGGGCCGTTGTTGGTCACCCAGTTGCGCTCCCAGATGCCCTGCAAGTATTCGACATACTCTTCCAGGGGTGGCAGGTAGGTCTTGGTGACGTTGATCATGAATTATAACCTAACCTTATCTACTTCTGTTAAGCCAGGGGAACTCCGCGTACACGGGTTCAACCTCCAGGAAAGCACAGAATCTGTGGTAGCTTCCTGTCTCTTTCAGATTGACTACGAGCAAATCATTCCTGAACTCGAAGTACTTGGTGACATCCTCATTGTGTCGAAGATAGTGCTCTTTGACGACTCTTTCGCTGTAAGGATCATCCTCCGGTGTATAGTAGAGGATCCTGTTGACCTCCCAGATGAATCCTTCGTACCGGTAAGGATCTTTGAGCAAATCCTCTTTTGTTATTCTTCCCTGTATTCCCAATCGTTTTTGTTGAAATCTTATCATCGAGCGGTACCATTCATCCTCATCGTCCCTGACGGAGAGGATGAACTTTGATCCGGGGAAAGCATAGTCCACTATCTGGTAGGTATATGGCAGGCTAAATGGGATGTCCTGGAAGGCCTCTGCTGTGCGGCAGTATTCGACGATGGATCGGAAATCCCTCCGGGCATAATCATGAATCAGCAATTCGGCAGTCGCCTGGTCGCCCACGATGTAGCCCAGGTCTCTCAGCGCCTTCTCCAGCGAAGTAGTCCCGGTTTTGTTACGTCCAATACAGAACACCTTCGGGCGTTTCCTCAGGCTACAAAGTATTCTCAACATCATTGTATACATTCTGGCCTTCACACCATCCACCCTTCACTCAATGGCGCCGCTGGAATATCGATTACACGGCCCCTGTACAACTAGCCCACGCATTTCCAATCCGTCGCACATGGCGAATCTCAGAGACTACGGCCATCAGATCCGCCGCTGTAGAGTCGAGGCATCTACACACGTCTAGTTGAAATCACCCGATTTCGAAGGAGGTACCAGGCATCCATGAACGCAGGCAGTCGAAAGCCTCGACAGACCAGGAAATAGCCTGCACTTCCCACCGCTATTTGGCTGACGAGCAGAGCAGCACTATGGCTGAAGGGCAGCCAGTTGAGCATCAGAACAACCCCTCCCATCACGCCCGCAGCACCCAGATAGGGCAAGACATCGAAAACCTGTTCCCTCATCGGATAGCCAGTGATCCTACCGCTGTAGTAGGTATTCAAGTAATAGGCTACTATGGACGTCAGGATCTGGCCCCATATGATCGCCATGATGCCCCAGCGCCACGTGACAGCTATGCCAACTGCGATCAACACCTTCTTTGCAAGCTGTATCCTAAAGAACAGATCGGAGCGCCCCATCGCCAGCAGCACATTCAGGTTGAGCATCTGCAGGGGGTAAAGAAGGCCCACGATGCACAGCAACTGCAGGTAGGGAATCGCAGGAGCCCACTTGTCGGTCAGCAGTGTGAGCACCAGGGGCCGGGCGCAGGCCAATAGCCCGATCATCAACGGGAAATTGACCAGGGCCAAAGCCCGGAGCGCCTTTTGGAAGCCGTTCTTCACCCGCGAAGGATCCCCCTGGATCTCGGCAAAGACGGGAAACGTCACCCGGCCCACGACCCCGCCCAAGGTCTCCGCCGGAAGCCGCTGCAGGGCGCGTGCGCGTGTATAGTACCCCAGGTCGGCCGGAGAAAACAGCTTGCCAATGGCGACATCGTAGATATTCTGGAACACAGTATCGATCATGCCCGAAACAAGCAAGCGGGAGCCAAATCCGAACAGCTCGCGCAGGGCCGTCAGGCTAAAGATGGCCCGTGGACGCCAGGTGTTGAACGCCCATAGGAGGAGGGTGTTGAACAACGTCAGGCTCACGCTCTGGGCCACCAGGCTCCAGACACCAAAGTCCAGTACGGCCATGGCGATGCCGATGGCGCCGGAGCCAAGGGATGCCACGAGGCTGACCTTCGTCAGGGTCTTGAAATCCAGCCTCTTGGTCATCAAGAACAACTGGATCAGGCCGAAGGCGCTCACGACAAAGTTTAGCGACAGGACCCGGGTGAGCGGCGTCAGCATCGGCTCCCCATAGAACCGTGCAATCCAGGGCGCCGCCAGACACAAGATTCCCGCGGCGACGAGGCTCAGGAGGATGTTGGTGTAGAACACCGAGCTGTAGTGGACCTCTGTGGCATCCTGCTTTTGAATGAGCGCCGAACCGAAGCCGCTGCTTAGGAACACGGCGCCCAGCGCTAGAAAGACTGTGAGCATGCCGATGAGGCCGAACTGCTCGGGCAGCAGCAGCCGCGCCAGGACGATCGAGACCACGAGCTGCATGGCTTGCGGCCCGAGCCGCTCAGTCGCGCTCCAGAATACGCCCCGGATGGCTCTGTTTTCCAAACTCGATAACGGTGGTGCGCTCATGGTCTTCAGTCTCGGCGTCCGAAGTCACACACGCTGCGGTGATCAGTGAACTCTGACTCCATCGTGCTGCTCTATGCTCCACGCCGCCGGTCCCAGCCGGCTAGCTGCCTGAGGGCATTCGCCACCCGCTCCACATCCCCGTACGCCAGGCCCGCCGACGATGGCAGGTTCATGCCCCACGCCGTCACCGGCTCGGCGATGGGGAAGGCCTGTCCAGAGGCGAGCAATCGGCAGACCGGCGGGGTGTGCATGGGGGGAGAAGCACCCCATCTCGCCGTTCACGGAATAGAATCGCTTCACGTAAGGTGATCACCGTCGGTATTTCTCGTAGAGCTGGACAAGCTGCTCTGCTGTGTTCTTCCACGTGAACATAGCCGCTCGGGCCTGCCCTCTCTCCGTCATCTTTTTTCTCAGCAGTTGATCCTCAAGGACCCCTGCTATCGCTGCAGCCAAGGCAGCAGCATCTCGCGCCTTGACCAAGATCGCCGAATCACCTGCGGCCTCGGGTAGCGCGCCGGCGCGAGAACACACGACCGGTGTCCCGCAGGCCATGGCCTCGGCCACAGGAAGCCCAAACCCTTCATAGAGGGAAGGCATGGCCAGCACGTCAGCCAGGTTGTACAGAAGTGGCAGTTCCTCGTCCGGTACCCGGTCCAAAAACAGCACGTGTCCCTGGAGATCGAGCGCTTCCACCAGATCCATCAAGCGCTCGTGCTCTCTTGGAAAGTGTGAGGACCCGACTTTGATCAGTTTCACGTTGGCCAACTGCTGCTTGGCCAGGGCCAGGGCCTGCAGCAGAGTGGACAGGTTCTTGCGTGGGTCATCAGAGCCCACGCAGAGGACGTAGCGCCATTCCGACCCCAACCGATGCCTGGCGCGGAATTCATCCGGCACATCCAAAGGATGAAAGCGTTCGTGATCCACCGCCGGGTAAATGACGTGGATTCTATCGGCTGCCAGGTCCAGGGCCTCAACGAGGGTGCGCTTGGTGTATTCCGAGATGGCGATCAAGGCATCTGCTCTCTTGAGTCCAGACAGTGCCAACCGGTAAAAGAGGCGCTCTACGGCGTGTCGAGAGGTATCCAACTCGCGATCGCCGCGTACCAGGTGAGGGATGATATCCAACACCGTTACTACAACGGGACGGGGGAACCGCTGAAAGCACAGTAGCGTTGCCATAGTCTGCGTCGCGATGTGGTAGATATCAGCAGAGTCGAGGTGGGCTCGAAGTGGACAGCCCGCAAGAAAGGTCGTCAGATCAACACCGAATCGATTCAATGCCTCAATCATGGGGCTCGGTAGCGGGGGCGGAGCAGGA
>Ga0307380_10004926_pt1 | contig 17862 bp, 27 predicted proteins | sample UN3MG_FD_202239 | JGI IMG/M metagenome (GOLD analysis project Ga0307380, IMG submission 202239) | Soil microbial communities from Risofladan, Vaasa, Finland - UN-3 | ecosystem: Environmental > Terrestrial > Soil > Coastal area > Acid sulfate soil | place: Finland: Risofladan, Vaasa | collected...
ATTCCGTTTTTTCATTAAAACTAACTAAAATAACACAACGTCCGAAAGCAAGTTTCTGAATAACATATTCCATAAATATATCCGGATTAATCGGTTCTCTTTTGGCAAACTTTAAGGTCATACATATTTTAGCCAAGACATTAGCCTGTGTAGCGAAATTTAATTTATTGATAATATAAACTTCGTTCGGTTTGATTTTTTCTTCTTTTTTTTTCTTTTCCTCTTCCATTATGGATTCTCCAAATCATAAATTCTTTGATGTAGCCAACTTAGGTCAGAATATATAGCAACCACTAATTCAGAAAAAACTTTATTATATTCCTCGAATACTTTTTTAACTTCTTCATCTTCTATCTTTTCTAAGGTCGGCAAGATCAGACCCTTAGGCATCTTTAAAAATTCAGCCATTAAGTTTTATCTCCTTTTAAATATTTTGCTATCCTTATTGCCCATTTTGGATCATCATGTAGAAGACCAATAATAAAATTACAGTTCTTACAAAGTAATCCCCTTATTTCGCCAGTTTCATGGTTATGATCGATACAAGCATTAGATGGTTCAATGAAGGGTTTTTCACAGATGAGACATTTTTTATCTTGGTTTTCCCACATCTTCGACCAATCTTCATGAGATAAATTATATTTAGATTTCATTATTCTTTTTCTATAATGTCCTTTATTTTTCTCATAATAAATCTTTCTTTTTTCGGGGTGTTTTTTGTTGAATTTTTCTTGCCAAGCTTTTACTTTTTCTGGATGTTTTTGACGATATTTTCTATTACTATTCAACTTTTTTTCTGGATGTTCTTGAGCATATTTTTTAGCTTTAGCTTTTACTTTTTCTTTATTTTTCTCGTAATATTTTCTTTTATAAGCTTTTTCTTTTTCTTTTGTCATCTATCTCACTCCAATAGGAATACTTTCAAAAATAGAGCCAATATACTCAAAATCTGAAACAAATAAAAATTTTATTAAATAGTGTTTGGCTAAGAAATCAACTGGCAAATGAGGCACTACAATATCTTCATCGCCGGTCATGGAAATTTCACCTGCATATTGCCATTCTGCTTCACTATCACGTTTGATATATATTTTTGCTGTTCCACTAGCTTTTTTTATAAAGTAGTTATAGAGATCTTCCAATCTTTTATAAATATGTAATCCTTGCTTTTGTGCTAAGTCAGTCGATAAAACAAAAAAGGATTGATAGGTTTCTCCATCATCTGTAAAAGAACTATTTAATTTATAGGTATTCCCTGAATAGTCAGAACAGATACTTACTTTAGTGCCTAATGGTATAGTTCCGGAAGCAGCAGTTTGAAACTTTACCCATTCTCCGTAACCAGTCCCTATGGAATTTACTGCATAAGCCCTATACCAGTATTCGGTATTTGTTTGTAAATTCTCTATCGTTAAATAAAATGCACCTACACCATATCCGCCTACTGTTACTTTCTTTGTCCAAGTGGCAGTTTTAGTTAAGCCATATTCAAAACCACGTTCAGAACAATTTTCTCCGCCAGTCGAAGTTATATTCCCATTTCCCTTTACATGATTTTGACTTACTTCTGTTGCTTCTTGAGTAGTAACCGTTGGGGGTACTTTATTGGTCGTAAAATTAACTTCACCACCATAAGCGTAACCTGCTGAATTATAAGCGTATGCCTTGACAAAATACTGCACTCCTGGTGATAATCCAGTCATGGGTCTGGTAAAAGCACCCGTTCCGAAACTACCAATTTCTTCTGATTTACTATCTGCTACTGTGGGACTTCCTGTAAGATTCCAACAGATACCTCTTTTAGTGGCATTCTCTCCACCCGTTACAGTTATATTTCCATTTCCAGTTGCAGTGGTTGATAATATGTTAGTTACTGCTTGAGTGGTAACTGTTGGCGGGTCTAAAGGAACATAAGTAACCACGACATAAATGTCAGACATCCTTAGTTCCCCTGCACCATATAATATGTTCCACATATACACACCAATTTGTAAAGATTCAATATCACTTGCAGTCCAAGCTAATCCTGTTTTTGGGTTGGTAGTCTTTGTCCAACTATTACTTTCCCAACTCGTTCCAATATTGAATCTTGAAGATGTGTAATAAGACCCCCCTATTTTTAAAGTTATATTTATCCCATCTGAGGAAGTAGTGGCTATACACCTTGTAAAAATTTGTATTTGGCTAATAGAGGCAATACCTACCCCCGAAGGAGCTATATTATATAGGTCATCCAGACTGGTAGCGGGGTAAACAAGTTTATTATAAGTACCATTATTAACTACAGTATCGTTTACATTATCCCAGTTGGGAGCTGAAGGATATGGAGTTAATTGGGTTAAGTCTCCAGCGGCATTAGGTCTTAAAGTTATTGTTGCCATTATTTAATCCCCGTCTCTAAAATTTTCATCTTATAATCATAAACCTTATATTCAATCCAAATTCTATTTTTAGATTTATTATAATAATCTACAATTTCTTTAAAGTTATTAAATTTAATATCAGAATAGTATTGATTATTGGAATAGGCATATTTGCCCTCTTCTACATATACTCCTAACCAATGTGCTATATCTGATTCTTTTCTTGTCATTCTTATTTGATAGATTTCATAATTGTGTTTTCTTGCTATATAGGTAGCGAAATAAGAAAAGTCATTACAGTCCCCTATTTTTTCTTTATATAATTGGTAGGGGCTTTTTCTCCCTATTGCTTGATATTTATAAGTAAAATTCTCCCCCATATATTTCCCTATTAAAGAAGGAGTATTTAATTCTTTTATCAACTTTATAAAACTAAAATATAATTTTAAATCACACATACTAAATCTCTTTGTAATTTCCAAAAAGACTATGCTTCATGATAATCTCCGAAAGCCGGGATCGCTAAACTTGCCTGCAACCACTTCCCTTCATTAAAAGCTATTAATTTATTATTTAGAGCATTTCCAAAGGGAATACTCCAAACTACCTCCCCTGTTTCATCAAGAAAGTCACTTCTAATTTTTTCAACAGAAGATTTGTAAATCTTATCTACAATATCAGTCTGTATCGGCCCCGATATTGTTCCTGTCGAAAATTCTTTAAAAGTTCCATCAGAAGCGTACCAATACAATCTACCCTTACTATCGTTTACAATTGAGCCACTACATAGACAGCCAATCTCCATGGAGATAAAAGATCCATTGAATCTAAGATCAGTTGTCACCAGCCAGTATTTAGCGTAACTGTATTTTTTAAAGACAATTAAAAGTCCTTGGTATTCTCCAAAACCAGTAATAATGTCAGATTTCCCTACTTCCGTACTCCCGGATGTCCCGGTTATCCAGTTTGCTTCTTCTCCGATAGCATTCCATCTCATTCTTTGAGGATAATAATTTCCATTTTCATAGGTATAACCGAGAATAAGATAACTTTCATAAACGATTAAATGTTTTGCCTTTGTTAAATAAATACCAGTCTCATATTCGATACCATTGGTAGTATCATCTAAAAAAACAAAATAACCTGTAGTATCCCAGACTAAAACAGGATCAACAAAATTAGTGGCAATAACTTTGTCATTATAATTAACCGTTTCCCAATTTTCACAATCAGCAGAACATTCAAACTTTTCCTCAAGGGCTTTAGTTGAGGGATTCCAATGATAAATATGTTTTTTTGTAAAAGCAAGTAAGTATTCTACCCCTGTGCTTCTCTTTACGAAACGATGATAATGAATAATTGGAAACGTATCGGGAGTTTGGAATTTATCCCCATCATCGTCAAGTAAATCCTTTTCCCTCATCTTCCTCCGGATTATTTTGCCATCCTTTAATAGGACATTCGAGTTATCCGGGGTGACCGCATCCGACAATAGGACAACAGGAAAATCTTTTCGTAATCCACCAACTGGCGAGAATATTCCATATAGTTCTTTATCCAAAAGAATTTCCTCCGATTAAAATTTTTGTATGCTTTTTAGCATTACAACTTCTACAAGCGGGTACTATATTTTCTTTAACATTGTTTCCACCCTTACTTATTGGGATAACATGGTCTTTTGTAGGCAAATTTTCACAACCAAATTCAGTCCCACAATAAGCACATACATAATTATATTTTTCTAAAATGTCTAACCATTCTTTAGCGGTTAAAGTGTTAATGATTTCTCTCATTCTTACACGTCTTTTAGTCTCTACCCTTTGTTTACATGCTTTCCCTTTTTCTGTTTTAGAATATTTTCTTATTCTTTCTAACACTTCATCAGGATGGTCTTTTTGCCAAAGTTTAACCTTCTCTAATATCTTCTTATGATTGATTTTCCGCCAAATTTTGCTTTTCCCTATTATTTTTTCACGATTAGCTTGGTAATATTCTTTATTATATTCAGGGTTTCTTTCTAACCACTTTTTCTTGCTTTCTGATATTCTTTCAGGGTGAGTTTCTCGATATTTTATTTGATATTTCTTGTAACGTTCTTTGTTTTGTTTACGATCAGTGTCATAATATTGTCTCGCTTTTTCTGGATCTTTATAAGGCATATAATTTATCTCTCCTTTATCCATCAGAAGGATATTCGCAAATTACAGGGTCTTCGTCAAGATTAGCTAACAAACTGGGAATTTCATCACGAATATAATATTGCATATATTCCCCTGCTGTTTTATGTCGTCCTAATCCTATAGCAACTTCCCAGATTAACCTCAATTCAATGGCTCGACGGTAAATATCGTTAAATAATATTTGGTCACAGGCAGAATATTCTACTTCATCAACAGTAACTTTCTCAGGATGATAACCGGCAAAAAATTGCCTGATAGTATAATCAGCCGAATCAGGAGTCGGTCTCAAATAATAAAATTTATTCATCTTGCAAAACATTTGAGGATAGCCTGTATCATTAGGACTCAAAGAACGTTCTTCCTGATATTTCTTAAATGTTTCCCACCCGAGAGGGTAATAATCATCAATCATTATCAAAAGTCTATCTTTGTAATGATCAGGCATTGAGTAATAAGCTCTATTAGCAACAGTTTTTCTTGTGCTTTCTTCTGTTAGAAAATTACCCCTCTTAGATAGATCCTTCAATACAGAAATAATCTCTGCATCTAGTTCTGTCCCAGCAGGATCATACTTCCTCTTTAAAGTATCGTTCACGACTTTTATCAATTCTGCCTTTAATATCATTTTTTCTTATCCTTCTTTTCCTTAACTTCCCCTCGATAGGTTTTTCCGTCTAAAATACAAATGTGATAATATTTATCCCCAGGAAGAGAAACGGTACGAACTTTTCCGCCTTTACGAATGCAATCTTCAAATGCTTTCGGAGACATATTGTTCCCTCCCTATAATTTATACTTTGGTAAAGAGTACGTGTCCCTGGATAAGACTTGTTGTCGTGTTTGATGGAACAAATACCAAGAACGGAACTGTACTCCCCCAACATATTGGAAGACCAGATTGTATAGCGTCAATAGTATTAGGTAAAAGTGCTGCTAATCCTAAAATTGCAAGAACACGATATAATACAACGTGAATAGTACCACTTGTCCAAGTTGCACTAAGCGTTAGAGATTGTGCCTTTTGTATTCCAGTATCTCCACTGGCTAAACCTATCGGGTGAAATACCCCCGCTATCGGAGACGCTACGGTTGGATTTATATTGGTAGCGACTTTATCTGCTACTCCATCCTGATTAGTATATTTTAAAGTTAATGTTGGAGTGCCAGCCCCAACATTTGCAGAAACTTCTACTGCTGCTAAAACGCCAACACCAGTATTTGCTCCATCCACATCTCTTGATGGAATCTGTACTGAATTTGTAAATACTTGTTCACCTGTTTTAACAGGGCTAATCCCACTATTGTGCCATAATCTATCACATAACATAAGCAAGCCAGCTATTGTTGCCTGACCCTGAAACCTTACCAAACGAGCATTCCCACTTGGAGGAAATGGGATTTGACCTGGAAAAGTTGTCAATGCTTTACCGGTAATTCCTGCTTTTCCAGTTCCACCAGGACTAATACAAGACATAACACCACCAGTCCCACCAGTCGATACATTAACTGGAATAGTAAAGGTTGTAGCATTCACAACTGTTACGATATGAACCCCATCAAGAGCTGGAGTTGAACCAGCATGTCCCTGGATGCTTATCTCGTCTCCATTTGTTAATCCGTGAGTCGCAGTAGTAATAAGTGTCGGGTTAGCCACACTACTTGAAGTTATTGCCACATTGGCTGGCATTACCGCTGCCGCTGGAAAACCCGCAAGGCAAAATAACGAAACTGGTCTTTGGGCAATCATTGCTCCCGTTGCTGCTTTTGAAAATTCTCGTGGGGGTTGTGTCCCTGCCAATAAAGTATTTATTGCCATATAATTTTTAAGTTGTAACGATGCAGCATCTATTATTGTTTGATTATCCATTATTTATCACTTCCTTATTCTTAATTTTTACAGTACCAGCTTTATAATGATTCCTACTCATTCCTAATTTCATTTTCTTTGCTTTCTTTTTTCCATATATCTCTTCAAACGTTTTTCCTTTTCTTTTGTTTTTCGCTTTTAATCTGTGCCTGAAACTTGGTTTTAATTTTTCAATCAAAATAGGGTCATCTGTTTCAAACTTCCCATTTTCAAACCGAGCTATTGTCTTTTTCGTCTTTTTGCTATTAACTACAATATTCGGAATTTTACTGAAAAATATCGTATTCTCCCCTATCATATTTTCTCCCTTCTAAATAAAGGGGAAGCTAAAAGCCTCCCCTTATTTTTCTATGGTAACTCTATATATCCTACGGCAGGTCTGTGATTAGTATAAAGCTGAAGAGTTGCTACAGGTTTCAACATAAACTTGATTGTCCCATCTGATTGCAGGAACTTGGCAGTCTCTATCCACAAGTAACTGGTTGTGTCAGTCACCAATGTAGCTGCGAAGGCAGTGTAAAGTCCTGCGTTGGCAGCCCAGAAGTCTCCGTTTAAGACACAAGGAATCATGCCTAATATTCCAGCAGATTCAACACCTTCTGAGTAGATTATAAGTCCATGTTCCATTCCTTTGGTAGGTGTAATCTTGTAAACTGCAACACCGTAGATTACAACAGTCCCAGCAGCAGCAGCAGTTTGAGTGGTTACAGCTTCGGTAACAACAAGTTGTGCATTTTCGTCAGATACTAAGGTGTATAAACCATCGTTTACTCCGCTGTTTGTACCACCAGATGAACTGACAAGTATCATTTCGCCCTCACAAGCACTAAATCCAGCAGCACCAAAACCACTACCAGAATCATCTATACTATAAACAGGTGTTGCAGCGGCACTTTTAGCAAACGATATAGTAGCTGCACTTATATATCCTAAACTTTTATTAGTCGCAGGTTGAAGATCGGGACATACAGGAACTTCTTTTACCATAGTTCTCATACCGTTTAATGCAACGGTAACATTAATTATTCCAGCCATTATTTTTCTCTCCTTTCTTAAAATATTCCAGAGGGGCTATAAAAGCCCCTCATATTAACAATTAACCTTAAATTAAAGTCTCAGGTGCATATTCTAAATCAAGATAAAACAACTCTTTCGGTTTGACTACTCTTCCACCCCAGACGTGGAGTCCACGTACTAGGTCAGCGAACCATCCCTGTGAACGAAGGGTTTCGGCTTCGGTCATCTGATCAACAAAAGCGATTGCCTGGTAAGAACCAGCCGTGATGATATTACGTTTATAGCCGGCAGTAGCTGGGGTTACAACTGGACAGTTGTTTGACATATACATATCAAACTGTAATACTCGTCCAATAAACCCGTTCTTGAGTTCACCCTTTAAGTCGTCAGCGTGAAGAACACCGGCAAGCAGTAATTTCAAAGCAACCCAGGGAGGTATGGTAATAAACTTTTTCTCGATGTTTACACCCTTTAAAGCTGTCCACAATTCGCCTATATCACTGGTTACATTTGCGGTATTTGTCGCAGTATTTTTAAGAACGTAAGTCCCTAAAGCTGACTGAGTATATAAACCAGCAAGAAAGAGGTCTACTTTTTCTACCAAACCATAAGCAGCTTCTTTGGCATAATGCTGCCGGGCAGCAGGATCGCTTTGTAATTCTGTAATATCGTGTAGCTTTATACCATAATCATAAGCATGGTCAACATCCAAAAACATGGCAGCAGCTTGAACGTCCTGATAAGTAATACCGTTTGTATGTGCTAAGTCCCATGTTGGGTCACCAGGGGCATACTCATTAATGTCTACACCACCGTAGCCCTTTAGTTTTATCCTATCGCCTTTTTCTTTTATTTCTCCGCTGTGCTTTTTGTAAGCAATCTTACCGTATACGAGTAAGTTCTTTATTTCCTCGAGTAATGTTGCCGCAAAAATTACAGGTATTGCGTCTTTCATACCCATTTTATTTCTCTCCTTTCAATAAATGTTTTAGCCCATAAATTTTTATGTTTTACCTCCATTTATCTTTGGAGTAAAGAATACCTGAGTACCTCTCAGTTAGGATATTTAATTACCACTTTGGCATTGATTTCTCTATATCCGGAAGTACTTTTTGAGCTTCTTCTGGTTTCATGGCAGCAACTTCATCAGATGTGTAGTAATGGAAACCATATTTTTTCGTTTCACCGGTTAAGCCCTTCTTGTCTACCTTACGATCGCCCATGGTATCAAGGATTTTTTCGTTCTTGGCTAATTCGAGTTTTGCCTTTATTTCGGGGTCTTTTGAACCTTCTTCATAAAGCTCTTCGCCTGGGTCGTCAGAAGTATAAATGTCCATTTCTTTATATTTTCTACCACCAACTCTCCCAAGAGCAGCTTGACGAACTGTTTCAAAGTCCAAACCTATATCTTTTCTGTCTGCATATTTGATCCTTGCTGCATTACAAGATTTTTGGTAATTAGCTTCTAATCTTGCTTTTTCGTTTCTTTCATCTACTATTTTTTGCGCTTTCTCGATACTTGTCATAACTTTTGCTTCGATATCTCTGCCATCTCTTTTGGTTAAGACATCTTCATCTTCACCTTCGATGACAGATTTTTTAGCTTTCGCAGTCTCTTCTTTTTCCCTTAACTCTTTGTTTTCTTTTTCAAGAGCTGTTAATCTACTTTGAGCCTGCGAAAGTTCAAAAGTCTTTTGCTGACGATCTGTTCTCTCTCTTTGAAGGTCGGAGATTACACCCTTATGCTCTGTTTCGGTATAGGTTTTTTCTTTAACTTCGGTCTCTTGCCTTTCTTTTGTCTCCTTATTTTCCATGTATTTTCGCCTCCTTTCGTCCCTCGGAGTGAGGGTTATTCCAGATTTTCACCCTTCTGGTAGGGAAATTCTTACCTTTTTTTATGATTTTTTAACAAATATTCTGTTGCTTTTATTGTTAGTTCTGGATTGTCTTTAAACAATCCAATGGCAAAATTACAATTTCTACAAAGTAATCCTCTTACCTTATTAGTATCATGATTATGGTCAACAAAAGCATCATTCGGGTTAACAAAAGACTCTCCACAGATAGAACATTTTCCATTTTGGTCTTCCCACATTTTTAACCAATCATCATGAGATAAACCATATCTTTTTTTCATAATCCGTCGCTTCTCTACTTCTTTCAATCTTCCTTTATTTTTTTCTCGATATTTTTTATTTGCTTTTTTTATTGACTCGGAATGATTCTCATAATATTTTATTTTTTGTTGTCTTATTTTTTCAGGATGATTTTTACACCATTGTTTTCTATTTTGACTTATTCTTTCAGCATTCTCTTTACGATATTTTTTTGCTTCTTTAAGATGTTCCTGGTTATATTTTTTTTTGCGTTCTTTTATTTTCTCTTTATTTCCCCTTTGATATTCTCTTACATGAGCATTTCTGTATTCTTTATCTTTATATGGCATTACATTGCACGTCCTACCATCGATTCACGTTTAGGCGGGCTTGGTCTTCCTTTTTGTGTTTGCCCTTGCTGCCCCTGTTGCATTTGCATTTGTTGTGCCTGTTCCTGTTGTTGTTTGACACGAGCTATCATTTCGTCTTTACGTGGGATGTCCATTGAATCTAATAAAATATCAATCGGTATCGGCATACCTATTTCTGCTAATCTGGCCAACATTTCAAAATTAGCTAATCTTATGGTTGGCGTTGATGGCCGACTGGACACCTTTATCCCATAGTGTCCTATCCTGAATGAACGTATCGCCTGGACTAATTGCTGAGGATCTATTTTCATCTTTTCTTCAATACATATCTCGGCTATTTCAGGTGGGGAATAAACGTTAGTGTGCCTGATAAACTCTATGAGAGTTTCCCCGAAAATCTGTTGAGTATATTTGTAATTGTCAAAAATTACGTTTGATATAACTGCTCCCTGTCTCTGTCTCCTTAACATGGCTATACCCGATTCTTCTTTAGTCCCTGCTGCCATACTGGCAGTATTCAAACCGGATATATCCCTGATATTTTGAACAGAATCTATTTTGTGAGCAAAATGTCCGGCAGGTAATTGATTGGGTTCTATCTTTTCGGGCTTCACCTCTCCGTATTCAATGACTATTCCTGCTTTTGATCCTAAAGTTTCCAATACACTTTTAACTGCCCCACCTATTTTTTTGTTTAACCAACCGGTATTGGCAGTTCGATTTAATATATGTAAAATCCCTGAAGAGGTCTTATTTACTTCTTCTTGGGGAGATATCAAATTATCCACTACCGCGAAGATATATCCATCGGACCAATAAGGACAAAATCTGACATAGGGAAATAAAGTCAATCCGCTGAAGGGATCTTCAATGTGTTCTAAAACGATATCGCCGAGAGTGGTAGTTACGTTCATCACCGGGATGACTCGTTCAGTGGTGTTGTAACGTAATGGCCTTCTCTCTTTTTCCGCTAATTCTCTGTCTTTGGTGAGAAGCGCCTCTAAAACTGCCTCCTGGGATTTGTGGACAGGGATAAACTGAAGGTTGCTCTTATCAATTAAATATAATTGTAGTTTGTAAGACTTCCACCAGGTTTCTTTTATGCGGTAGCGATAAGTAGAAGGTTCCAGCATATCGGTATCCGTCTGTTTTGCTACTGGAATTTCAAATACATCTCTACCAGCGCCTTTACTATAATCTTCTAAATATCCTTCTAACTCTTCTGCTTTTTTAGGATAGAGTAAGGAAGCCTGTTCCTTGTCTCCCCAGTAATAACGAATGATATATTTCGCGGATTTATTTAAGTCGTAGGTTTTAGCATTGGGGTCCTCCCTTATATCAAATGAGGATATCCTGTCTATGGTAATATCTCCGTTGATAATGTCTTTATCGGTGGAGATATCCAGGCCTATCCAGCCTTTTCCCCCTATACCGCCATCCAAAAACTGCATTGATTGCTCAAATTCACCGTTAGATAAGTCCATAGAATGTTTAGATAGTCCGGTAAAGACATCGGCGACGACTTGATTTCCACCTTTTCTCGGGAGGACGTGAATATCGTTTCTATTTTCTCTCTCCATCCCTGATAGAAGGTTGATTGTAGGTAGAATGTGATTTATGGTAAGGGCAGGCCTTTTCTCCTTCTTTAAATTGGCCAGAGTTTTAGGGTTCCATTGCTTCCCACAGTAAAAGTCATAATTTTTGATAGCCCTATCTACCCAACTGGCATTTCCTTCCTCTGCTTCTTGATTAAACTTTTCCATCTTACTTATTAAAGCAGTTTCCGATTCTTCAGAATCCGATGATTTTATTTTTTCTTCTTCTTCGGTTATCGTTTTTACCATTTTTTCTCCAAATAAAAAGAAGCCCTGAAAAACGGTTTCCCGTTATCAGAGCTTCTTCAGAGCAATCCTATGTTTCAGAATTGCGAAACAAAGGCTTCTTTAGAGCAGTCTCTTAAACTTTTAAATTTTCTTTTTTCGATATATCACTTACGCCACCTAAACAGAAATTAATAGTAATCGAGCCAGTAAAATCATTATTATGATTTAGTATCTCTCTTAATGCTTTTGATATTATGTTTATAACTTTGTCAATCTTTTCAATTTTATCGATTTTACTATCTCCTTAATATCATACTTTTTATTTTGTGTCAACTTTATCCACTCTTTCATCAATATCAAAATATTTTACTCGTGTTTCCAAATATATCTTACCAGTTTCGTAAATTGCATTCCATTTTAATCTATCCAAAAATTTTTTACATACTTCTCCCTGTTCTAATAATTCAATAATACCATCTACCTCATCAATTGATAGTTCTAAATCACCATACCTTCTCAGAAATTCTATTGCTTTCTTTGTTTCCATTTAATTTTCTCCTTTTTATTTATTTTAGGCGCTCATAAAATCTAACCCTAAATCTTCGCTAGTGAAAAAATCTTCAGCCTTGCTTTTGGGTGCTTCTTCTTCAGCATATTGTAAGCCCCAAATTCCCATAACATAAGTACTTGCTCTATCAATAGACCTGCCATAACTCTTCTTGATTTCCTCACTCGACCTGATCATAAACTTATCGCCTTTGTAGGTATATCTTGGAACGGTAAGCTGTCTCTTTAATTCTTGATCGTCGTGATGAAGTTCCACTTCATTATCACCGAATTGATTTCCTGCATACCACCATATCTGCGCCCTTCGGTTTAAAAATTGTTTAGGTACTCCGGATTCTTGCTTTTCTGAACCCATTATTACTAAAACCGGTAGCCCTTTATTGCTCAATATGGAAGCCACTCCGCTACCTATTCCTATACCATCAACTACGTAAAGTGAAGGTTTAAAATCAAAACCCATATTCTCCATTTCATTGGCGGTGTAATACTCGTCTTTCTGACCGTATATTCGAGGCGGTTTTACTATGTTAGTGTTTTCCATTCCATAAATTACTGTTTCATCATCTCCGTATTTTGCAGGATCACATACAATAATCCTTCTTATCGGTTTATGAAACTTATTCTCATTTGCCCGGTCGATCCATCTATCCTGTATTACGATGTCGGCACCTGCCAAGATATCCCAACTTCCATCACGATAGGCCTTTAATAATTCAGGCCGGTTACGCAGGGTATATTCCATGTTAGAAATATAATCGGCAGGCAGAAATGGATTATCAGAAGGCAAGGAAGGGAGGAAAACAAATCTCTCATTGTGGCCCAAAACGAATTGGTCTTTCAACCAGCAGTCCGCTGGATTAGCGGTATAAAATTCTTTAAAGGGTAAAGGAACGCCTCCGATGCTTCTTCTTAAAGTCAACCTCAGTTCAGTTAATTTATCCTCTTCTATTTCCTCCGCTTGGTCCAAACCAAAAGCACCATATTGCGCACTATTAAACTTTTTAACTACTTTTTTGTTGTCCAGTCCGCCATATTGAATCTTAACTCTTTTCTTGATGATGATCTCTTTATTTCTTTCTTTGATTATATAGTCATCTTCGGGGATACATTCTTTCCAGGTTTCCAAGGTGGTATCATCGAAGTCAACCCCTTGAAGTCTCCCCAAAAAAAAGATCGGTATGGGATTTCTCAGAACCGGGATATCAAAATATTCGATAACTGACAAACAATACAGCCAGGTATATCGACAGAGCAAAAACGATTTGCCTCCGCCCTTTGCCCCACCAAACAACAGTCCTCTCACGCAACTCTGATTAAGTATTTGTAAGGCAGTAAGCTGACGAGGGGTAAAGGTAAGGGTCTCACGTTCCTGTGCAAATTCAAATTTCATGCTTTCTCCTTATAAAAATAATCTGCCAAATGACGTAACGGGTTTCCTCTCCAATCGTAAAATCTTATATAAACCTTTTTCCCTTTATACTCTACAACACTTTGTATATAATTTTCTTTGGTTTCTAAATTTTTGTAAAAGTCCATAAAGATATCAAGCTCAATAGAATCAGTTGCGCTTATTCTCATCTCATTCTCAAATAGTGTTCTACACATACCAGACTATCCATCTAAAACTATATTCATCTTTTTCATATTTTAAAATCTTCTTTGCTTTTAACTTTTTTTTAAACCATTTCTCAAATTCATTATCGGGGTTTTCTTTTATTGCAAGAATTTCACTGATATATTTTTTTTTAACTTTAACAGACTTACCATCAATAATATGTCTTTCAATAGTTATTTCTTGACCTTTTCTGACACCAGCCATATATTTAATTTCTTTTTTGGTTAATACCTCTTCTATTTTCATATTTTGATATTCATAATCCTTTCTAATTGTGATTGGTAAAAATTACTGAAATCTACCGGATCAATCGGTAAATCCGCAAGTAAATGTCTCTCTATAAAATTTCTATAATCTTTGTTCATCTGCTGTAAGAAATCTTTCAACATCTCTAAGTGGTCAAAGTTTACACTTTTCTTCTGTGCTAATTCTTTATATATATTTTGCTGTTCTTTGATTAAGTCTTTCAATATATCGATAATTTGTATCATAAATAGTCCTACCTCGTAATTTCCATGATAAATGGGATTATTTATGTAATCATTTTTAACTTTTTCCAAATCTTCAATACTCATTTTTTCCTTAGACCCTTCAATAATTCCACCCCAACAATTACAACCACATTCAGGACAAATACCTTCCCCCATAACTGCTTCGAGAACTAAGCCACAATTTAAACATCTAACTCTCATTATTATCTTTTAACCTCCTTCCATGCGTATACCAGCCCTATGGACGACTGGCATTTTGCCCTTTGTTTATAAGGGTTTCAATTTTCGGGATTTACGGATATTTTATAGAAATAATGTGCCAGATGAGCTATTATTTTAGTCACTTTTATAATTTGTCATTTCTAATTTGATATTTTTTTTACTTGCCTCTTTTGTGAGACAACTAATACATCTTAACCCACTACCATTTTTTATACCTGTTATTTTTCCCCACAATTCGTCGGAAATTCCATAAACATAATCATAACGTCTACCACAAATCTGACATTTTTCGCCTATCGTTTGGTCATCTATTTCTAATAATATTTCATCAACAAATTTATCTAATTCGTATAAAGAAAACAATATTTGACATTGTCCATCTGGTCTTTTAACAATCCATTTTTTGAAAATACAAGTAATTCTATTCTTTAATGATTTCTTTTTCATTATACTTTATACCTTTTGATATACGCTGTAACTCTGAAATTTTCCCACTTACAACGATTAATCGCTGAAACTGTTGGTTCTACTACAGGAGTGGGAATTTTTCCCATTTACAACTACTTTCTTATTTTGATAATTTTCTCCTAATCTACAACACAATGAACTTCATAATCGTTTTCAATATCTTCGTGATTTATTTCTATATGAAATTCATCAATTTTTGGGAATAAAACTGATATTTCTTTAATTATTTTGGGAACTTTATCATTTAGATATTCTTCAAATTCTAATTGCATAATAAGCAATTCATTTTTTTCCATTAAAATTAATCCTTTCAAGAATTTCTTCATGCGATACGTTTTTATATAGCTAATGCTGGTTGGAATGGTCTTGTTAATTTATTACCTTTTTTAAGATTTTCCCTCGCAGGTAATAATTGTAAATTCTTTAAAGCCCAGCACCTTTTAAAACCAATTTGGCCTGATTTAGTAAAATTAAAAACACTTATTGGAATAATATGGTCAATGTGTAATTTACCATTTAAAACATCTCGCCAAGTATATCCTTCTGGCATAGTCTTATTTAGTCTTTTTATTAAATCATTATAAGAATAACCTAAGAGAGATTCCAAATGTATATCATTTTTATTACCTTTTATAGTTTTCCCTATTGCCCTATTCATTTTTTGATTGAGGTTAAATTTTAAATCTGTTCTGAGTTTTATCCTTTTATAAATACTGCGTTCTTTTCTGTGTGTTAGATTGTATATTCTATGACTTTCTAATATTGTTTCTCTATTATTTTGTCTATATTCCAATATCCTTTCTTTATTCTCTTGGTAATATTTCTTCTTACGTTCTAATTCCGACTCACGGTGTTCACGATAATATTTTTTATCAGACATATAATTAAACTCCTTTTAAAAATTTTGCCATGCGTGGCATTTTGGACAAGAGCAACGGGACATATTATTTTCGAGAGGGAGCGGGACACCCGCCCCCCTGCCTTCGTGTTTCTGGTTCAAAAAATCTTTTACTCCACCGATGGAGGAGTGCCATTTTGCCCTTATATATCAATGCTTTCAATTTTTGGCTTTGGCTTGCTATTGACAAGGTTTCAAGCTCAATTCAAGCCCAATTCAAGCTTAATAATTTACTTTACATAATTATTCTTATAGGACGTTGCAAGCTGTAACTCTGAAAATTACCCGCTTTCAGCTTCTTCCGGTTTCCCTTTTTGCCCTTTTTCTTGCTTCTTTTCCTTCTTTTCCTCTTTAAAGGTAATTAAGGATACAGTTTCAGCTTTGGATCTGGTTCCTCCGATGATCTTATAGGCTTCTTCCTTTGATGTTTCAAGATCCTTCCGGTTAATAATGATTGTAATCTGTGGGGTTTCCCGGCTTCCGGGTGCTTCTTTGAGGTATTTTTTATCGTTATACTCAACGTCAGCGATAGATAATTTGTACTTGAGGGCGCGCCAGTCCTTTGTTTTCTTATCTATGGCGTATTCATCAAGCAATTTCATCTGTTGTTGAATCCACTTGTCCCGGGCGTGCGTAACATCGATATCGAAATCCTTCAGCTCCCTTTGCCAATCATAAATATGATGTTTATAAATATCAGCCTCAGCTGCAACGATCGCAATAAAAAAATGCTTCTCGAATAACCTTATCAGTTCAGCTCTAAGCTCTGGGGTGAAAATCGTAGGCCTGCCAGGTCCCTTTTTCTCTTCTTCTCTCTTCTCTTCTTTATCTGATACCTGGTCTATTATTTTTGACTGTACCGGATCATCATTAATCAATATTACTTTTTTCTTCTTCATAAGTGGATGTATAACACAATTTCAATTTATCTTCAATGTTAAAATGTTTTTATATCTTTTATTAAAATATATCTTGACAATTAGGTTAAGTTGTGATATATTCAATATAGGTAAATAAATAAAGGGTTTAGGAGGTTTTTAAGATGATAATATCAAAAAAGGATATGGGTCACGGTCAATACGCTTGGTATATTAACGAAGAAATAACAGAACTATCAGAACCAGAAATTATTGACCTTGTAGGAAAAGAGAACGAAAAGAGATTCTTCTCATTACTTAACTATTATGGTAACTTTGAAATAAAAATATAAAGGAGGTTAAAAAGATTATCATTTTAATTGGAAAAATTTAGATACTAAATAGCTTTATAGACTCCATTCTTTAGAGTGGAGTTTATTAAGGTTATTTTAGACTGATACTAAAAAATTAAAGGAGGTTTTTAGAAATGTTAAGCGATCAGGCAGAAGTTGCGAAATTGTTGAGAAAGGAATTAAAAGAAAAGTTTCCCGGAATCAAGTTTAACATCCGTTCAAGGTCTTTTAGTGGAGGAAATGACGTCAGGATTGATTATATTAATGGAGTTCCGGCTGATGAAATTAGAAAAATAGTCAATAAATACGAAGCTGGATCATTCGATGGTATGACAGATATGTATAATTATGACTACGATAAAACCGGACCAACTGCAAAATATATAATGGTCAATCGAAATATTAGTGATGATGTATGGGAAAAGACTAAAAGAGACTTAGCCTATTCTCGTGGTATTGCAGATATCGAAGATGAAAATATATGGCAAGATAAATTTCATTGCTGGGCAAGTGTAGCAGTCCATAGAGAATTGGTTAATAAAAGTTTGTAGCAGTCTTAAAAGAGGGGTATATTGATTTATACCCTTCTATTAAGGTTACTAAATTTGACTGAAGGAAGGAGGTTAATTATGTTTACTATAAATGGGAATGATTTAAGGACATATTGGGGCAGT
>Ga0307380_10004927_pt1 | contig 17862 bp, 26 predicted proteins | sample UN3MG_FD_202239 | JGI IMG/M metagenome (GOLD analysis project Ga0307380, IMG submission 202239) | Soil microbial communities from Risofladan, Vaasa, Finland - UN-3 | ecosystem: Environmental > Terrestrial > Soil > Coastal area > Acid sulfate soil | place: Finland: Risofladan, Vaasa | collected...
ATGTACCGCCCCGGGCTCCATTGCAGTAACTAAGGATGGTGTTATCTTCGCTAATGATACTGGCATCTATCGTATTGATCGGCAATTCCAGCTACGCTATGTAGGTCGTTACATGGAGAGACGCTGGCTTGAGTCAGTGAATCGTGATCAAATTGAAATCATGCAGGGTACTCACTATGCTCTCGGGCATCAATATAAGTTGAGTGTTCCTGTCGGATCGGACTCCACAGAGAATAGTGAAGTATTTGTCTATGATCATAGTTCCGAAACTGATGATACTGGTTCTGGACAAGGCAGCTGGACACGTTATGATTCTCATGCTGCCACTGGGTGGGCTAACCTGAGTGAGGATGCCTACTTCGCAACCACGACCGGACGAGTGTACGGACTACGCCGAGCTGGGGACACTACCGACTATCGAGATGATGATCGAGCGATCAATGCCAGTATTACCTACCGATCAATGGACTTCAGTAATTCCGGGATCAGGAAGGCTGTGGCTAATGTGGTCAGCTATTACCGGAGTAACCTACAAGCTACCGGAACTACACTGGAATTTGCTGAGGACATGAGTGAAGTATTCAGGTCAACCGAAGGATTCCGAGTTACTAGGGACACCGACTTGACCAATCTCTCCGATGAGGGACAGAGGAAAGTACAGACGATCAGACACTCCTTCTCACGCAGGAAAGTCTCACACCTACAATTGCGGTGGAGCAATGCCACCATAGATGAGCCACTGGAACTAGCTGGTTTCGCAGTGAAAGTTGGTGCTCTGAACAGGAAGGGCATACAGGAGGCAGCAGATACTAATGAATAAATTCCTATTGACAGAATGGACAATGTGTGATATAATGGATTTACCAACGCAATGGAGTGTAACTAGCTAATGGCTATACGATCGACATTAGCGGAGCGCATTAAGAAGCGTACTCGGGATACACGTAGCACGGGTGGAGATCTAGCACAGGAGGATATACAGAACCTCAGCGCTAGTAAGGGACTGGAAGCAGCCCCTCTCTCACCAGCATCCGCTGCGGGAATCGGTGCGTCCCCAGATCAAGCTAAGATGGTTGGTGATGCTAGACAGAAGCGTGCTGCCCTACAGCAATCTATCGATCCGGATGACACTCTCACCGGACGACTACGTAGGGGACAGGCACGTAAGGATGCTACCAGTGCAGAGTATGCCAGCAAGGAGAAGAGTCAATCACTCCAGGCACTCCGTGGACTTGGAGACCGTGTACAGAACATGGTCGGGAAATACATGGCCCCGGAAGTACTTACTGCAGAGGCCACTCCAGAACTAACTCCGGAAGCCCTCACATTGGGGGTACCCGCTCAGGAAGCACTGGCTGTACTAACTACGAATTACAATCAAGATACCCTAGAAGCAGCTGCCAAGGCATTGAACCTTTCTTACCCTTCATTCGATCCCAATGATATTAATAAGTATTTCACTTCCGATCCGAAAGGACAGACGATAGCACAGCAGATCTCCGATACTGTCGATGTTACTAGTCTGGTCGGGGAACTGGGCTTCACCGATACCGATGGTAATCCTGATATGGGACAACTTGCCGCCCTCCTGGGTGTCGATCCAGCCTCCATCACTTCAATAGATGAATTACAGAATGCAGTAGATAAAGCTACTGAGGAAGAGTTCCGGCGTACGGAGAATCTCAAGGATGTGATCTACAATCCTAATGCTTCTCCTGCAGAGCGCCAGGCTGCTATGGATCAATTGAAAGATCTAGGTTCCGTTGGAGTTCGCGCTACTGAAGTGGAAGTCGATGAACTGTGGCGTGCCATTGATGAAGCCGACATAGTTGAATTCGGTGGTGAGGAGTACGAATATGGGGAGCTACTCTCTAATGAGACTATCTCCGGACTAGTTAAGGAGTATCTCGAAGCGGGACCAGAGCGACAGCAAGTATTGCGAGACCTAGAGCCCGGGTTCTTCGGTTTCGTTGATCAGAATAAGGCAGCACTATCAGATCAGATTGCACTATTCGAAGGTGAAGCCACTACATTCGGAGAAACACAGGAAGCCAACAATGCATTGGCCGATGTGGCTGTTCTCGGTACTAGGATACCGGATGAGTTCATGAAGGAAGTCTTTCCACAGTGGGGAGAGTTCAGTGCAGAGCAGTTCGACGCAGCTGACATGCCTATATTCGCTAAGCTCTCTGATGAGAAGTGGGTCACTGCTAATTCCGCGAAGGCACAGACACTCATGGAGAACATGACATTCATTGCTAATATGAATCCAACTGCTGCGGCAGAACTAGCTCACCTATCCGAGGACGAACTGGAGGAATTAGGAATATTCTCTGACTCCACGGAACCTCTAGAGAAATACAGTAAAGACACGGAAGAGACAGAGCTTACCCCCGCTGGTCGCTGGGCTATGTATCAGGACAATCTAAGAACTAAGCAGGAATTGGAAGAGGCCGGAGAAGATCCCGATAAGATCCTATCCACAGTATTCGGTAAGGACATCACAGCGAAGGAAGTGGAAGACTTACTCGATGATGAGAGAGCCATGGCTGCCGCCGGACTGGGTGACACCACCCTGGCTGATCTGCTAGATCGTGATCGTGATGGTAAACTGGATGATCCAGCAACATTGAAAGCCAATCTGGCTGAAGCATACACGACTCCCGCACTCAAAGATGTACTGGCTGGGAAGATCAGTTCTCTCGATACTACCGGTTACGGTGAGTGGAAGAGCAGCAATACGGATACTGCAGCTAAGAATGTCTTCCTCAAGTATGCCGGTGATGGAGAGTTCACTCTGGCTGACGCTATTGCTGCTACCAAGGAACTAGCTACTTCCGGAGCTACGGACGGCAGTAGTCTCTCCGACCTGATCAACCTCACTAAGGATCGGGAAATACGTACTGTGCTAGAGCAGAAGATGCTACCCTATCAACAACGTAATTATGATAAGTTGTTCGTTGATAATGATGTAGATCAGAGTGACTATGATGCTCTATTGAATGGGAAACTGACTGATAGTGAAATATTATCTAAGTTCTCCTACCATACACTGAGTGAGATGTTAGCGGAAGCAGAGAGTAAGGCAACGGACTTCCCTCTGTATGACCATGAAGGTAAGTCAATATCTAAATTAACTAAGTCCTTGAAGAATGCTATGAAGAAAGTAGCAGATACCGGGGATAAGGTAGATAGAGAGATAGCGGATGCTACTCATAAGAAGCGTGTTGAATTCCTAGCCAAGCCAATACCTGGTTTACTAACAGCAGATCAGAAGTGGAAGTATAAGCAAGAATTAAAGAGATTCACCAGAAAGACTGGCTATCCAACCAAGTTGGTTACAGTGAAGAACTCGGATGGGACTTCCTATCAGGCTTATGCAGCCAAGGTGAAAGGCAAGTGGGTTAATATTTCCTCATTGACCGAGAAGGAGAAGTAGTAGTGGCGTCCCTATTAGACACAATCAAGAAGAACTTAGCCTCCTCCGGTACTCAGCAGTCGGCTCCCGTTGCCGGTCAGACAGACAGAGCAGCAGGACTACTGAGACAGAAAGCTACAGGTAAAGCACAGACCACTACGGGTCCTGCACTATCCAATATTGGAGAGCAAGCGGTAGCCGCGCAGGCAGGCCAAGGTCTAGCTCAAGTACAGCAGCAGGGGAAACTCGCTGCAATGGACCTAGGACAGAGAGCCAGATCACAGACTCAGCAGACGGAGCAAGCACAGACTCAGCTCACACAGCAGAGGCAGTCGGCGGAGAATGACTTCTCTCGTCGTGCTACCAAGATCTCTAAAGAATTAGCTAGGAAGCGCGGGGAACTTGACTATCAGAAGGATGGAGCGAAACTGGAAGAACTGGGATTCAATCTGGCCTTGCAAGATCAACAGTACCTCCATGAACTACAACTGGAAGGACGTAAGAATAGATTAACAAATGATCTGTCCTTCGAATATCAACTACAGAAGACAATATTCGGTGACATGCAGGAACTATTCGGGGATAAACTTAGTCTACAAGGTATGTTGGCCATGAATGATCGTGAGTTCGAAACACAACTCGCACGTCTGGGGATCAAAGATGCTAAGAAAGCATGGGAATTAGAGAAAGAGACAGCAAAGACTAAGGCTCTCTATGGAGCAGGAGCCGATGCGGTTACTGGGATAATGGGTATGACATCCGGACCCACCTCTACACCCGATAGTGGTGGAAATGCTGCAGCTGGAAGACATAATCAGATGACTCCGGGAGATTACTAGTGGCAGATACGTCCAGAATGAAAGCACTGAAGCAGCTCTCGTCACAGATGCCTGTGGCATCGGAGCGTACTGCTCAGGGACTCCAGTCAGCACGGGACATACAGTTCCGGCAATCCATTGGGGCAGCCCCCGCTGGTGCTGGTGTACAGCAAGCACAACAATTAGGAACAGCAGCCACAGCACAGGCTGGGCAAGATGTTCTAGCACAAGCACAGACCGGCCAGGCTACTCAGGGACAAATAGGACAGGCAGCACTTGGTGAACAGGCAGCCCAGGCACAGCAACAACTAGCTGGGCAACAGGAAGGACTATTTGCAAAGAGAGAGCAGTTATCCACTCAATTGGCTAACATAGATGAGAAAGCAGCTCAGGCCATATTCGACGAGAGAATGCAGTTCCAACGTGATGAACGTGGCCGCACCTTCTTCAATGAAAGGCAATTGGCCGACTGGCGTATCACCCAGGCTAAGGACGAAGAAGAGTTCGCTAATTGGGCACAGGGAGCACAACATGCACATAAGAGAAAGATCCAAATACTAGAGACACTCCATAGGAGTGTACTAGCAGAGATGGAGAAGACTGCGAAATTAGGACAACAGAAAGCCAATCAACAACATAAGATGAAGCTCATTCAAATGGAACGTGACCTTAAGAAGAAGATCAGGGAAGCTAATGCTAAAGCTGGAAGCAGCGCAGCTATGTGGGGAGCAGCGGGTACCGTAGTGGGTGCTGTCGTTGGTTCCGTAATTCCAGGAGCAGGAACCGCTGCTGGAGCTGTTGTTGGCGGAGCAGTAGGAACCGCAATAGGGAGTCAAGTAGGATAATGGCGACACTCAAAGATAAACTCAAGAAGAATAAGAAGCGCTCCGAAGCAGAGGATGCAGAGCAGTATGTCAATGACTCCAAAGATCCTGCTGATGAAGCTCAATTGAATGAGTGGCGTAAGGAACTGGCGACACTGGAGAGCAGTGAGAAGTTCACTGACGATAAGAGAAGGCGTGACAATGTTATGGGTGTCGGCTCTCCTTTCAAAGCTAAGGAGGGCTATGACCCTGGTACCGATCGTACTACTCTCGCTGAGGCTATGCGTAAGAAGATCAAGATGGCCGAGGAAACTCCGGGATTCGCTAGGAACACAGCCAGAGAATCAGGGTCCGAGAAAGAATTACCCAAGCTGACTCCACCTCCTGCACCACCACCGGATCAGCCGGAGGATGACAAGGATGTGTCTCCCGTGGCTACTACCAAACCGGCCCCACCGAAGAATGACAAGGAGGTGAGTAAATCCTTCGCTAGTACCGCTCGTGATGCTAAGGATAATCTACGTGGTGAACAGAGGAAGATGTTCCTAGATAGATTGAATGAAATACGTTCGCAATTCGATAAGGATAAGGAGCGTATCGGGTGGCTACAGGCAGCTACTCTCGTTACTCAGGCAATAGCTCGCTTCGCTGCCGCACAGGAAGGTGTATCTGGACTGGAATTCCATGCTCCCGACTGGGAGAAGAAACTAGATCGTATTAGTGATCAATACAGAACAGATCTAGGTAGACTAGAGAAGGAAGAGGATCGATTCGAGCGCGGAGAAGACCGCAAAGCAGAGAGGGAACTACGTGATGAGCGAGAAAGAACCAGACAGAGAGAACGTGGTGAAGACCAAGGACGACAAGACATCCGAGATGCATCGGCCCGTAAGCATCAAGAAGACATGGCAGATCGAAGAGCCCTCCTCCAGGCGCAGGTGAAGGCATTAACTAATGCTGGTAAGGTCGACAAGGAAGCCATAAAGAATTACAAGGAGAGTGATTCCAGACTAGCTAAGCAGGAGAAGGATCTACGTAAGGTATCTGCAGGACTTGAGAAGGACCTGGATACTAATGATGACTGGGCATTGATGCGTAGTCAATTAGTTGGACTAGGATTCTCTGATGAGGAAATCACTGTATTAGATAAGCAAGCTCTCGATGCTGACAAGTTCGGGTTCAATGATCGGAATATTGATGTGATTCGAAATGCTATAGATAAGAAAGTAAGAGAGACACAGCAGCGCCGTATGAGTGCTGCCAAGGCAATCACTGCACTGCGAACTGGCGGAGCTGCCACTCCCGCTCCAGCTTCTACTTCGGAAGCAGCTCCAGTACCTGCTCCACCAAAGCTGGAGAAGGGTGAAGTAGCTAAGTGGAGTCCGAAGGATGGCAAGTATGTTATCTTCGATGAACAAAGTAAGAAGCCACTGAGGTTCGCTGACTAATGGCTGGTTCACCAGAATTACCATCATGGGATGAGACCGTGGATGCAGCAATAGCATCTCCGGAATTACCCTCATGGGATGAGACCATCGATGCTGCTCCCGCAGTCGAGACTGCTCCAGTGGATGCTGCTCCACTACCGACATGGGATGATACTGTCCCGGCTGAGGCATTCACACAGACAACCACACCCGAACAAGCTGAACAAAGTAAGAACTGGTTCCTATCTAGAGTAATTAAGAAAGATCAATTGAATGAGATAGCCCGCCGTCACGGGGTCACACCCGAATGGTTAGAGACCCGTGTCGGCTGGTTCGGCGGCTCGGCTCCAGTCACAGGGGACATCGCTGAGGATGTAGCGGAAACAGGGAAGTCAGCAGTAGGTGCGGTGGGGCGTTCATTCGCATTCAATCTACCATTCTGGCTTTACAAGAAGACACAAGATGATAATGAGCGTGCTGCGCTCGATGATATGGCTGCATTAATTAATCAGAATGCTAGTTGGACTCAGGAAATAGCTGCGGGCCTACTACCCATGGGTGCCGCGAAGCGTGGTGCTGCTGCGGTGGGACTGCGTACAGCTACCCAGGCCGCAGGTACTGGAGTGGTCGGGCAAGTAGCTAAGGCCAGTGCTGGTGGTGCTCTCGTTGGTGCCACTGCTGGACTGGGTTTCTCCCGGGAAGGAGAGGAACTAGAGAGTGCAGCTACCGGAGCGAAGTGGGGAGCCTTACTAACGGGCGGTCTATCATCTCTAGCCGGTGCTGCTAAGCTCGGAACGAGAGCGTACTCTCAACGTATAGCCAATCAATATGCCGAGTCAATGCCAGCCGGACTACTAGATCGCATTGATGATTCCTTCCGTGCTCGTGCTGATAAAGAATCACTGATAAGTAATGCGGTACTTAATGAAGGAATGCTGGAGGCAGCAACCAATCAGAAATTATGGTACACCATTCCTCCCGCAGAGAAACAAGCATTCGCTGCCTCCCTGGATAAGAAATTCAGGATAGGTATCGAGAGGGGACTACGATTGCCGAAAGCCCAGGGTGGTGTGGGGAAGCAAGCATTCGCTATAATGAAGAGATCACCGGAAGAATTGGATGATATCGTAGCTCATACTGCCTATACCAAGATGGTCAAGGACTTTGCCAATTTCACTACTGGAGCTAAGTTCGATACCATCGAAGAAGCTACCGAGGCTGTACAGCAACTACTTCGTACAGACAAGCAGGTGAGTGCCGCATTCACGGAGTTCCGTAAGGCACAACATGCTACTTCCGTATTGAATAAGGAAATAGTAAAGCATACCACCAAAGCGGGTGAGGAAGGATTCTGGCAGGGGCAGCGGAGCCGGTTTGTTGACTCTCGCTATGTCTATACGGCCATAGATAGGAAACTGGGAACCAACTACGTAACGATAGTGGACGACCTGTCTCTCCGTCAGAACCAATTTCAGAAACATGCTGCACTACTATTCAAGAAGGAGCAGGACTTACATGCAATCACACGTAGATCCTCACTGACTCCACAGAATATCTATCGTATCATAGATCAGAAGGTAGCAAAGATGGAGTCGGATATTGCTGCACTCGCTCCTAATGATCGCAAGGCCGTACTCGCATGGCAGGAGCACTTCGAATTCCTACGTAAGGAAGCTGGAGAAGTAGTGGACATAGCTACGGGAAAGAATATAGGACTGAACATAGAGAGACTGGAAGGGCGTGGCTATGTACCCCATGCTGTTAAGCCTCTACGTGAATTGGTCCCCGCATTCGTGAGAAGAAGAAAGAAGGTCGAAGGCATCCACGGTGTAAAGTTTGCTGATCTCAGTGAGCAACAACTAAAGGGAATGTTGATTTCCAAGGACTTTGCTACTAGGGAATACTTGATCGCCTTGAATGGTGGAGTCTCTGATAGTATAACTAATGTTAAGCAATTACAGAGAGCCATTACAATGAGTGAAAGTGTGGAGGGAGCTACACATCAGCTCCTCACACGTGCTGCCTCTGCCCTGGAGAGGAAAGGTTATGTACCTAAGTTCATCCGGGAAGAGGATATTAGTAAACTCACTACACGTTGGACACAGAATACATTCAGGCATATCTATTTGCGTGAGGGAGTACAGAAGTTACGTGCAGCTTCGGATATCCTACGTGCTGGTACGCGCAGACATAGTGTGGAATCTCGTTACATATATGAGCATGCTCAAGATATAATGGGAATGGGTCGGCCTTCACTACAGAGAGATACCCATAATAAAGTGGTTAGTTACATATTAGAACGTGAGAAGAGAGCAGAGGAACTTGCTGCAGCAGGGAAGCCACTCAAGGCATCCATCGCTAAAGCTCAAGCTCAGCTGCCCGATATCATGTCGAAAGCGGTGCAACAGATGTATCCGTTCTATTTGGGGTTGAGGGCCGATGCGGTATTGCGTAACCTGACGCAGCCGTTCGCCCTCACGTCCAATGAATTAGCTGCTGGCTATGGAGAAGGACTAGCTCTTACCCATACATTCTCCGCTCCTGTCGCGTACCGGCAGGGAGTACTGAAAGAGATGGCCAACCAGGGGCTACTCCCTCCAAAGACTGTGCTGGAGTACGTGAAGACACAGCGAGATGGTATGGCTCGGGGTATGCAGCGTGTTTCCCTGGGTGCTGATAAGTTCTTGGATGAAGCCAATAGTGTGGCATTACTTGGCTACACTACTGCGGACGTTCATAACAGGGTAGTTACTTACTTAATGGGAAAGACATGGGCTAACGATATGGTCCAGGCCGTGAAGGTAGGGAAGGGAGCCAGGCAGACTCTCAAGCAGAAACTCGCTATGCGGTCACTACTTCGAATCGATGAGGGCTACCAACGGGACATTACCCGAGCACTACAGAGTGGGGATTCCGCCAAGGTACAGGCTCTCGCTACTAAATACTTAATATCAAAGACGCAATTCCATTATAATAAGATTGCTCTGAGTGAGTTCGGTAGATCATTCGGTCCTGTTATGTCGATGTTCATGAAGTGGCCAAGTAGTATCTTGGGGGATGTTACTGATCAGATGAACAAGGTGGGTGCAGTCAATGCATTATCTCCTAAGAATATGCGTACTGTCCGTAGATATTATGGTCCCCTGATCTCGGCTATCATAGCTGAGCAATTGATACTCCCAGATAAGAGAGACTCCGCAGCTCGTAAGATGTTCATGAAGAACGCCGTAACATGGACACCAGCTAGTTCTCTAGCTCCATTCATGTCTGGTAGTTTCGCTCCGGCTGCCTTGTCTCCGGTGCAGGACATTGCATCAATGGCAATCAATTGGGACAAGTTCCGGGCAGAGACGGCGGCTGCAGCTATCATGCCGACAATACCAATGGCAACATGGGTGGACTTCATATGGAAGGACCTACCTGAATGGGATGAATTAGATTAGGGGTAAACAATGCCAGCAATTATGGTAACACTGGGCCGACTTATTGGCTCTACATTAATGACAATGTTCACTGCGATGTTGACTGGACCTATGGTCGAGTGGGCCTTCTGGTGGCTGGGTGAGAAGATGGTTCGCTCCAGTGACGCTACATGGGATGACGAGTTGTTCGATCGCATGAAGAAAGAAAGAGAAGCCAGTAAGAAGAAGGAGGCGGAAGCCAATGGCTAGTTATGCCGATAAGAAGAAACGGGAGAGTAAGCTGAAGATCATGAGAGATCTCGGGCCTCCCAGTCCGGGTGGATACACTCACGAAGCTGATGGTACAGAGATCGAGGATGAGGAGGACGAGGAACAGGAGCAGGAGAAGGCTCCTTTCCGTAAGGCCAGGAAGTCCGCTAAGATAACAGGAAGGAACTAGGGAAGGGTGGCCCCCTCCTTCTTACGTATACCTATTGCCGCCAGCAGTCTAGCTAGCTTCCTAGTTATTCGCTCAGTCAGGGAGAGGCGAGCATCCAGCTCGTCCACTGCACGAACCAGACGCTGTACTCTATCTTCAATAATTTCTATTCTACTTTGTGGCCTTCGTACTCTTGCGGGTACGCTTTGATTTGGAGGCGGATTCTGTTGTACTAGGCGCAGTATCCTCCCCGTTGGAGTCATCCTGTGGCTCATTGGCTTTCCTACTTACTCTCTCAAATAGTTCCTGGAGTCCAGCAATCTTGCCACTCACGAATAGGAAATCTCGATTGAGTTGTTCCTTCTGTTCATTCCACTCATTAACAAGTTCATTGGCTTCCGCCACGATATTAACTTCTGTCATGATAGTATTTCTCCTTCGATCTTACGGCATTCAAGCCATTAGATACAGTTTAACAATCCAATCAAGTTGTGTCAAGTCGAAATCCTTATAGAACTTCGCAGTGACTACGGGCTGGATGCCCGGCTCATCCGACTCAATGATATCGGGACATTGGAAGTTAGCCACATCGATGAGTGCCGGATTCGGTACTACCTTGATCTTGTGTTTCTTCGGACTGATCGTGGCGGCTGGGATGAGTTGTAGTCGCTGACCCCTCTTTGCCTCCATTAATACTTCGTCGGTACTAATGTTGATACCATGTCGTAGGGGCAGGTACAGGGCCTGACAGTCTCCCGAGTAGGTGAGAATGAATCCTGGCTCTGTCTCGATACCCCCGTAGAGGGACACCCGATTACCTCTATTCCATTTCTGAAATGCTGATTCCATTATCCCCTCTCCTCTTCATCATCTACTAGGGATTGCACTTCCTTAGCGCTCCATCGTAGATTGCGTACCGTTTCCCCGATTGCACTACCGAATTGCGGCAAGCGCTTCGCTCCGAATAGGAAGAAGATGATTCCTCCGATAATCAATAGTTCAGTCATTCCAGGCATTGTCATGTGATACTCCTTTGTTTATGTTCTTATTCATTACTACACACGGAAACCAATAGCACCAATCATCTTACCCACGTCATCATATTCTCGCACAAATAATCTTGTGGACTTGCCGGGTATCTCTAGGAATTCTATCGGTCCTGCTATCAGGGCGTAGCCACCCGGATAGATCGGATTCCCTCCCATCTCGGACACCATAGCAAAGAGTTTCTCTTCTCCAGTCTTAGGTTCCCAACCAGCGGGGCGTCTCCAGTAAGCAGGATGATTCCCACAATTAGTTATACTGAATGCAGGGAACTCCAAAGAACGGGCGGGCGGATGTACATCCTCCTCTGTCAGTGACTCCACTGGTATTTCTGTATGTAGGGAAAGATCTTCTTCATTCCAATCATCCAGGGTGGATACCGCCCCACCGGAAGGGCGGAGTAGCAGGGCCGTAGTGCCTGCAGCGAAGCCCGCTAAGGTACCCTTCAGTAGTTCTCGTCTATTTAGTTTCATGTGGGGCCTCCGTTATGGCTGGTGTTCGTAGTGGCGACTCAGACCTTCGGCAAAATCTCCCTACAGGGAGTGTCTTGTTGGTTAAGGACCTCAAACTAGCGTATAATCTCCCTATGGGGAGGCCGTCCCTAGTCACACGAATCCAGCCCTGTCCGAATATCATGATATCGGCCCATACTTTATCGAGTTCAACCTGATTCTGCTTAGTAGTATATGCTGTGAAGTCTGCCTGTTGTTCTTCAGTCATTCGCCCTTCTCCTTCTGTACTGGACAGATTCGATGATAACGACAGACTGAGCCACTACTATCCTTGATACAGACCTGACAGGACTTACCTGTACGCACGACTGTCGTGGTTGCCTGAGCTATGGCTGCCGTTGCTGTTATTAACATTAGTAGTAATATCATGCGGCCTTCCTTCATACTTTCTTTAACTCCTTGATCTGCTTCTGGTGTTCTCCGCGCTTCTCTCTCGGGAGATTGTACATCTCTGTTTCTAGTTTAGCTGCTTCCTTGATCTTACGGTATGTATCACCCCGGTCGGTGCCGTCAGGCATGGCGGTGAACATGGAGTTGGGTACTGACCTGAATACTTTCAATCCTAGGCCACCACATTCCGGACATTCCCTCACCCCACTATCTTCCGATCGGGGAATAGATTCCCACCACTGATGTTGGCAGGTCTCCACACTACAGGTGAAGTCTCTGGAAATCCTACTCACTTCTCCCCCTCCGGTCGCATCTTCTTCTCCTCCAGTAACTTGATCTCTGCTTTCAGTTCCTTCTTCTCTTTCCTGTATCTTTCGATGTCCGACTGATCCCAGAGGGCGGCTTCCATTCGATTAGCCATTACCTGTACTTCCTCTATGAGGGAGGGGAGATAGGAGTAGTTAGTTCTCTTATGTGCTTCTCTCATCTCACGCAGGACATCACAGATTGTTCTATTTGGCATTGGCCCTTCCTTTCAAATAGTAATAACATATAGTTGAGGTAAGCAATAGATTAGCTCCATAGTTAGCCATGAGTGGAGCGTTGCCCCACACATAGATAGTACCTAGTAATTCCCCGAATGTCCAGAGAATAATGAAACCTCCGGATATTCCCGTAGTATTTCCTCTACGTATCACATCGAGGAGCATTGGTAGACCACACAGTGCTAGCATGGCCGAGGACAGCCATCCTATTAGGGGTAGAATATCCACCGTACTAGCCCCAGTAGTCCCAGGATGGCTAGACATCCGAGCATTGTTGTTCCGAGTGCTAGTACTAGCATACAGCAGTATTCACCAAACCTCTGTAGTATCTTCATGGCCTTATCTCCATCTGCTCTGCAACTAGGGAGTCCCAGTTGCGCTCATAGTATTCACAGGAATAGGAGTAGTCCCTCATTATTCCTTGTCTCGTGTGTTCTTGATAGAGAAGACAATGTCCGAACTCATGATAGAGTGTGGCACGAAGTTGTGCCTCACACTGTACTGCTGGGTCAATGTAGATCGCTGCATAGAGAGGAGCACCAGTAGTGCTGATGTCGCTCCAGTGTAATTGACATAGACCAATTTGATCTTCAGGCAACTCCTTACGTATCAATACCAGCAGACGACTGGCATCTACATCTAGACCATAGTATGCAGCATCCTCAATGAACTCTGGCAAGTAGGGAGCCAGGGATGAGTCGAAGGCAGGGCGTGGAATGAACGTACCTCCGGCCAAGTAGAGGCCATTCTCGAAGTCCAGTAAGTGGGGTCCGCATCCACATACTGGGAACAGCATTAGTAGTAGTAGTGTGTTCATCTTTCTCATTCCGATAACCTATCCATTAGTTCTGCGTTCTCTTCCAAGAACTTATCAACATCTTCCTCGGTGTATCTGCCGAGATCCACAGCCTCCGCCCACCAGTCCGGAATTAGACCGAACTTCTTACCATCAGTGTATAGTTTCTCGAAGCTCCCGTCAAGTATGTATGTAATACCATAGTCCGTGGGAGTACGACAGATTCTGCCACATGCCTGGATGAGTAACTTGAGGGTCTCCCAGGTATACCAGCTCGGATCGACTTCAGCCATGTGCTTGATGGCTGGGTCTTCCAGAGATTGCCAAGGTATCTTGGCCAGGGCCTGCCAGCGCCCCAAGTCATCAGGTAGATCTAGTCCTTCGTACATCCCAGAGCCGACAAGGATGGTGCCGGATTCCGGGCTGGCTTCCCTGAATTGCTGATAAGCCTTAGCTTTACTAGTGGGAGTATGGAAGATGAATCTTTCAGATAGTGGCCTTCCGGGGCGAGTAGGATCATCCATGGTCCTAATGGACCTTGCCAGTTCTTCCGCTTGTTCGTAGGTCGCATGTATTAATCCCTTCTCGTGAGCATGTTTCTGTGATAGCCGGAAGATAGCATCGGCCATTCTCACATTGCCATCCTCCTTATTCCAACGATGCATCTTGACTACCGGAGCATATTGCACAGGACGAGATGCTGCGGGAATGGGAGAGTCACAGTGGAGGTAACACACTCTCCTGCGATCCAATCCCAGGGAGCGTATGTCCCGTTGATTGATTGTTGCGGACATCAGTATGACTTTGGATACCAGCCCCCTGGGCCATAGTGTTTCCGGGTAGTCCCTGATATCGATGGGCTTAGCTACCAGCTGCGGAAGTAACTCCACTTCTCCCCTAGTCATCTTGCTCTCTCTCGTAGCTTCGCAGCCGTAGTAGCGGTCCCATGGTACCTTCCCTCCACCAGACCATTCTCCCCACTCAGAGTCATGATCCAATACATAGCGTGGAGCTTCAGAGAGTAAGTCACGAAGTAGAATATCCTGTATCTTGGTGCGCTTTGGTAGTCGCTGTAGCCATATCCGAATCTCATCAGAGTCCTTGCTCCACCATGGGAATCCATTCTTATGTTTCCAGAGAGTCAACTTGTGTTGATCCTGCAGGAATGGTAGAGTATTGTGGGCTTCGTCAATGATGAGTGTACTACGGGAATTACGTTGTGGGTCCTGTAACATCTGGAGGGAATAGAGATGGTAGTTGGTTACACCCACACTCGCACGATCGAATTGATACCGAGCTGCGGCATATTGATTACCAGTGCGATAGCGTTGCTTCCCCACCAGGGAAGGTATGTGTTTGAATTCGTCGGTGTACTGCTGCACCAGTAGATTATTCGGTGTGAGAATCCTAGCATTACCGGCCCACTCAGCTATGGCTAGGGAGAGTGGAGTCTTTCCTGTGGCTGTGGGTGCTACGATAACGAAGCAGTCGTACTTGTCCCACTGCTGTTCCAGGGCTGTGAGTGTCTCTTCCTGTACTGGTCTCGGTGTTGGATATGGGAAATATTCCAATATGTTGCTAGTCATTCTTTCTCCTGGTTATGTGATATTCCTCTGCCTGTATGTGTATTATCCTGTACTTCCCATCTAGGGAAGACGCATTGATGAATGTCGTAGTATTCCCCGAGTCCCAAGTTTTCTCCTCAGTTCCCCTACCTTCGTGTATGTGTCCGAATATGTGTAGTTGCGGCTGGATTTCCTGTATAGCATTCAGTAGATCCGCACATCCGACATGTCCTCCCATAGGAGCTAGATCTAGTATGTCCGCAGGAGGTCCATGGGTAATTAATACATCGGTATCTCTAGGAATCTTATTCCAATGTTTGAGTATGTCCGCACCGCGATCCCTATTGAATGCCCAGTTGAAGAAGTTAGGCTGGATGGGGGAGCCCCAGAATTTAATACCATCATGTTCGTAGCCACTGTCGTTCAGGTACACGATACCGTTTGTCTCGCATAGCTCTTCGAACACACTGGGATCTTTCTCGAATCCCCAGTCGTGATTACCTGCGATCAGTATCTTTACTTCGTGGGGCATGCTACCATACCATTCTATGAAATCCACTAACTCATCTTGGGTACCCCTACCAGTAGCATCTCCGGCATGAATTAAGATATCTCCGTCAGGAATTAAGTCATGATCCTGGAGACTGTGATGTTTGTTGTGGGTATCTGATATGCAGATAATCGACTTCATGGATTACCTTTGCCTCCCGGCTTCATTCTCCAGAGTACCGACTTATTCATAGTGGGTGAACCACCAATGAATTTCTCCCAGAGAGTAGGATCGGTATTGCCGCAGGCAGTGCACTTGTCCGGAGGTACATTGTATTCCGCAGTGCCTACGATCCGGGTATGCTCAGTACCACAATACTCTCCCGGAGTAGGCCCCGGCTCCATACACTTCCATTCGTAACTCGGCATTACTTATCTCCTGCTGAACGTGAGAGCGTGGAAGTAGCCACGCTCACACCATGTCCGAAAGACAGAACATACAGAGCCGCGATGTATAGAACTTCAGCCATGTAGTTATCTGTTATCGTGATAAGGGAACCAGCTGTAGCAGCCAGTAGGATCTTAATTAGGTTCTTGTTATTCATGTTATTCTCCCTCTTCTTCTGCTGACTCAGGCCAGCCAATGTATTGTTCTATGATAGCGTGAAGACGTTCCACTCTACCCATATTAATCATCTGTTCCACGGACATGCCACCCAGTGCTACCAATGGTTTCTTGGTCCAGCGGGTTGCTTCCTCTTCATTGCCATCGAAGTTGTTCAGGATCATGTACCATATTTCATCTAGTAACTCCGAGCGTACAGTCATTGACATGCCTTACTCCTACTCCCAGTCTTCTTACACCATTCATAGAGTGCTGCCTTCTGACATTCCAGGAACTGCACCATGCAGGTCTCTTCCGGTGTGAGTTTACAGAACTTCATCTCGTGCCTACAGTAGGCAGCTCGTGCTTCCCACCTATAGATGTGGGTAGTATTACGTAGTTGCTCCATCTTGTCAACCACATTCTGATTAGCATCTGCCTGCCAGATCAGTGTCGAGAATAGTAGTAGTACTATGACTTCCATTATGAGCTTCTCCTGTATGTTGGTGTGGTGAACTACTCAGGATCACGCACGGGCCTTGGGTCCAGTTCGAATTCTTGAGCCTATGTACTCGCAGGTAGTCGTCGGTCTTCATCTTCACACGATTCCCGTCCGGGAATACTAGCACCCATCCCTCACAGGAAGACCACGAATTGGTCCTTTGCGCGAGTGTGAGAGGTAGAGTACTCCCCCTGGCCAGTAGTCACTCATCTTCGTCGCGCACTGGTCGTGGGTCCAATTCGAATTCTTGAGCACCATTGTCGATAGCTTCGATGCATTCCCTCAGTTCCTGTATCTTCGCAGCCATGTCATCATCGACGTAGCCGTGGGCAGTGTCGCCATCCGGCAAGTGGATGGTGATCTGCGGACAGTCGTCTTCCGGGAATAGGTCCAGTAGTTCTCTAACAATTTCTTCCAGTGTCTGATCCATTATGCTAGTTTCTCTCGTGCTATAGTTATTACGCAGTGTCCGATAGCTTCGGCATCAGCTGCGTCACCCTTGATCCAGTGGTCCGGCTTGGTGGAGTGCCATGTCTGTGGTCGTACTCGCAGTATTCTGCCAGCCTTGGTGCTGGCTAGACACACCCCTTCGGCATTGAGGAGCGAGGCATGTCCGGTCGCGCCCCCTCCGCCGTACCTACGGGCGGGTATGTGTTCAACCACGAGCACGTCAATGTCCTTGAACTGACTAAGCATGGAGGAGAGATCTTGTAATCGATAACCCACATCCCGGCTAATTGATGAGATCTCCAGTATTCCAGATTCGATGAGTAGGGAACCACGATAGATAGCATATCCGGGCATGCTACTTTCTGATCCGCAGCTCGGGTCAATAGCGAGGAGAGTACCTTCGAGGATCTCTCTTGCGACCTTCTTCGTAATCTTGCCGCGCAATGTCGTGAGTCCATATGGCCCAGTACGCTTACGCTTTCCTCTGCCTCTACTTGCTCCCATTGGCCAACGTCATCATAGCTTCTCCGATCCATAGAGCATCTTCCTCATCTGTTCCCTTCACGAATCTCTCTCCTATTACATCCTGCCACAGAACCGGAGCCACCTCAATGCAGTACTTCCAGTCGGTATTACTC
>Ga0307380_10004928_pt1 | contig 17860 bp, 18 predicted proteins | sample UN3MG_FD_202239 | JGI IMG/M metagenome (GOLD analysis project Ga0307380, IMG submission 202239) | Soil microbial communities from Risofladan, Vaasa, Finland - UN-3 | ecosystem: Environmental > Terrestrial > Soil > Coastal area > Acid sulfate soil | place: Finland: Risofladan, Vaasa | collected...
AAATTGATTTTGCGTTGCTTGTGACGTTTTTTAAACGCATGAGCCAAGGGGTCAATCATGTATGGAGCTAAGATTAACAATCTTGGTATCTGGTATTTAATCCGCTTATGTCTATTTGTAGAGTATTTGAGTTTCCTTGGCGGTGAAGCTCAGAGACCTTTTCTAAACAACCGGAGCAGAGCTATACCTGCTCAATATCCCCTTAAATCCTTTCATCAATTTTACAAAAATACTATTAACGAAATTCTTGTACAAAAAGAAGAATTTTTAATTTTTTGTCCCCTTCACGACCCTTCTTCCTCGGTTGCCGTTAGGCGCTTAGGGGGAAGGGTTTTTATTGAGGCGGGGCAGAGTTCAGAATGACAGATTTGGAGGCAAATCCCCCCTACCCCCCTTTTTTAAAAGGGGGAAAATAAAAAGGGGTAAGAAAAAGATGGCTGCAGGTGGCCGGGAGCATCAAATTAATTTGGCGGTAGGAAAAGTAAAAAAATAGATTTCTCCCTTCAGTCGAAATGACATATGGAGGGGGACAAAGTGCGGGCAGTACCCGCAAGGAGGAATTTAATATGGTTAGCAGATTGATACTTGGTTTGATAATGGTTACGGCTTTTTTGTTTATCGGGATGACCGTTAATTCAGAGAGTAGTAATCCAGGACCTTTTGGGTTGGGCATTGACGGGGCTCCCGGGCTGTTTTGTGAAGTGGAAAAGCTGGACGTGTGTGTTATGGTGCGGTCGCAGGAAGACTGCGCGAAGCTCGGCGGAGTGAAGGCAGATACGTGTGAAGCCCCGGAAGCGGCGGACGGGAAAGAATAAGGATTAAAGGCGAGATCCTGAAACGATACTGAAACGAGTTCAGCACATGGTTCAAAATGACGAATTAAAAACGTTAAAGACAAAGAAAGATAAATCCTCCCTAACTATTAAATTCCAATTTGCAGGGAGCTTCAATCTATTAACATTAGCTGGCTAAAGGGTAAGGGCGTCCGAATCCTCGCTAGCTTGAATTCGTTCTTTAGAAAAGGAAGGAATTAAAAGAAAAAACCAAAGGATAGATTTCTCACGGAACCTGCCCTGAGCGAAGTCCAATGGGGTCGAAATGACAAATGGGGGGAGCAGAAGAGATCAAGAAGATTTTATGCAATTAAGATTCTATTTCACTTCTCATTTTAGAGATTGTCTGGGCATAATCGGGAGTACCAAAAATTGCTGAGCCTGACACGATCACGTCCGCTCCGGCATCAGCTATCAGTTTTATATTGTCTAGTTTGATACCGCCGTCTACTTGAATTAATGGCCTATTCTCGCAACCATCAACGATCTCTCTTAACCTTGACACCTTCTCGGCCATTGAGCTGATAAATTGTTGCCCCGGAAATCCAGGTTCCACAGTCATAATCAAGACCATATCGACATAGTCTAGGACTTCTTCTAAAACATATATAGGAGTCATTGGGCTGATTGCAACACCAGCTTTAACCCCTCTTGCCTTTATCCTTGATAAACTGCCGTGAAGAAGCTTGCAAGTCTCAAATTGAAGTGTGATTCCTAAAATAGAGTCGCCTGCTGCATCAATAAATTTATCAGAGAAGCTCTCAGGTTTGTCTATCTGCAGATGTATATCGAGAGGCGGCGGATTTGTTCTGGCAAGTGCCTCAACAATTGGTATTCCCAGAGTTAGATTATGGACAAAATGCCCGTCCATAACGTCTAGATGTATCCAATCTGCCCCTGCATTTTTAATGGCCTTTACTTCTTCGCCTAATTTTGTAAAATCAGCAGATAGAATAGAGGGAGCTATTAATTTCTTCATTTACACATCCTTTTGATAAAAACTTGTTATTTTATTCTGATCTTGTGGCTACCGATTATACCACTAAAAAATATTCTCCGGAAATTAACAAAATTAAATTAAGCTTAATAGATTTTGAGGTGTATTATCTCAAACTTCACCGCAATTGCGAAAAGCTTGACAGCAACAGGAAAACAATTTACCATAAACGACTTTATTAAATAACTCTAGCAATACATAAGGAATACTATTATGTCTCTGAAAAACTTTATTTTTACATCCGAATCGGTAACTGAAGGTCATCCTGACAAGATGGCAGACGGGATTTCTGATGCAATCTTAGACGCTATGTTAGCGCAGGACCTTCACAGCAGAGTAGCCTGCGAAACCCTAATTACAACCGGATTGACTGTGGTTGCGGGTGAAATAACATCAAACGCAATTGTGGATATATCCAGCATTGTAAGAAGTAAAATCGCAGAAATCGGATACACGCACAGCGATATGGGTTACGATGCTAAGACCTGTGGTGTGCTGGTTGCAATTGACAAACAGTCAGGCGATATAGCAATGGGAGTTAATTCAGGAGAGTCAAAGGAGCAAGGCGCAGGTGACCAGGGGCTAATGTTTGGCTATGCAACGGACGAAACACCCGAGTTTATGCCGACCCCTATTATCCTAGCCCACAAACTCGCAAAGAGGCTATCAGAGGTAAGACGAGAAGGCATTATGCCTTATCTCAGACCGGATGGAAAATCACAGGTAACAGTCAGGTATGAAAACAATATCCCTGTTGCAATTGATGCTATAGTTGTTTCCTCCCATCACTCAGATGATGTGGAAACCAAAACAATATATAATGACGTTGTTGAGCATGTAATTAAGCCTTGCATCAGTGAAGAATTAATAACAAAAAATACAAAGATCCATGTAAACCCAACAGGGCGATTTGTTACAGGCGGACCACAGGGTGACGCCGGACTTACAGGTAGAAAAATAATTGTTGATACATACGGCGGATGGGCAAGACACGGAGGAGGAGCATTTTCAGGGAAAGACCCTTCTAAAGTAGACAGAAGCGCTGCATATATGGCCCGCTACGTTGCTAAGAATGTCGTAGCAGCGGGACTTGCAAAAGAATGTGAAGTGCAGCTAGCGTATGCTATAGGAGTGGCTGAACCCGTTTCTGTCTTAGTAGAAACTTATGGAACAAACAGTGTTGATGAACAAAATATTGTAGCTGCAATAAAAGAAGTCTTTAATCTAACCCCAGCCGGAATCATCAGCTCACTAGAACTTTTAAAACCCATTTATCAGCAGACTGCCGCATATGGTCATTTTGGAAGAACCGGCGACGCTTTTACATGGGAAAGAACAGACAGGATAAATGATCTTAAGAAAGCTATCGGATAACAATTAAATCAATCTTATTTTTTGACAAAATACGGAGGCAAGAATGAAATACGATGTAAAGGATTTAGCATTAGCAAAAGAAGGAAAATTAAGAGTAGAATGGGCGACGCAGGAAATGCCGGTGCTCGGTCTCATTAAAGAAAGATTCAAAAAAGAAAAACCGTTAAAGGGAATAACAGTTGCAGCATGTCTGCATGTAACCACCGAGACTGCTCAGCTTGCAATAACATTAAAAGAAGGCGGCGCTACAGTTGCACTTTGCGCTTCAAACCCTCTTAGCACTCAGGACGATGTTGCGGCTTATCTAGTAAAAGACCATAAGATTTCGGTTTTTGCTATAAAAGGCGAGGACACCAAGACCTATTATAGTCACATAAACAGCGCGATTGACATGTCCCCGCATATAACAATGGACGACGGCGCTGACGTGGTATCAATCCTGCATAAAAGCAGAAAAGAGAAAATTGCCGGACTATTAGGCGGAACGGAAGAAACTACTACAGGTGTTATCCGCTTACGGGCTATGGCTGAAGATGGGGTATTAGAATATCCGATCGTTGCAGTTAATGACGCTAACACCAAACATTTCTTTGACAACAGATACGGAACCGGACAGAGCACGCTTGACGGAATAATCAGGGCTACTAACAGATTAATCTCTGGAACAACTTTTGTAGTATGTGGTTATGGTTGGTGCGGAAAGGGACTAGCTATGAGAGCAAAGGGGCTAGGTGCAAATGTTGTAGTAACTGAGATTGATGATCTTGCTGCATTAGAAGCGGTAATGGATGGATTCAGGGTTATGCCGATAGCAGAAGCTGCAAAAATTGGAGATTTCTTCTGTACGGTTACCGGAAATATAAGCGTAATCAGGAAAGAACATTTTAAGAATATGAAAGACGGAGCTATCGTTTGTAACTCAGGGCACTTCAATGTTGAGCTTGATTTAGAAGGTCTAAAAACTATATCAACTAAAAGACGTCAGATCAGAGAATATGTTGAGGAATACACTCTTAAAAGTGGAAAGAAAATAAACATTCTAGCAGACGGAAGGCTCATAAACCTTGCAGCTGCAGAAGGACATCCTTCTAGTGTTATGGATATGAGTTTTGCTAACCAGGCCCTATGCGCTGAATACGTTGTTAAGAACGCTAAGAAGCTTGAGAATAGGGTTTATAACGTACCTGTTGCAGTAGACCAGTCCGTTGCCAAAATGAAGCTTAAAGCCAAAGGCATTAATATAGACAAATTAACGCCTCAGCAGAAGAAGTACTTAAACTCTTGGGAAATCGGAACATAATGGTCTATAATAATTAGAACATGGACCAGCTTCTAGACTCTTTCCTAACTTATCTAACCGTTGAAAAGGGTCTTTCTAAAAATACACTAGAGTCTTATGGAAGGGACGTCAGGAAGTTTCTCACTTTTCTTGAAGAGGGACAAATAAAAACCATTCAAGAAATTAAATACGAGAATATTCTTGACTTCCTTTCCCATTTTAAGAAACACGGCTATAGTGACACCACTACTGTCAGAACCATCGTTTCAATAAAACAGTTCTTTAAATATCTGCTGTTAGAAAAGATCATTAAAGAAGACCCCACATCTCAGATACGTACCCCCAAGATGAAAAAAAGCATACCAGGCGTCATTTCTCTTGAGGATGTTGAGAGAGTTCTAGCCTCACCCAATGAATCTACCCCAGAGGGGATCAGGGACCTGGCTATGCTGGAAGTTTTATATGCAACCGGAATTAGGGTGTCCGAGCTCATTTGGCTAAAACTAAACGATGTTAACTTTGAGATGGGATTTGTGATTGTTTACGGCAAGGGGTCAAAAGAGAGAATCGTCCCAATTGGCGGACAAGCGCAGGAGAAATTGAGAACCTATATGGAGCTTTCAAGACCGCTGCTTCTTAAGTCTAGGGACTCAAAAGAGTTATTTGTCACAAGAAGAGCTAAAGCAATGACTAGACAGGGATTTTGGAAACTGATCAAAAACTACGCTCTTAAGTCCGGGATAACTAAGCAGATTAGCCCTCATACCATGAGGCATTCTTTTGCTACTCACCTTCTTGAGAGAGGAGCGGATCTCAGAACTATACAAATAATGCTCGGCCACTCAGATATATCAACTACCCAGATCTACACACATGTAGAAAACGAGCGGCTAAAAGAAATTCATAAGAAATATCATCCAAGATCGTAGTAAAGCACTTATAAATCAAGTATATTATCTTCCTAAATAAACCTGTACCATTAACCGCATGAATTTAGACTTCCTTAACCAAATCAACTTTAATTTAATCATAATACAAGCCCCGGTGATACTGCTTTCCCTCACCATTCACGAGTACTTTCATGGCTGGACAGCAAACAAATTGGGAGACCCCACAGCGAAAATGAGAGGAAGGCTTACACTAAACCCAATTGCTCATCTCGATGTTCTGGGAACTATTCTAATGTTTGTAGTGGGATTTGGATGGGCCAAACCGGTGCCGATTAATCCTATGAATTTTAAAGATCCAAAAAAGGGAACTCTTCTTGTTGCTATTGCTGGACCGCTCTCAAACCTAGCCACAGCTGTAGTAGCAGGGATTATACTCCGCCCACTTGTGCCTAAAGTGTTGACGGGAGAGATCGCCCGAGGCACTCTGGAATCAATAGTTGTTGTCATGCTTATTCTTGCCGTAATATATGGAATTGCACTTGCGGTATTTAATTTAATTCCCATACCTCCTCTGGACGGCTCTAGGGTAATGTATGCGGTTTTACCAGATAAATATCTAAATACTTACAGTAGGTTTGAGCCTTACGGAGTATTATTTTTATTTGGTTTATTTTTCTTTGGTAGTGGGATATTTAGCTACTTGCTATATCCTGTATCATACTTATCAGTACTGTTTTCTGGTTATAATTATGGAGACCTGAGGGCAATAATGGGATTATTCCTAGGATGACAGATATAAACAGAGAACAACTTGAGCTTCAAAACCCAGAGCCATGTCTGGTTAAAGTTCAACTATTCGAGGGTCCGCTCGATTTACTGCTTCATTTAATTAAAAAAAATGATTTAGATATTTACGACATTCCGATTGCAATAATTACTGAGCAGTATATCGAATACTTAGAATTCATGAAAGTGTTGAATCTTCAATTTGCGGGCGAATATCTTGTTATAGCGGCAGAGCTTAGTCTTGTAAAATCTAAGATGCTTCTACCAAAACCCGTGATAGAAGAAGAGGAAGAAGACCCAAGAGCAGAGCTAGTCAGGAGACTTATCGAATATCAGATATATAAAGACGCCGCAACTGATCTGGTCGGAAGAGACGTTCTTGGAAGAGATGTATTTAAGAGAGAATATGTTGATACCTCTTTTGAACAAAACGAGGAAGTTGAGCTGATTCCGGTAGATCTGTGGTCACTGATTGAGGCATTCAGGGAGTTTTATAAACGAAGAAGCTACCTTTGGGCAGAAGAGATTTCGTATGAAGCCGAATCTATGTCAATGGATGACAAGATTGAGCAGATATTGTTGCGGTTACAAGACCATAGACAATTAAAAATTGAAGAACTTTTTGATGATTGCTCGTCAAAATTTGATCTTGTGATAACATTCTTAGCATTACTTGAGTTGGCGCGTACAGAAAACGTGGATGTTGTTCAGGATTCGCCAGAATCTCCAATCCTAATAACTTACTCAGGAGAAGCCGAAAGTGGATCTTTCTGATATCAAAAAAGCGATAGAAAGTATTATCTTCATATCAGATCAGCCTGTATCGGTTGATAAGCTGTCTCTTGCCTTTCCTAATGTTGAACGCGCTCAGTTGAGAAAGTGTTTAAAAGAGCTGGTTGAGGAATGGGACGCCTTAAATCGGGGATTTCTATTATCAGAGATAGCAGGCGGGTTTCAATTTAGAACCGACCCAAGATACAGTGAGGACATATCTAACTATAATAAAAAAGTTAGAAAATTCCGCCTCAGCCGACCGGCGCTTGAAGTGACCGCAATAATTGCCTATAAACAACCAGTCACAAAAGTTGAAATTGAAGCTATTAGAGGTGTTGATTCTTCAGGCGTCATTAACGTTCTAATGGAAAGAAGGGTTATTGAAATTAAAGGAAGGAAAGAAGTTATAGGCAAACCTTTTCTGTATGGAACAACGGCTGAATTTCTGGAGGTATTTGGCCTGAAAACTCTAAACGACCTACCAACATTAAAAGAACTAGATGAAATAACGCAGAATTTAGAACCAAGCATCACACCTGTGCCGGAGGATAACGAAAGCACTTTATAATTCAAATATTAACCTAACTATATGGACCCAAAGACAGTCCTAGAACAACTAAGAACATATTTTCTTGATTCGGGGTTTAACCTAACCCTCGCAATTAACTCAGCCAAATACAACGCTGCTAACGGGGGCGCTAAAAATTTAGAATCCATATTTCCTCAAGCCAAATCTATCATTCTTGTTGGTTTTGCGGGAAAGGAGTTCTGGAGTATTTTCCTAGATTATCTTCAAAATAACCCCGAGTTTAAAAAAAACAATATTGATCTGATCGATAACTATTCAGTACTTAAATTTGTTGAAGCGTCAGAGATTCTAAATACTAATCAAATTGATTTTAAAACGGTTTACCCTTTCGGCGACAATGCATTAGATTTGAATTTTCTAAAACTTGGAGAGCTCGCAGGAGCTGGCGTGCCGAGTCTGCTGGGAATTCTCCTACACCAGGTTTATGGACCTTGGATATCATTAAGGGGAGCCTTTATAACTAACATGGAGCTCAGTGAATACGATGAGCCCCTATCTGATTTCTCCCCCTGCCCTTCGTGTGATAAGCCTTGCATTTCTGCCTGTCCTATAAATACAATATCAGAATTAGGTTGGGACTGGGAGTCCTGTATGAAATTTAGAATCAGCGATGAGACCTGCTCTAGTTTGTGCGCATCAAGACGCGCATGCCCGTATGGGCAAGAGGAGCAATACACCCTAGAACAGCTTCATTATCACCACAAATTTGTGCTAAAAAGTGTTAAACAGTATTTTAAAGAAAACCCCAAATCTTAAAAAATATTTTATAGTTAAGCTTGACTCTTAACTACAAACTCAATCATAATGAATAAAGACGATATTACATAAGTGGAGGATTTATAATGTACAAATTAAAAAGTTTATCGTATGTGCTTATCCCAATTATTTTAGTTTTGCTAGCTTCGTTGTTAATTAATACAGATACTCTAGCCCAGCAATATCCGCCTGGGAACTATAAAGAGTCATGCACGGATCTATTGAAAGTAGGACATATGCTGGAGGCTAAATGCAGAAAAGAAGACGGCACTTTGCAAAGTACGGTTTTATTTTATGGTCGTTGCAACGGGCCGATTCATAATAACAATGGGCAGTTAACATGTAACCAAGGCGGCGGCAATAACTCGCTTCCGCCCGGAGACTACAAGAACAGTTGCAGAGACATGAATGTAAATGGAGACATACTCCAAGCCCAGTGTCAGAGACGTGACGGATCGTGGCGATTTACCAGCATTGACTATGATGAGTGCTACAATGACATAACTAATCAGAACGGACGGCTAGTCTGTGGCCAGCGACATCATAACAATATGCTTCCCAGGGGTAGTTATAAACAGACGTGTCAGGACTTTAGTATCAATGGTGATGTACTCCAAGCACAGTGTCAAAAAGGAAATGGAGAGTTAAGATGGTCATCTATAGATTTTGGTGATTGTTACGGGGATATTGCGAATCGTAATGGTAGACTCGTTTGTGAATAGTCTATAGAAGTTGACTTTTCCATTTTTGGCATTTAACTACATAAGTAAATCGAGCTATGCAATAGCGGCATTAGAACTGCCCTCTCACGAGACTAATTCTATCATCCGACTAGCATGTTTCTATTCAAATATAAAAAATGAGCGAATCAACAATTCAAAATAAACCCTTGGTCGCAATAGTTGGGCGACCTAACGTTGGCAAGTCGACACTTTTTAACAGGCTTATAAGCCAAAGAAAAGCCATAGTGGAAGATGTGCCTGGCGTCACTCGCGATAGGATATATGCCGAAACACAGTGGGACGGCAAGGAATTTAGTCTTGTAGACACGGGTGGATTTGACCCTGAAGGGGACGAACTATACCCCTCTCTAATTAAAAACCAAATCGATATCGCACTTGATGAAGCTGATTTGATTCTATGCATCCTGGATGGAAAAGAAAGCGTAATGCCTCATGATCTTGATGTTATTGAGCTTCTTAGAAAGGTTAAAAAACCGGTGATATTTGCGGTCAATAAAATTGACCATAAAAAACATGAGAGTGCGACATTAGAATTCCACCGTCTTGGTATAGAGGAATACATAGTAATCTCTGCTATGCAGGGAAGAAATGTAAATGAGCTTCTCGATAGGATCGTCGAGCTTCTTCCGGAACATGAGCCAATTGAAGAAATCGAAGAAGATATAATAAAAGTAGCAGTGCTTGGTAAACCCAATGTAGGGAAATCCACATTGATAAACCATATTCTAGGTGAAGAAAGGCTAATGACAAGCCCGGTTGCTGGAACAACTAGAGATACAATCGATACTTATATAACAAAAAATGAGAAGAAATATTTACTTATAGATACCGCCGGAATAAGAAGAAAATCAAGAATAACTTTCTCAGTTGAAAAGCATAGTGTATATAGAGCTGTAAGAGCAATGGAAAGAGCAGATATTGCACTATTAATAATAGACGCACAAGAAGGACCTACTCACCAGGATGCAAGGCTTGCACGGCTAATAGCGGATAAGGGAAGAGGCTGCATTATCTTACTTAACAAATGGGATCTGGTGCCTGCCAACATTGCACAGACAACTGGGATTGATGAAATACTTAAAGATGAGCTTATGGCGGTTGATTTTGCCCCAGTGCGTAAAATTTCTGCTAAGACAGGCAGAGGAGTAGATAAAATCTTTGATGAGATAGATAAAGTCTATACCAACTTTTCCCAACGAATCTCGACAAAAAGACTTAATAATTTCCTTAAAAACATAGTAACAAAAACCCCGCCCCCTATCTTTAAAGGAAAGGAAATTAAATTTTACTACATTTCTCAGCCACTAACGGAGCAGCCAACATTTGTAATATTTACAAATCGTATTAAAGGCGTGCCGGAGAATTATAAGAGATTCTTAGAAAACAGGTTTAGAGAAGAATTTGATCTCGAAGGTACTCCGATAAAACTAGTGTTTAGATCCGAAAGAACTGACAGTTAATTACTTATATATTCCGAGCACTTCTAATATATTTCTCTGAATGTCTTTCGTTCTATCAATTGCAAGAAAGTTATCCTTAACCCTTTTTCGCCCTGCAAGCCCCATTTTCTTTCTAAGATCAGCGTCCTTAACCAGCTCAAGAATATAATCGCCTAATTGACCAACATCTCCCGGGTCACACAAAAATCCCGTAACGCCGTCATCAATTGATTCAACTATCCCTCCGGCACCCTTAAAACCTATTGATGGAAGCTCAAAAGCCATTGCCTCGATAACAGAGCGCGGGAAGGGATCGGGATAATTAGAAGGAATAACAAAGATATCAAAATCCTTAAGGTACTCCTTTACCTCTTTCTTGTATCCTGTAAAAATGAAATAATCATCAAGAGTATTTTGTGTAACTAGTTTTTTTAAATAACTCAGGTGATCATCTTGAAAAAAATAAGGCGTATCTCCTACAATAACAAACTTTATATCCCTACTCTTTTCATCCAATTGATCAATTACTATTTTTGCAGATTTTATAAATAAGTCATAACCCTTTCTTGGAACAATTCTTCCAGTACTACCAACAACAATAGTTTCATTAGATAAATTGTACTTGGCCCGCAACTCGCCCTCTATTGTGGCTGGGTTATAATTTCCTATATCCACTCCGTTATAAATCACCCTAACCTTTTGTTTTACCTGAGCAAAGGGTTTAGCCGTGGCGCTTGATACGCATATTATTCTACGCACCACCGATAATTTTGAGAGAGTCTCTATTAGAAAACCAAGCAATTTGGTTTGCTGAATATTTCTAACGTGCCATATCACCGGGCACCAGTTAACCAAACCGATTAATGTTCCCACTACCTTGGCCTGCGTGCCATTACAGTAAATAACGTCTATTTTATTTTTTCTGAGCCAAAGAGGGGATGTGACTATCAAGGAGAGCATATCAATAATGTTAAGTAAAACTGAAAGGAATTTCATTAAAGTGTCTAAGTAGCCAGTCTGATTATTACCCTCTTTTTGAAAGACTATTCCTAGACGTGGTCTTCTTAGGTTTTCAGGGAATCTTTTATCAAGGATAATATTTTCATAAATGCCCTCTGCCTTAAGACGTTCAGAAAAGACTTCATCTTTAGGGATTAAAACATAAGGGATAATCTGAGATCTATCCAGATACTTTAGTATATAAAAAAGGCTCTTGCCGGGCCCGCCGTCTCTGATTGAATGATTGAGAAAAAGTACGCGTGGTAGTGAATTCATTTAATATGCCTACGTAAGATATGGATTATGCAATTTACCATGACATTATAAAATAGGCTAATCGATAATATTTAATGCAAAATCGATAAAGGCTTAGGTATAATATATTCTAACAATCTTAAGGAATGATCCCTTGGAGAACCAATGAAACCAGTAAACAAAAAATATCTACTTAAAATGGCATTCTCTATTTTCTTCATATCATTCTTAACTGTTGGCGGTTGCGACGTCGAATTTGGAGGCACGGGTACTAGCAGCGGCAACGGAAGTATTACAGGGGATATTATTATTGAAGGTGAGATTTTAAACTTTTCTGAGTTAGGTGAGATTACTGTTACAGCTACGGAGAACAACTTCCGTCTGGATAGAACTACCACTGATGAATTAGGGAACTTCAAGCTACAGTTTAGGTCATCGAGCGAAGAAGTTACTTTAGAATTTGAAGCCGATTCATTTAATGCCGAAAGACCTAATATTAGAGTAGTGGGAAACAGCACAACAATATTGGATATTACTCTGCAGCAAAACCCTACACTAATAACGATCGAGCGCTGGCAGGTCTTTCAGAATACCTTATCTCTCTCAGGTGATACAAATTTAGAATTCATTGAAAGCATAGTGGAATTTAATATAGAAGGAAACGGTGGAAACTGCATATTTGCTAGTGGTACGAGTTTTATTAATTATCAAGTTAAAAGTATCAATATAACTGATTGTAGAGAAGGGATAAGAATGCAAACCGAAGCTTCTATCATTCTACAAGCTGACGAGAGTATAATTATATCAAGTAATCAAGATGCAATTATAACTCTTGATGATTCATCAGTAGAGATAGGACAGACTACTAATCCTATTAATAACACAGTTACAATAACTTCAGCAAACCAATTTGGTATTAACGCTGCGGGTAATTCTGTAGTGACTATCAATCCAGAAAATGAATGTTCTATAAGTGGTGGAGGAGGGGCTGTAAATGAGTTTGCTAGCGGCACTGTTGGTACCTCAAACTGCACACTCTCACTTTGATGGTGACGTCTCGTTGGGAATAATAAAAATAGGAGTATTCCCGAGTAGAGCTAGGAAACATTATGACGGTAGATGCTATCCGTGTTAAATTGCAGAAATTGGTTATTTAAAAGAGGGAATGCTGTACAGGTAAGTTAAAAACTACTTTTCTTCGTCTAAAGAATTAACTTTTTTCTCAAGCTCTTTCATTTTTTCCATTAATAGCTCTACATCACTTGCTCGAGGATTACCACTATCCTTATAGCCTTCCCCACTTTTTACCGGGTCTACATCTTTCGTGTTATCAGAAGTGGGATTATTATTAATTTCAAACTCCGTAGGCATATTCAATTCTTCAGGGTACCAGCCCATTTGCTGCCACATGTGTATATTTTTTTTATAGTTATCCTTTAGGTAATTATAAGGCTGAAACATCATGAGGAAATAATTCTCAAAGAAGTCTTTTGCTACCTGGTTCCCGTATTTTATTAACATATGCAAAAAAGGTACCGGGAGTATATCTTCTCTATTTTTTTCACTCTCTAAAATAACTTGGATTAAAATCACCTTGGTGATATTTTCTCCTGATTGAGAATCAAGTACTTTTATTTCGCTGCCTTCACGGATAAGTGTCGCAATATCTTCAAGAGTGACGTAACGTTTGTTTGTAGAGTCGTATAATCTTCTATTACTGTACTTTTTAATTGTTATTTGATCGTTAATTTGTCTTTGTTCAATCGGCATTAGTATAATTATTCAAAGAAACTATGCCGAGTCAAGAAATAATCACCCAATACTTGACAAGTCCTAATAAACAAAGGATTATTTTATATTCTTAGTACAATTTATCTTATAGAATAGGAGTTCTGTGGATGGATAATTCACACTACAAAATATGGTTCAATGGAGGGTTTGTTGCGTGGGAAGATGCTAAAGTTCATAGCCTTACCCACACGCTTCACTATGGACTGGCTGTATTTGAGGGAATAAGGGCATATAAATGTGATGAAGAGAAGTCTGCAGTGTTCAGATTAAAAGAGCATGTAGACCGTCTTTATGCTTCTGCGCATATAGCTAATATAAAAATTCCATTTACTAAAGAACAAACCACTGAAGCTATATTAGAGCTTCTTTCCATAAATGAACTAGACGCCGCATATATTAGACCTATTGCCTATATTGGCGGCGGCAAGATAGGCCTGCACCCTGGGGATAATCCGATTGAACTAGTAATAGCAGCATACCCATGGGGAACCTATTTAGGTGAGGGCGCTTTATCAAAAGGTATAACCACAAAAATATCCTCCTTTACCAGAATGGGCGTTAATTCCTTTATGACTAAAGCAAAAATTAGCGGCAACTATGCCAATTCTGTAATGGCCAAGGTTGAAGCTACATCGCTGGGGTTCGACGAAGCTATATTATTAGACAGTGAAGGTTACGTTGCGGAAGGAAGCGGTGAGAATATATTCATAGTAAGAAACGGCATTCTAAAGACCCCCCCACTCACTTCGGTACTAGAGGGTATTACCCGTGATGCTGTAATCCAAATAGCTAAAGATGAAGGTATAGAATTTACTAGTGAGAGGTTTACCAGAGACGAACTATACATCGCTGATGAGGCCTTCTTCACCGGTACTGCTGCTGAAATCACTCCTATCAGAGAAGTTGATAAGAGGACAATCGGTGAGGGTAAACCGGGGCCGATAACCAAGAAATTTCAATCAAGGTTCTTTGATATTGTTCAAGGCCGAGACCCTCAATTCATGAACTGGCTAGAAATGTTTTTTACCACCCCCCCGCTTAAAGTAAAGAATGAGTCTTTATAAAGGGCACATAGCCGGCGGCGCCTTTGCTTTCATAATATATATTCTGATTCTGGTTGTTTTTTTCTCATTTAAACCTACTTATGAAGTTCTAATATGGTTTGGTCTTTGTATTTTGGGATCAATCTGGCCTGATATTGATACAAATAGTCATGCACAAAAGTTGTTCTATGGATTTTTTATAGTATTAGACGGGATTTTCCTTCTTTCGGGGCGCTATAAAGAAGCAGCGCTCCTAGGGTTCTTTGCCCTGCTGCCAATTATAGGCAAACACAGAGGCTGGACGCATTCAATCACAGCGGCGTTTATAGTGCCCTCACCTCTTATAATTCTTCCTCTAATTAAGCCTGAGCTTGGGATTGGAGGTCTTGAGTACTACACTCCTGTTGTTATAGGATATCTGAGCCACCTTATTTTGGACAAACAGTTTAAGCTATACTGAGCTCATTTGAGATTAATATCAAAAGGCATAATGGTTAAAACCTTTTCTCGATCAAGGGAATAGAAGTTATCGACAATATCTGAAAATTGATTAATTAGAGAAGAGCTCCTAAAGATAGATGAAAACTGAAAGCCTCTGGGTTCTGAATAATATTTAACAACACAAATCCTATCCTCGGTTATTCCAGCTTGCTCTTTGGCAATTTGAACTGCAGTGTTTATCCCGCCCGTCTCATCTATTAGCCCAAGATCTTTGGCCTGCTTTCCGGTCCAAACGCGGCCTCTTGAAACTTTTTCTGCTTTTTTGAATTCCATCTTTCTTGAAACGGCGACTTTTCCAACAAACTGCTCGTAATAAAATCCCATTATCTCAAGAAGCTTCTTCTCTTCATCTTTTGAGAATCCCTTAGCAGGTGAATACATCAGTGCATTTTTAGCTTTAAGCACATATTCTTTAGAAATCCCCAACTTTTTATACAAACCGCTTAGATCAAATTTGCCTGACACGACTCCAATAGAGCCGGTTATTGTCATTGAATCGGCCACAATCTTATGTGCTCCCAAGGATATTAAATATCCTCCTGATGCAGCAACATCCGACATGGAAATGACTACCGGGATTTTTTGGGATATGTCTTCTATTTTTTTGCAGATCAAATCAGAGGCAAGAGCTGAGCCGCCCGGACTTAATACTCTTAAGATAATTCCTTTTATATTTCTGTTTGAGGAGACATGATCAAGGAGTTTAATTAAAGATTCAGACCCCATGCTCTTAACAGGACCACCTCCCCTGCTATTGCCCAAAGTAATCATTCCGGAATCAGCAATTATAGCAACATGAGGATAGTTGCTACTCACTTTAGCGACGACTGAGCGCAGTTTATCTTTAATATTTAGCCTTCTAAGAAAATTTCCGCCTGCAATTAGATTTAATTTTACGCCTGCCAACCTTGAGGCCTCTTCCTCTATATCAGTTTCATAGAGGACGCCGTCAATAAGAGAAGCTTCCTTAGCTTTTTCCGGCAAATACGGCCCGTCATCAATCAGATTCTTTACATTCTCAGAGCTAATCCCCCTTCCCTCTGAAATGAATTGCTCAAGCTGCTCTTCAAGATCACCGATTATAGAGTTAATCATCTCTTTATGGGGTTTGGACATGGAACTCCGTGTAAAGGTCTCAGATGCGCTTTTAAACTCTCCAAAGCCCTTCATATGAGCCAGAACGCCAATTTTATCCAGAATGTCCTTATAAAAAGTAATTTCAGCTTTAAGCCCAAGTAGATTTATAGTAGTCCAGGGAGGTGTATAAATCGCATCTCCAGCAGAGGCAATTAGGTATTCAATATTTCCCCCGCTTTCCAAATAAACCAGTATCTTCTTCCCTTTTGCTCTAAGCTCAGAGAGTCTAGCTCTAATTAAATTTGCTCGAGCAAAACCTATTCGAAGATCACGGATTTTAAGTACCGCCCCCTTCACTTTAGGGCTTCTTTCAATACCGCTTAAGATCTTTTCGATATCCCAAAGAGTGAGTTTCTTCTTAGCCCCTATTGTAGGTAGTAAAGATTTCTCTTCCTCTTCGGAAATCTCTCCGCTTAAAGGAATCTCTACGAAATTAGCTTTCTCAAAAGCACCAAATAAATTATCAATAAAATCCATTAACAAAAATCCTCACTATAATCTTAAGAACTTCCTATTTTCCTGATAGATACTTTATTATCGTTCTTACACCAAAACCGGTGCCGCCTATAGGATTCCATAAGCTTTCTTTTTCCATAAAGGCAGGTCCTGCAATATCGATATGGGCCCAGGGAACATCGCCAACAAAATTCTCCAAAAACATGGCTGCAGTAATTGCTCCCCCCATCTTGCTGCCAGCATTTTTTATGTCAGCAACACTGCTCTTTATCTCAGCCCTAAGCTCATCATCCATAGGTAGTTGCCAAGTCTTCTCACCCACAGAGTCGGAAGCATTTCTTATTTTATCTATCAGTTTTTGATCATTGCCCATCACGCCGGCGGTGTAGCTGCCAAGCCCTACCATGCAAGCTCCTGTAAGGGTTGCAAGATCGACTATCTCATCCACTTTGAGCTCCACTGCATATGAGAGAGCGTCAGAGAGAACTACACGTCCTTCAGCATCGGTATTTATAACCTCGATTGTTTTCCCATTATAGGCATTTATCACATCATCAGGCTTATACGCTTTACCGCCTGTCATATTCTCGCATGAAGCAATTAATCCGTGGACTCGCACTTGGGGTTTTAGTACAGCTATGGCTTTCATCACTCCTAGAACCACTGCTGAGCCTCCCATGTCCATTTTCATCGTGCGCATGCTGTCAGGCGGCTTTAAGCACAGGCCCCCTGAATCAAAAGTAATTCCTTTACCCACAACTGCTATAGTTTTTCTTGTCTTTTTTGCTGGTTCATAGGTAAGGTGTATAAACCTCGGGGGCTCCTCACTACCGCTTGATACTGCCATAAGTCCATTCATTCCTCTCTTTTCAATTTCAGCATAATCAAAAATTTCGCATTTCAAACCACCATCTTTTGCAACTTGAGAAGCGACCTTTGCAAGCTTACTAGGAGTTAGGTACATAGGGGGTTCATTTACTAAATCACGCGCGAGGTTAGTGGAATCGGCAATGAGCCTGGCAAATTCGATCTCCTGTGTGAAAGTAGCTGCTTTAATTTTATTTGAGGAGAAGATTATTTTTTCTATTTTGTTTTCGCTGGTGTTATTTGTTTTATACTTATTAAATTCATAACTACCCAATAAAACACCTTCGGAAACGGCTAAGACATCACCCGGACTACTTGAAACCTCGGAACTAAAAACTGCAGAGGAAGAAA
>Ga0307380_10004932_pt1 | contig 17853 bp, 11 predicted proteins | sample UN3MG_FD_202239 | JGI IMG/M metagenome (GOLD analysis project Ga0307380, IMG submission 202239) | Soil microbial communities from Risofladan, Vaasa, Finland - UN-3 | ecosystem: Environmental > Terrestrial > Soil > Coastal area > Acid sulfate soil | place: Finland: Risofladan, Vaasa | collected...
GGTCTTATGCGCCCAGCCCGTCTGAACGTGCGCGCTCCCCAGGCTATAGCCGAAGTCGTAGGTAAGCTCACGACCCCGCGCAAAGAAGTTCAGGTTCAGGTCATCCTGATGCCCATGAGTCACCGACGGCCCGTACCGCACAAAGGCCGCCCGATCCCCGGATCGAAGTATTGCGAGTCCCTTGCCATCGAGCAGCGCCGATCCCTTCGGTTCAACATCCGGCTGTTTCGAATTTCGAATTTCGAATTTCGAGCTTCCCCGAACAGGGGCCGCATGGTAGAGCAGCCAATTCTTGAAACCGGTGGACGGCTCGCCCCGGACCTTCTCCACATCGCCGCCCGAGAGCCTGGTCAACATATCTGCCCAGTGAGCCTTCTCCTCGGGTGATGTAACTCTCAGGTACATGTGCTCGGCATTCATTCGGGCGAGGGTCAGGTTGGGAGCATCGTTAAGCTTGGCGACGTCTGGGCCGGAGTCGCCGTATCGGGGAACATGCCCAGCGCACAGCGTATCGAGCTCCGCCTGGACGAGCGCCTTCGAGAATTTCGGGTGCTCATACAGGTTGATGCCGTTCGGGTATTTCTCGCTCCGGTAGTTGATCAGCATTTCGGCCATATCCCGGTAGAGGCCGATCGCGTGAGAGGAATACCCGTTCGATGTCTCGTAGTACTGCCCGTCGTGATGGATGTTGTTCTCAATCATGTTGAAGATCGAGTAAGGGCCGTTGATACACCAATCAATGTAGGAAGGGATGTTCAGCGCCAGGCCGACGCACATCACTCCGCGAACGAAATCCGCCTCGCCGTTTGTGAGCCCGTTGTGCCCCGACTTCCCATGCTCGAAGCAGTATGCCGCCCCATTCTTGAGGATCCGCTCCTCGATGCTCTTGCGAATCGTGACCTCCCCCGCCTGCGACGGCGCATCCATCGAGGGGCTGTTGTAGAGCAGGTCATAGTACTTGGCGAAGTAGACCAGCACCCTTGCCACCTGATATAGGGTCCGCTCGAACCTCCCGCCTGGGTGATTGGGGTAATCAATCGAGCCGATGGTACAGGTTGGGTAGATCTTCGCAAGGGCATCGAGCATGACCGCCGCCGCGTGGGCGCACTTCTCGTCGCCGGTCAATGCGTAGACGGTCGAAAGATCATCGAGCGCCGTGAGGGTCATGGTCTGGGCGACGAAGGAGTTGTAGCATCCGACAAAGTAGTAGTTGCGGCCCGAGTTGGGGTCATGCCAGCCCTTGCCATCGTCGGGATGATCGGCGTCAGGGAAGACTCGGTCGCACACGGGACATGTGACTTTTCCAGGGTTATCGAACGAGCAAAGCCCGCCTGCTCCCCACCACGGCCATGACACTCCGCAAACCGGGCAGCCGGAGAATCCGTATGCGAACAGCGACTCGGGCGGAGGCACCAGCGCTCTTATCTGGTCGTCGGTCATCGCCGTCCACTGATTCGTGCGCTCCTTCACGTCATCGAAGTACGCCTTCGCCCAGGGATAGCGCTCGATATTGACCTTCCCCCGCTCGATGTCTTGAGGAGTCAGGTAAAGACAAGGATGGTCGGCCAACGCACGACTCACGCACAAGATAAGTAACAGTAATAGCAGTCCCCGCATGTCTTTTCATCCCCTAAAGTCTAAAGTCTATCGTCTGAAGTCTTTCCAAGGCCTCGGGCGTCCCCACATCCGACCAAAAGCCTTCCAATGGCATCCAGCGGACGTCCTTCCCCATCTCGATCAACTTCTGTACCCCTGCCGTGAACTCGATCTCCCCCCTCAGCGAGAGTCCACACTGCCGAAGGGCCTCGAACACCGCGTTCCTGCAGACGAAGATCCCCGCCTGATTCCAGTTGCTCCTCGATCTGCCGGGGGAAGGCTTTTCCTCGATGCGGATTATGCGGTCGCCGTCGGTCTCGACGGATGCTCCCGTGCTGGGATCGTCCATCCAATTCAATGTGCTCAGTAGGTCACAGGGATGATCCGCATACTTGGCGAGGATGCGCCGGTAGTTCATGGGGTCGGCGAGGATGTCGCCCCACAAGAGCATGAACGGCTCGTTGCCGCCAGAGCGAGCACCCAGGGCAACCGTTCCCTCAGCCGCGAGGAGTGCCGCTCCCGTCCCGCTCTCCTTGCCCTGCTCGATATAGCGGATATCCATGCCGAACGCCGAATCGCCGTAGGTCTCCCTGATCATGTCCCCCAGATGGCGGATGACCAGCACGACGTCCGTGACCCCCACCCCACTCAATCCTCGAAGGATGTAGTTCATCAGCCGCACGCCCTGGATGAGGATGAGAGCCTTGGGAATCCGATCGGTCAGGGGTCTGAGACGGGTTCCGCGACCAGCAGCCACGACAATGGCATTCATTCGTTCAGCGTTCCTCGTTCAGCGTTCGCACCGGCGTCAGCCTTGATTCGATGAGCCTTGCCGCCGGCAGATTCAATGGCCTGGGCGACCGCGTCTTCCTTCCCGGGAGCGTAGGCGAACATGCACCCGCCGCCTCCCGAGCCGTTGATCTTACCGCCGAGCGCCCCCGCCTCCAATGCCGCTTGCAGCATCCGATCAATCTTGGGTGTCGACACTCCGATCCCGTCGCGAAGCTGCTCGTGATGCCTGGTGAGCAAGTCCCCTAATTCATCAGCATCAATGCCGGCCTGCGGCGAGCTCAGTCGAGCCGTCTTGAACATCTCCATCGCCTGGACGGTCAGGTCCCGATTGACCAGGTTCGCCCGAACCTTTCGCTGAATCCGATCAGGCAGCCGAGCAACGAGCGGCAGAATCTCCGATGCCGGGGTCTTATGCAGGTCGAAGCCGGGATACCACTCCCCCAGCGTGCGGACTCCCTCGAGCACATCGCCCTTCGAGCCGCCCAGCACTCCCAGTGTTTGCTTCTTCTCCAGCGAGTCTCCCAGCACTAAGCCCTCCAGCTCCAGCGGCAAATACTCTGCCTTGAATGGAGGGCGGCAGTCAACATAAATGACGTTCCCCAGCGCCGCGGCAAAGTGGTCCATCATCCCACCCGGCTCGCCAAATTCGAGCACTTCAGCCTCGTGTGCCAATCTCGCTAGGTCATCCGGCGAGTACTCAATCCCGGTACCCGATCCCTCGATCAAGAACTTCAGCCATGCCACGATCATGGCACTCGAGCTGGAGACGCCGGCGTTGATGGGGATCTTGCTCGTCATGGTGCAATTCCAGCCTTGGGACAGATCCCATCCCTTGCGCCGAAGCACGTTGATGCACGAGCGGAGGTAATCTCGTTTGCGAGTGTAGAAAATGGCTTGGGCAAGGTCTATCTCCTCGCTCTTCCGGATATCCGGCATGTCGAGCCTCAGGAGCGAATCCGACCGGGGCGTTCCCTCGATGCTTATCCTGAGGTCAATCGCCGCCGCCACGACCGGCAGTCCCAGGAAGTCCTGATGCTCCCCGAACAGACAAATCCTGCCAGGCGCCGAAACCACCAACTGCTCCAACCGCCTATCCATTACTCCAGCACTCCATTACTCCTCATGGGATTCTGCGAAAACCAGTTTGCCAAATCGGATCGCCGTGTGGAACGACCCATACGTGGGTGACCAGCACATGTTCTCGACCGTCGGAGTCACCGCTCGATTGCGGGTGAAATTCGCCCGCCATACACCGGATCCATTGGCTTTCAGGGCCGAGAATGGAATGGCCATCTCCGCAGTCCAAGAGTCCGACATGTCCGACCGGTCTGACAGGTCTGACCCCTTGGCTACCGCCGCCTCCCAGCTAGGATCATAGGCAGCATCATACCCATGCGCCTCATACTTCGTCCCGAGGGTGTTCACGGCGAAATGATAGTAATCCTTGCCGTCACCCTGGACATCCACAAATACCTCGACCGAGTCGTCATCGAAGACCGGCCCGTCGTGCTCGGTAACAGTTGCCTTCATCTCGTCCAAATGCTTCTCATGACACCGATAGGCGACGTACAGATTCGTGTTGTCACTCGTAAGATAGACCTCGGTCGGCTGAGCGGCATCATATCCAAGATTCGTGTAATCGAGCGAAATCATCGCTGCCGAGGTCCACGCCGCATCATCCAGATTCCCGTCAATCGTCGGCGGGGCACTCGTCAGGGGAACTCGCGCCTCGGGAGTCGGAACGACCTTATCCGGGACGAAAATCGGCGGGGGAAGCTGGGCTCGGGTCAGTCCCAGCATCGTATACATCTGGTGTTTGAGGATCTTACCGGCGGCCTCAGTCTCGCTTGCGGCTTCGGTCACATCGGCCAGGGATGCTCCGTCTTTCAGCCGGCTCTTGGCTGAGTCAAGAAGCTTCTTCGCCGAGGATGCGGGCTTCCGGAACGGGAGCTCCGCCTTCTTGCTGAATGGGCCGGACTTGAGGGCTTCCAGACGCGGCTTGTCCAGGTACGCCGTGGCGAACAACGTCACCCCCTGCACGGGCTGCATCCTGGCGATATCTATCTGGGCAAGCATGGCATCCGAGCCCTTCTGCCCCAGAAGCCCTATGCCGTTCGCGATCAGCGCCTGATTCCCAATCCTGTTCGCCGAATCCTCAACCCTCCTCATGAAGTCGCGCGAGTCGGTAGTGTAATCCATCGGAGCCACGAAATCCACCCACCGGTTGGCCGTCCACAACTCCCAATCCTGGAGGAAGCTCAGCCTCGCCTGATCCGGGAATGACGCCACCGCCGCCGATATCTTGATATCCCTGCCCGCCAACAGCATCTCGCGGCGAACATCCTCCACGAAGCTGTTTATGAGGCTCTCCCGCCACATATGCCAGTCAATCGCGGGCTTGGTGAACGGCTGGATGTCAATCGGATCGATCCCATATTGGGCCTTGAACTTCCCCCGGCAATCGGAGTTATAGCCGAAGTCAGGGCTGGGGAAGCGGATGTAGTCTAGCTGGATGCCGTCAATCGGGTACTTCTCCGCCAGCTCACGATATGCGCCGAGTAGCGTCCTTCGCACGGCCGCATTGCAGGGGTCCAGCCAGTAGGAGTTATCTGCCAGGTGATGGCCGTCTTTGTCCACCATCGCCCAATCGGGATGGTTGGGGAGGATGCCGCCCTTATCGCCGGTATGGCCTGCTCGAAATACCCACACCCACGGATGGACCTCCATGCCATGCTTGTGAGCCTCATCAATCAGGATGCCCAGCATGTCCAGGCCGTTCCACAAGTCCTTCTGAGTCAGGTACGAGCTTGGATAGGCAGAATAGCCGTTGAAGATGACCTCGGGGTGGAGGAGGTTGATCCCGGACTTCGCGTAATCCCTCACCAACTGCCGGATGCCATCCTCGGTCTTCGGGATGCTCCCCTTATCCACCCACACCCCACGAATCTCCACCGGGCGCGAGGTCGCCCCCCATGCGCAAGTCATGAAAAGGAACGAGGCAAGGACGGTGAACTGCAGTCTCTTCATGAGGAGAATATACCACCCAGAGGAGACGATGGTCAATGCGGAATGGTCAAATGGTTAAGTTGCTATGGCCTGTTTAGCGGCCTGGAGATCGTCAAACACCAATACTCCCGGGAGCTGTTCCAGATGTACGACACCAAGAACGCTTCTGATCAGGGGATTGCCGATCACCACTGCAAGCTTGCGATGTTCGGCATGCTCCTTCGCATAGGCGGCAAGTATCGCCTGCACACCGGCACTGTCAATGTAGGTGGTTTCCGACAGGTCAATGATGAATCCGTCGGGCGACTTCGCGGCAGCATCATCCAACAAAGCGATGAACTCCTTGACGTTGGAGATATCTATCTCTCCCGGCAGTGACACTATCACTTGACCGTCTTCCGTAACTTCAGTTGCCATGAGCTTGCCATATAGTGAAACGACTCACCCGCGATTGAACCACAGCCATCCTGCTTTGTCAAGCTCAGCAGTAGTGTTTAGCTCGCCGGCTCTCTGGCTATAAAGTGCACGGTGCTCGGCACATCACGCTTGGTGCACCGAGCACTAAGCACTAGGCACTATGCACTATAGGCACTAAAACGAGGTGTCCCATGCAATCCACCGATTTCCTAAACAAGGTCTTCAACACAATACGCTTCCTAGCCGTGGATGCCGTCGAAAAGGCGAAGTCGGGGCATCCCGGCACCCCCATGGGCAGCGCGGAGATCGCCTATGTCCTGTGGATGAGGCACATGCGCTATAACCCGAAGAATCCCGATTGGCCGAACCGCGATCGCTTTCTCCTATCGGCGGGGCATGCCTCCATGCTTCAGTATGCCATGCTGTATCTCACAGGCTACGACCTCACCCTGGAGGACATCAAGCAGTTTCGACAGCTTGGGAGCAAGACCCCCGGCCATCCCGAGTATGGCCTCACTCCCGGGATCGAAGCCACCACCGGCCCGCTCGGGCAGGGATTCGGCATGGGGGTCGGGATGGCTATTGCGGAGAGATACCTGCGGAATTACTTCAACCGCGACGGCCATGACATCCTGGACTATTACATATACGAATTATGCAGCGATGGCGACATGATGGAGGGGGTCTCATCCGAATCCGCCTCCCTCGCAGGCCACCTGAAGCTGAACAGGCTCATCTACATATACTCGGACAACCGCATATCCATCGAGGGCAGCACCGACCTCACCTTCACCGAAGATGTCAGCAACCGGTTCCGGGCATACCGCTGGTTCGTGCAGGACATCAATGGCGAGGACGTGACCCAGATAGACAGAGCCCTCAACGCCGCGAAGGATCAGAAGGAGAAGCCCTCGCTGATCCACGCTCGTACCCATATCGGCTACGGGAGTCCGAACAAGCAGGATACGAAAGAGGCCCATGGAGAGCCGCTCGGCGAGGAGGAGGTCAAGCTCACGAAAGAGAATCTCGGGTGGCCTCTCGATCCGACGTTCTACGTCCCGGACGACGTCCTAGCTTATATGCGAAGCGCCGTTGAGCGAGGAAGTCGGTGGGAGGAGGAGTGGCACGAAAGCATGGAGGAATACGGCCTGGAGCATCCCGACCTGGCTAACCGGTTTTGGCAGGGCATGGATCGCCGCCTTCCCGATGGCTGGGAAAAGAACATTCCATCGGTTGGCAAGCCCGGCGAAGAGATGGCAACCCGCGATGCTTCCGGCCAGGTGATGAACGCCATTGCGCCCGCGCTACCCTTCTTCATTGGCGGGGCGGCTGATCTCTCCCCCTCGACCAAGACCTGCCTCATGGGATTCGGCGACTTTGAGCCTGGGGAAGTGGGTCGCAATTTCCACTTCGGGGTTCGCGAGCATGCGATGGGCACCGCCCTCAACGGGATGGCGCTTACCAAGCCGATTATCCCCTTCGGCGGGACATTCCTCATTTTCTCGGACTACATGCGCCCCTCGGTCCGAATCGCCGCCATCATGAAGGCCCATGTGATCTACGTCTTCACGCACGACAGCATCTTCCTTGGCGAGGACGGCACGACCCACCAGCCGATCGAGCACCTGGCGTCGCTTCGGGCGATGCCGAACATGACCGTCATTCGCCCCGCCGATGCCTCCGAGACGCCCTTCGCCTGGAAGATGGCGCTGGAGAACCAGGATGGCCCTGTGTCGCTGATCTTGACCAGGCAGAAGTTGCCCGTCCTCGACCGCGAGCAGCTTGCATCGGCGGAGATGCTGGAAAGAGGCGCATATACTCTATGGCAATCAGGCGATGGCAAGCCGGAGATCATCCTGATGGCGACCGGCTCTGAGGTCCACATAACCCTCGATGGAGCCCGAATGCTCGCCGATGAGGGCGTAAATGTGCGAGTTGTGAACATGCCATGCTGGGAGCTATTCGAGAAACAGTCCGGAGACTACCGAGAGGAAGTCCTTCCGCCGAATGTACTCCCCAGGCTGGCGGTCGAGGCTGCGTCGCCCACAGGCTGGCATAAGTACGTCGGTGCTTGTGGGGACGTGCTTGGCATGACCGAGTTCGGCAGATCAGCCCCCGCCAAGGATCTCGCCAAGTTCTTTGGCTTCACGCCGGACAACATCGTCACTCGGGCGAAGGCAGTTTTGTCAAGAGAGGAGAGATCGGTCGTATGCGTATAGCAGTCGGCGCAGATCATGCGGGATTTGAGCTTAAGAAGACAGTGGTGCAGGTGCTGAGGGATCAGGGGCACGAAGTCCTCGACCTCGGAACCTTCAGCCCCGACCCCGTGGATTATCCCATCTATGCCAAGGGTGTGGGAAATGCGGTGCGAAATGGCGAAGCCGACCGTGGCATCCTGCTCTGCGGCAGCGGTGTCGGGGTCTCCATCGCGGCAAGCAAGTTGAGAGGCATTCGGGCGGGGCTCTGCCATGATGCCTATTCGGCGCACCAGTGCGTCGAGCACGATAATGTCAACGTCCTTTGCATGGGCCCGAGCGTCATAGGAACTGAGCTGGCCCTCGATCTCATTCAGATATTCCTAAATGCCCGATTCACCGGCGAGGAGCGGCACGTCCGCCGGCTCGCCGAGGTTGAAGAGTTTGAGAAATCGGAGGCAGAACATGAGCACTGTGCGCACGCGCAATCTGCTGCTTGAGTTGGAGGCTCTCGGCCAATCGGTTTGGATGGACAGCTTCCGCCGAGGATGGATCAGGTCCGGCGAACTCGCTAGATTGATCGAGGAGGACGGGATTACCGGGGTGACTGTGAATCCCTCCATTTTCGAGAAGGCGGTCTCCGGGAGCACGGACTATGACGAAGCAATCCGTGACCTCTACTCCAAGGGCAGGACCACGCAGGAGATGTACGAGTTGCTGATGATGGAGGACATCCGAAGGGCGGCGGATCTATTCCGGTGTGTTTATGACGCCACCGAGGGTCGAGACGGCTTTGTGAGCATCGAGCTTCCCCCGGCGCTGGCCTATGACACCGAAGGCTCGATCCGAGAGGCCCAGCGATATCACGACTTGGTCGGCTGGGAGAACATCCTGATCAAGGTCCCGGGCACTCCTGAAGGGGCGCCGGCGGTCGAAGAGCTGACCTACGTCGGAGTGAACGTAAACATCACCCTGCTCTTCTCAATCGAGAGCTATGAGGCCGTCGCAAGGGCATATATTCGCGGTCTCGAACATCGGTTGGAGGACGGCGAGCCGATTGACCGGATCGCCTCGGTCGCCAGTTTCTTCGTCAGCCGCATAGACACCGCCATGGACAAGCAGCTCGAAGAGAAGGGACAGACGGACCTGTTCGGGAAGTCGGCGATCGCCAACGCCAAGCTGGCGTATCAGCGGTATAAGGAGATATTTGGCTCGATGGAGTTCCATGAGCTTGAGGATCAGGGTGCTCGGGTACAGCGGGTCTTGTGGGCGAGCACCAGCACGAAGAACCCGCGGTATCCCGACACGTACTATGTAGACAATCTGATCGGCCGTCAGACGGTCAACACCCTGCCTCCTCACACGATGTTCGCGTTCAAGGATCACGGCCATCCTAGTCCGACTCTGGAAGAAAACTTGGACGAAGCGCGCGAACTCATGACCAAGCTCAAGGACGCCGGAATTGACTTCGACGCCGTCACGCAGAAGCTCCAGGAGGACGGCGTTAAGGCGTTCCAGAAGTCGGTTGACGATGCCATGAAGTGCCTTGACAACAAGCGCGAGGCCCTGGACCGGAAGGCTGAGAAGCGTCAGACGGCGCATCTGGGGGATTACCGGGGGCTGGTTGATGAAACCCTTCAGAGCCTCAGCGAGCAATCGTTCGCCCGGCGAATTTGGGAGAGAGACGCCGGTCTGTGGAAGCAGTCCCCCGACGGCGAGAAGATCATCAAGAATCGCCTCGGATGGATGTCGGTCGTGGATACGATGTCCGTCGAGGCCGACAATATCATCGAATTCGCTGACACGATCCGGCGCAGGGGCATCAATCGGGCAGTCCTGCTCGGAATGGGCGGCAGCAGCCTCAGCCCGGACGTGTCCCAACTGGTATTCGGCAATCTTCCGGGTTATCCCGAACTGAAGCTACTGGACAGCACCGTTCCGGGATCGGTCCTGGAGATCGAGCGAACCTCCGACCTGGCGAGGACGCTTTTCATCGTCTCATCGAAATCCGGGGAGACCGTAGAGACCCTGTCGGCGCTCCACTATTTCTGGGACAAGCTCCCCTCGGGTGACAACTTCATCGCAATCACCGACCCCGGTACGCCGCTGGAAGCCGAGGCGAAGGCCAAGGGCTTCTGCAAGGTATTCCTGAACCCGCCGGACATCGGAGGCCGATACTCTGCGCTCTCCTACTTTGGACTCGTGCCGGCGGCGATCATTGGAGTTGATATCCACAAGCTTCTCGATCGGGCATCCGCCATGATCGAGGCCTGCTCGGCGTGCGTCGGGCCTCCCGAGAACCCGGGTGTCGAGCTGGGGACGATCCTGGGAGCGCTTGCATCGGCGGGGCGCAACAAGGTCACCCTGATCGCATCGCCCGAGATTGCCGCTTTCGGTTACTGGCTGGAGCAGCTCATCGCCGAAAGCACGGGCAAGTCCGGCACAGGCCTCATTCCCATCGAGGGCGAATCGGTCGGCGAACCCCGGAGCTACGGGAATGATCGGCTCTTCGTCTATCTGAGGTTTGGGGACGGCCCCGATCTCCATCGAAAGGTCCTCGCGCTCCAGGACGCCGGCCACCCGGTGGTCAAGATCAGGCTCGATGACAAGTATGACCTCGGCCAGGAGTACTTCCGCTGGGAGATGGCGATTGCGACTGCAGGCGCGCTTCTCGGCGTCAATGCTTTCGATGAGCCGAACGTCAAGGAAAGCAAGGACAATACAAGCCGCCTCCTGGACGAGTTCAAGTCCAAGGGCAGCCTCCCCGAGGAGAAGCCGGTCGTGGACGACGCGGGCATCGAGCTTTTCTGCGACCCCGAGATGAAGGAATCGCTGGACAAGATTCGAGCTGCGGGGCCATACGCCGACCACTCGATCCAGTCCTATATCAAGGCTCATCTGGACCAGCTCGAGCCCGGCAGCTACCTCGCGCTTATGGGGTTCGTGGAGCAGTCCGAGCTAATGACCGAGTCATTCCAGTGCATGCGAGTCCAGTTGAGGGATGGCTGCAAAGCTGTGACCACCTTCGGCTACGGCCCTCGGTTCCTCCACTCGACCGGCCAGCTTCACAAGGGCGGGCCGAACACCGGCATATACATCCAGTTCACCGCCGATGACCCTCAGGACGTGCCGATTCCTGGTGAGCCATATTCTTTTGGGACCTTGAAGCACGCCCAGGCGTTGGGTGATGCGGAATCGCTTCGATCAAAAGGACGTCCACTGATCCGCCTCCATCTCGGCAGAGACGTATCGGGCGGGTTGAACCAGGTATTGGAATGGATTAGCGAGAGTCTGGAGGTCACATGAAACTGGGCATGATCGGACTCGGGAAAATGGGTGGGAACATGACCCGCCGGCTTATGAAGGGTGGGCATGAGGTCGTCGGCTTCGACGTTACCTCTGCAGTCGTGCAGCAGCTCGCCTCTGAGGGAGCAATCCCGGCCGCATCAATCGAGGAACTCGCGCATAAACTCGATTCCCCAAAGATCGTCTGGATGATGGTTCCCGCAGGAGACGTTGTGGATCAGACTATCAGCGAACTCTCCCCTCACCTCTCCGAGGGCGATATCGTGATTGATGGCGGAAACTCCTACTACAAGGACTCCATCCGCCGAGCCGAGCACTTATGGCAGCGCAGGGTTCGCTTTCTCGACATCGGCGTCAGCGGAGGAGTATGGGGGCTGGAAGAGGGCTACTGCCTCATGGCAGGCGGCGACAAGGAGGCTTACGATCATATTGAGCCGGTGCTCAAAACACTGGCCCCGGAGGATGGATATGCATATATCGGTCGTTCGGGAGCGGGCCATTTCGTGAAGATGGTCCACAACGGCATCGAGTATGCAATGCTCGAGGCTTACGGCGAAGGCTTCGAGCTGCTCAAGGCATCACCGTTCGAGCCTGACCTTCATCAATTGGCATCCTTATGGCTTCAGGGAAGCGTGGTCCGCTCGTGGCTGCTGGAGTTGGCCGAGAGAGCGTTTTCGAGCGACCCTGACCTGTCCTCGATCAAGGGCTATGTCGAGGATTCCGGCGAAGGGCGATGGACCGTCAAAGAAGCGATTGACCTGGGAGTTCCGCTCACGGGAATCGCACAATCATTGTTCGCCCGGTTCAGATCCAGGCAAGAAGAGTCATTCTCGGCAAAGGTGATCGCCGCCCTTCGACATGAGTTCGGCGGTCATCGTGTAAAGGAAGAAAAGTGATGGCGACTGCACTCCAGGAGAACCCTCTCCGCGAGGGATTGAGGAAGCCGCGCAGGCCCGATCCCTGTATCCTGGTGATCTTCGGCGGTTCGGGTGATCTTGCTCGGCGCAAGCTGATCCCCTCCCTCTATGAACTCCAGGCCCATGATCGCCTGCCGGACAAGTTCGCCATCGTCGGATTCGCTCACACCAGGCGCACTCGCGAGGAGTTCCAACAGCACATACGCAAGGCACTGGACAAATTCGCGCCTGGACCCGTTGACGATCAGGTTTGGAAGAAGTTCTGCGATCGGCTCTATTACATCTCGGCGGATTTCAGCCAGATCGAGTCCGCACACAGAGACCTGGGGGAACGGCTTGCCAAGCTCAGGAATCAACTCCAGATCGGCGGCAACACCATCTTCTATCTCGCAAGCCCCCCGAAGTACTTCGGGCCGATAATCGAGAATCTGGCGAAGGCCGGCCTCACAAAGGAAGACGACGAACACCCCGGCTGGAAGCGAGTAGTGATCGAGAAGCCCTTCGGGAAAGACCTCCAGTCTGCAAGAGACTTGAACCGCATTGCCGCCGAGGCTCTCAGCGAAGAGAACATATTCAGGGTTGATCACTATCTCGGCAAGGACACCGTTCAGAATATCCTGGTCTTTCGCTTCGCGAACTCCATATTCGAGCCGATTTGGAATCGGCGCTACATTGACGAGGTGCAGATCACGATATCGGAAAGCGTAGGCATGGAGGGCCGAGGCGAGTTCTATGAGGAGACCGGCGCCCTGCGCGACATAGTCCAGAACCACATGCTTCAGTTGATCAGCCTCACCGCGATGGAGTCGCCGGTCGCATTCGAGGCCGAGTGCATTCGCGACGAGAAAACGAAAGTCTTCCGCTCGATCCGCAAGTTCGCCCCTGCCGAGGTCGGCTTTTACGTCGTAAGAGGCCAGTATGGGCCGGGGATGATAGACGCGAACTTGGTATCCGGCTACCGCCGGGAAGAGGAGGTCTCCCCCACCTCGAACACTGAAACCTATGTTGCTGCCAAACTCTTCATTGACAACTGGCGTTGGCAGGACGTGCCGTTCTACATCCGAACCGGCAAGCGGCTAGCCAAGAAGAAGACGGAGATCGCCATCCAGTTCAGGCCCGTGCCTCACGGGTTCTTCGACACAGTAGCCGCACCCAATACGCTTATCATGCGGATTCAGCCGGACGAAGGGATGTCGCTCAAGATCGAGACTAAGCAGCCCGGCGAGAGCCTGAAGCCCAGATCGGTTGACCTGGATTTCCGCTACCTGTCTGCATTCGGGATCACCCCGGGAGAGGCATATGAGCGCCTCCTCCTGGACGTCATGGTCGGCGATCAATCCCTGTTCGCTCGCAGAGATGGCGTCGAGGCCGAATGGGAGGTCGTGACCCCGATTCTCCTAAGCTGGGCCGCGTTTCCTCCCCCGGATTTTCCGAACTACGATGCGGGAAGCTGGGGGCCAGGAGCGGCTGACGAGCTTCTGGAGAAAGATGGCCGTCGGTGGAGGAGGTTGTGATGGTAGCTGCATCCGAGTGGAAACCCGTCGAACTATCGGAGATACACAAGGGACTCACCACCCTCTGGAGAGAGATCGGTGGCGAGACTGCAACCAGGGTCTGCACCACGAACCTCATCGTTAGTCTTGGTGATATGTCCAGGCTCGATGAGGCTATCGAGGCAAGCCGCCTCGCGTCGCAGGAGCACCCCCTGAGAGCCATATTCCTGCAGACCGAGCCAGAGGCTGAGGAACACGGGACTCACGGCCAGGTATCGGGGCACTGCCGGCTTTCGGATTCGGGGGATGTCCACATCTGCTGTGAGCAGATCGTGCTGACGGCGAAGGGTCAGGCCGTCGAACGGCTTCCGGCATCGGTGGCGTCACTCCTTGTCCCCGATCTGCCGGTGGTGCTTTGGTGGATGGGCAATCCGCCGTTCGGCGACGAAGGCATGGACCGACTGCTGGAAATCTCTGACCGGCTGATCGTCGATTCTCGCGAATTCGGGGATTTGCTCGCTGTGGCACAGGCTGCTGAGAAACGCCCTCAGGTAGGCATGGGCGATCTGAACTGGTTCAGAATCAGGCAGTGGAGGGAGATGATGGCGGAGATATTCGACGACAGCCGATTCCTACCCTATCTATCGCAGATCGCCAACCTGGATGTCCGATATGCCGCAAACGGCAGCAAGAACTCGTCGCAGGCAGCGCTCTTCGCAGGATGGTTTCTGAGTCGGACTAGTCAGACAAGTCAGACAGGTCGGACCGGAGTTTCCATCGAAGGCGTGGAGGGCATCCCGACCGAGCCGTGCAATCTCGCCTCCGTCAATATGGAATCAACGGACCGGAAGGCGTTCTTCTCGCTTGCAGTCAATCCGAAGCGAGAGATAGAGGTGATTGTCGAGATTGAAGGCGAGCCGGCATACTACCGGGCTTCCCCTGCCGAGTCTCTCCCTCTCGGGAAGCTGCTTGCCGCCGAGCTCGAAGAAGGCCCGGATGCCATCTACCGAGATGCTCTCATGATGGGATCCTCGCTGCCTGGAGGCTCCCAGTGACGATCTGGACCATCGGCCATTCGACCCGAGGAATTGATGACTTCATCGAGGTGTTGAGGGCATACGGCATCGAGATGCTCGTTGATGTTCGAACCGTACCCCGCTCTCGTGCCAATCCTCAGTTCAACAAGGACACACTCGGCCACACATTGAGTGAGCACGGCATTGAGTATGTCCATGAGAAGAGCCTGGGGGGATTGAGGCATCCAAAGCCGGACTCGCCGAATACGGGCTGGCACAATGAAAGCTTTCGGGGATTCGCTGACTATATGCAGACCAGGGAGTTTAGTCAGGCAATAGATCGGCTCATGGAAACCGCATCTGCGAAACGGACTGCAATCATGTGTGCTGAGATGCTCCCCTGGCGATGTCACCGATCGCTGATCGCCGATGCGTTGATGGCGCGGGGGGTCGAGGTGGTGGAGATATTCGACAAGGAGAAGTCCAGGCTTCACGAGATGACCCCGTTCGCGGTTGTCGAGTGGGAGAGCATTGTGTATCCTGAGCAGGAAAGCGACCTGAAAATATCCGTCTGCGAGGAAGACACGCTCTATCGCCAAGCAGCCGATCTGTTTGCCGAAATCGCCATCCGGGCGGTGCGGAAGAAAGGCATGTTCGCGGTCGCGCTTTCCGGGGGCAACACGCCAAAGCCCCTGTATTCGCTGTTGTCCGATGACCTGCCCTGGGACGGGATACACATCTTCTTTGGCGACGAGCGATGCGTTCCGCCTGACGACCCACAGAGCAATTTCCGAATGGCGAACGAGACTCTGCTTTCCAGGATTGACGTCGCCGAAGGGAACATCCATCGCATGAAGGGCGAGGCAGATCCCGAGTCGGCGGCAAGGGAGTATGAGGCGGAGATCAAGTCTGTACTCGGCGATAGTCCATTCGACCTGATCCTGCTGGGGATGGGAGAGGATGGGCACACTGCATCGCTATTCCCCGGCTCGGAGGCCCTTGACTCGCATAAACTGGTGGAGGCAGTATGGGTGCCGAAGCTGAACGCCCACCGCCTCACAATGACGCCCCACGCCGTCCATACTGCCGAGCAGATCATGGTGCTGGTCACAGGAGAGAACAAGGCGGAAGCGCTCAAGCAAGTCATCGAAGGAGAATTCGACCCTGGCACATATCCCGCGCAGACACTGAGGTCCGCTGAGGGCGAGGTTCGCTGGTTCGTTGATCCCTGCGCCGCCGAATTGCTGGCTATCAGTCCTTCTCCTGCTCTGCAAGCATCCGCGTGAACAGGCATGCCTAGCGTTCTCTCCAGCGATATGCTTTCACCGCTTCGAACCAGAGGACGCTCGACAATCCTGCCAGAATGGATACGGCGACCTCCAGCGCGCCAAGGCTGTGAAAGCGAAATAACTGGCTCAGGACAGGCACGTAGATTGCCAGCCCAAGGAACACAAAGGCAGCGCCTATGACGAACCACATCGCCTCGTTTGGCGAGCGTAAGGTGGCAATGATACTCCTCGACCAAGAGACATTGGTCAGGATCAAGGCAATGTTCGCCACAGTCAGCGTAGTGAATGCCATGGTCCGACTTTCCAGAGTGCCCAACCCCAGGTATCGAGCTGCCATGAATGCTCCGAGGCTGACCGCGAGAACACTTGACCCTTGCAAGATACTCATGCCTACCGTCTTCCTGTCAAATATGGACTCCCTCGGTTCGCGTGGAGGACGCTTCATTACGTTGGCTTCCGCAGGCTCTGCCTCGAACACTATGGAGCACGACGGGTCAATGATCAGTTCCATGAATACGATGTGTATCGGCAGCAGGATCAGCGGCCAGTCCACTGCCACCGGGATGAGTGATAGACCGGCGATGGGCACATGAATCGCGAATATGTAAGCCATCGCCTTTCTCAGGTTGTCGAATATCCTGCGACCCATTCGGATTGCTCCCACAATTGATGAGAAATCATCATCGAGCAGGACCAATCCGGCTGCTTCACGCGCAACATCCGTGCCCCTTGCCCCCATTGCCACACCGATATCCGAGGCCTTTAGCGCAGGAGCATCATTGACGCCGTCCCCGGTCATGGCAACCACTTCGCCGTTCGCCTTCAGTGCCTGGACGAGACGGAGTTTCTGCTGAGGCACTACGCGGGCAAAGACGTTCATACCTCCTATATCTCTGCGCAGGTCGGCGTCACTCATCCCATCAAGCACTTGGCCGCTGATGACCTGCTGAGAATTCCTGAGGCCTATCTGTGCAGCTACATAACGCGCAGTGGCCGGATAGTCGCCCGTGATCATTACCACTCTAATGCCCGCCTCATAGCATTCCCGTATGGCACTTGGGACTGGGGGGCGCACAGGGTCAACGAGACCAACCAGCCCCAGAAACTCAAAATCAAAATCATGTTGCTTAGCCGGAAGCTCCCCTATCCCCTCAAAGAACGCTCTTGCAACGCCGAGTACACGAAGGCCCTTCTCTGCCATCATGCTGACTTGCCGAAGCAATGCCTGTCTTTGCACATCATCGAGGTGACAGAGATCGGCGATAGCCTCAGGTGCGCCCTTTGCGGCAATTACGTACCCTTGACCCTTGGCAGAACGCCAAACCTGAGACATGGCCAGCAGTTCCTTGGAAAGAGGGTATTGCCGGACGAGCACCCAATCACGATGAATATGCTCTGTCTGTGCCAGATACCTCTCTCCGAATCTGTGAAACGCCTTCTCCATCGGATCAAAGGGATCCCTCTGACTTGCGAGTATGCTGAACTCGACCAGTGCGTGGAACTCGTCCGGCAATGCCTCGGGAGCAGATTGGCCAACGTTCAAGTACCTGCCCTGAACGCCGAGTTGCCCGACCGACATTTGATTGAGGGTCAGTGTCCCCGTCTTATCTACGCATAACACGGTTGCTGATCCCAGAATCTCAATGGCCGGCATTTGCCTGGCAAGCACCCGCTGACTAGACATTCTCCAGGCGCCCAGGGCCAGGAATATTGTGAGCACGACTGGGAACTCCTCCGGCAGCAACGCCATGGCCAGGGCAACGCCCGCAAGAATTCCGTGCAGCCAGTCACCTCTAGTAAGCCCATAGGCGATGACCGCAAGAACG
>Ga0307380_10004933_pt1 | contig 17853 bp, 17 predicted proteins | sample UN3MG_FD_202239 | JGI IMG/M metagenome (GOLD analysis project Ga0307380, IMG submission 202239) | Soil microbial communities from Risofladan, Vaasa, Finland - UN-3 | ecosystem: Environmental > Terrestrial > Soil > Coastal area > Acid sulfate soil | place: Finland: Risofladan, Vaasa | collected...
GGCGTATGTTCCTCGTGGTAGAGGGCGAGGACTCCGAACAACTACTCAGCGCCCACATCGCCGACTTGGGCAAGGGCCATAAGAAGGTCGAGGCCAAGGAGAAGGTTCCCGCGTGAGCACCTCCTACGGTGGCGATCCTGCCGCCTCGACTACCGACTGGGTGCGCTTCGAGATTCAGGACACGGGGCCATCCCACTCCGGCGACCCATTTGTCTTCCAGGACGAGGAGATAGCATCCAAGGTCGCTGACTGCGGCGGCAACAAGTGGCAGGCGGCGGGCGCGCTCCTCATCGTCTGGGCGCGGCAGATCGGGCACAACCCTAACTTCCAGATCGGGCGCTTCTCTGAGGATTGGAACGCAGCCGCCAAGTTCCTCGAAGAGAAGGGCAAGGAACTCCTCGCCTCGTCTGGCGCGTCTGCGGGCGCGGGCGCGTACGTGGGCGGTATCGGCGTGGCGGATGTGACCGCGAAGGCAGGCGACGGCGACCGCACACAGCCGACGTTCCGGCGCGGCTTCATGGACAACCCGGACGCGGGATGGTGAGCGCCCATGCCTATTGACGCGTCCATGTTCGACGAGATGAGGCTACCGCTCCTCCGCTTCTATGAGGAGGCGGAGGCACGCTTGTCTCAGACCATCGGACGGGCGGCGACAACGTCCTTCGAGTACCGACGCACTATGCTTCTGCTCCAGCAAATAGATAGCATTATCCGGGCGCTGGAGGAACGGCAGCAAGGGTGGAGTCGGCGATATCTGCCGCAGGCGTACCGACGCGGCATGGATTTGACGGCGGAGTCGTTTAGGATGCCCGTCCTGCCCGCGATGACGCTTATGGACCGGCGGGGCGTAGAGGTAGCTATCGCCAGGGTTACCGCCGACACCTCGGAGGCGCTGCATAGCATTGCTCCCTTCGTGCAGCGGGTATGGACGGACACCCAGCAGGCGGTACTGAAGGAGACGCAGATCGCCCGCCTGATAGCCGAGGGGCGCGTCGAGGGACTCGGGCCGCAAGTCATGGGTCGCCGCATACGGGAGGCCCTGCGGACAGGCGCGACGGACGGACTCAAGGGCTACATCACCGACGATCTGCGGACCAGCCTAGAGGCCTGCTCCCGCGGCGAGTACATCGGAATCAACTGCCGCGATGGTGTCTTCCGGCGCTATAACCTGAAGTCGTATTCTGAGACAGTCGCACAGACTGCCACCCGACAGGCGGCCAGCGAGGGCGCGATAGCCAGCACTACGGCGGTCGGCGGGGATCTCGTACAGATATCCGTTCACAGCGGCGCCTGCCCGCAGTGTGCGGCGGTACAGGGGAACGTCTACTCCATCACGGGTCGGACGGAGGGTTTCCCGATCCTGCGGGATGACTTCGAGCCACCTCTCCATCCAAGGTGCGAACACGTCCTTATCGGGGTGAGCGCAGACTTCCTGGAGGAGCGCGGCGTGTACGACACCCTCCAAGAGTTCTCCTCGAACCCGAACCGGACGGTAGACACATCCGCGGAGTACGCTGCCTTACTGGGGGCGACATAGATGCCACGGGATGTTTCCCGATACTTCATCCACACGATACAGCTTGAGCGTGGTCCCATCGGCATTGAGGGCACGGGGACGGCCGATGATGGTGAGCCGATAGCCGGGGCGATACCAGCCACGCCGCTAACGCTGACGCTGAACGCACGGGTGGAGTTCGACAACGTTCGCATATTCGATAACGCAGGCCAGGAGATCGACTGTGCCGGGATCGTGTTCCTGCCCTGGACATACATAGACGGGGCGGGGGTGACGCAAGACCTGAATCTTGGTGGGCAGGATCGCATCGTCTTCGAGACGAGGACATACAGCATCGCGCGGCGCGACCGACAAGAGGGCTGGATGAACGACCGCGGGCGGCACTGGGTCGCCTATATCAGGTGAGGCATGGCGAGCGGAATCAAGTGGGATAAAACCCAAGCGGCGCGGATGAAACAGAGGTTGTCCTTTCTGGCTTCGTCCTATCCGACTGCGACGGCGCAGATGGCGGGGGAAGTTGCCATGCAGGTCATCGCGGATTCGATCAATGAGCCGCCTACCGTTCCCATCGACACCGGCAACCTGCGGAGCAGTGGTACGTTCGAGGTGATCTCGGACAGCTCGTGGCGTTCCGTCAAGGTCCTCGTCGGATTCAATACGCCCTATGCCGCGAGGGTCCACGAGATACCGATGCACTTTCAGGACGCGGACGCGGGCAACAAGTACCTCGAATCCAAGCTCCAGCGCCACCAGGAGCAATACGTTCGGGTGTGGGTTAAGGGCGTCACGCGCCGCTTGGGCATGGGCGGTATGCCGATGGCTGCTGGTGGTGGTTTGGGCGGCGGCTCAGGCGCTGGATAGCATATGGACATTCTACACGAGCTTTTCTACTGGATAGGTGCCGAGCTAACGCTGTCACTCGCTGACGAGTGGCATTGCGGCCACCTGCCGGCAGAGGGCGTGGGCCCGATGGCGGTGCTGCTGGAGCGCGGCGGTTCTTCCGATAAGCCGATTCTGCGGGGCAGCGTCGGCGAGTTGATGTTCCAGGTTCTCACGGTGGGCGGTGTCGGGTCAAGCTACTTCACGACTCGGGCGCTGGCACATCGCATACACGAACTCCTCAGGGATCGGGCGGGCGTACAGCTCGCCGATCATACGGTTTGGGTCATCGAGGCGGTGAACGAACCTCAGTTCCTCGGAGGCGACGAGCGCTTCCGATACGAGATTAGCGCGAACTACGCGGTTCGCGGAATCACAGACGCTGCCTGGGGTTATTAGCCGCCGGGCCAAAGGAGACGCTCACTATGGGCGCTACTAAACTGCCGCAACTCGGGCCCTGTCAGGTCTGGTTTGGCGATGCCGGGTCCGAGGTGGAGTTGGGGAAGACGCACGACGTGATTATCAGGCTCGTGGAGGAAACCGCGCCGATCACCTATGCCCAAACGGGAACGGGTCCCTGGGACCTGGTGACGGTCGGCAAAATCTGCGATATCGAATGTCAGTTCGCGAGCCTGAACTACGACCTGTTCGAGCAGGTCCTGCCAACGGAGGCTGAGTGGTATGGAGCAGCGGGCACTCCGACGGTGGGCATCTCGAACGACGCCCTGGACATTCGCCTGGGTTTGGGGACGAGTCATCGCGACCACGCGAAGCGGCTCATCATCAAGCCGTATGTCGATGGGGTTCCTTCCGTAGATGAAGAGGACTGGATCACGGCGCCGGTCTGCTTCCCGCAGGTCAACATGGAGTGGCATTTCAACGCCACAGACCAACGGATTCTGACGGCGACGTTCCACAGCTTCCCGCTCTCTCAGGCGCTGCCGCGAATCCTCTTCCTGGGAGACGAGGCGCAACTCCCGTTGGTGTAGACGCATAAGAGAGGCTTGTTGTCGGCTCGGAGTGGGCTGTCCCGCCTCCAGCCTTTCGCGCGTTGCGCGCACTCCGGGCCACCCAGAATAACAGGAGGCGAATGCTATGACGCTTGAACTAGACGCACTAGCGGCAGAACCGTTGCTCGTGAATGTCGGCGGTACGGAGTACAAGGTCGCGGTGACAGTCGGCGTGATTGTCGAGGCGGGCAAGGGCGACCAGTCCGACCCGATGGAACTCACACAGATCATCATGGAGAAGGCGGGGATGCCCCGCGAGGTATTCCTGGCGCTCAGTGTGCCGCAAGCCGCGGCCCTGAGCAAGGCGATCACCGAACGGTTCTTCCCGGAAGCCGCGGGGCCAGCGAAGAAGGACGAACCCCCCTCGCCTGGCCCGAGGCTATTGTCGGATTCCTCCGCAGTTGCGGTGGAGCCTACGTCTACCGAGACGACCTGAACCATGCCCACTCTATCTGGCACATGGACGTGCGAACGTTCCGTGTGCTATTCGACGCCGGGATGCGGTGGGAGGCACAGGAGCGCCAGGTGGACCTAACCATCTCCGCCTTCCCATATATGGATGAGTCGGGACAGAAGGATGTGCGCCGGGTTTTCGCTCGGGCAACCGAGCCCGCGGGAGAGACTGACCCCGGCGAGGTTCAGAACGTGAAGGCGCTTCAGAGTATGAGGGCTATAGCCCGGTTCAACGCGATGACAGACCGGGCGCGGAAGGGTAAGCCGAGTGGCGTTTGATGCTGGGGCCGTAACTGGCTCCATACAACTCGATTATGGACAGGCAGTCAAGGCACTGACTGCGGTAGATCAGCAAGTCAAACTCACGATGGACCGCGTCGGAACATCCTTCCAGCGCGCCTCGGGGTTCATCAGACTCCATGCTGAAGACATCCGGCGCGTCGGTATGGCGATGACTGTGGCGGGCGGGGCTATCGCGGCCAGTCTCGGTAAAGCAGTTATGTCCGCGGCCGAGTTCGAGACGCAGATGCGGAACGTGGACTCTATCCTCAAGTTGACGGAAGCGCAGTTTCAGGCTACCTCTGCCGAGATCATCGCCCTTTCGACGCGCCTGCCTCAGTCTGCCGCGACACTGGCCGCCGGCCTCTACGACATCGCCTCTTCGGGTTTTGAAGGGGCGGACGGACTCAAGGTGCTGGAGGCTTCAGCCAAGGCGGCCTCTGCTGGTATGTCCGATACCGCGACCGCTGCCCGGGCCATCGCCGGCGCTATCAATGCCTATGGTATGACGGCAGAGGATTCCGCCCACATATCTGACGTGCTCTTTAAGACCGTTGACCGCGGCGTGATCACTTTCTCCGAACTGTCGAATGGTATCGGCGAGGTGCTGGCATCGGCCGCCGCCGTTGGCGTGAGTCTCGAAGAGGTCGGGGCGGCAATCGCCACCATGACGAAGGCGGGTATTGGCTCCGACATGGCCATGACCGCACTCAACCGAATCATGGTGACATTCCTGAATCCCCCGAAGTTGCTCGCCACCGCGCTCGCCACGGTTACCAAGGAATCAGCCCTCTCCATCATCCAGACGAAGGGACTCGCCGGGGCGGTGGACATTCTGAACAAGGTGAGTGGGAACAGTCCCGAGCTTCTCGCCGCGATGGGGCTGGAGCAACGTTCGCTGCGCGCGGCAATGAGCCTGACCCGCCAGGAAGGTGCTATCTATCGAGCCGAACTGGAGTTGCAGGCGGACGCTGCAGGGGCGACACAGGCCGCACTTGAACGACAAGCAAAGGCTTTCGCCTACCAATGGGGCCTGATGCGGAACCAGATCACCGCTGCGGCAATCGGTATCGGGCAGGAACTGATACCGGCGCTGCGGCCGCTGGTCGAAACGCTGGGCAGAGTAGCGAAGGCCGTGGCCGCCTGGGTGAAGGAGAACCCCGAACTCACGCGCTCGCTCACGGTCCTGACGGCAAAGGTGGCGGCATTCATGCTTGCCCTAGGTCCCATGCTCATCGCTCTGCCCGGCCTTATCATGTCGCTTCAACTCCTCATACCGTTACTCGCGCCGCAACTCGTCTTCGCGCTCGCAGCAGTGGCTGGCGGGGCGGCGACGGCTGGTGAGGCTATGATGCTCCTGGCGGCGCCCGCTGGAGCATTGGCGCTAGTGACGGCCTCCTTCGTCACCATGACCTATACCATCCGCGAGGCTATCCGGGCATGGTGGGATTACAAGAAGGAACTCGCGGCGACGGGCGTTGAGTTAACCCGGCAGGCGGCCGCACGCGTCGAACTCGCGGCCGCCGAACGGAAGCTGGCCGAGGCAGAGGCGCGGGCGGCGAGGTTCACCGCGAAAGGACAAGCAGTCCCCGTGTTGACGCGGGCGGATATTAGCGGCTGGAAGGGGCAGATCGCTGACCTCAAGCAGGAACTCGCCAAGTTGGAAACGGCACGTACTGCTGCGGCGAAAGTGCCGGAGGCTGGTGGCGTCGGCGTCGCTAGTATCGCGGGCGTCAAGGCTACCAAGGACGCCCTCCTGGAAGCGACTACCAAGGGCCTTGACTGGCTCCATATACAAGTAGAGATCGCCAAGGCCGCGGGCGACGTGGCTGCCCAACACCAGCTCGAAGCCAAGTATCTCACGGCACTGTCCGGCGTCTGGGAGAAATGGCGCACAAGTACGAACCAGGCACGGGCCGAACTCGCGCTTTCAGCGAAGCAGGCCGCCGACGATATTCGCAAGGTGGCAGAGGAGACTCGCGCGGCAGACGAAGCCTTTGACGCGCAACTCGCCACGCTGAACGCTCTTACGGAGGCGGGTTACGACCCTCTGACCGACGCGCTGATTCGCCTCCACCCGGAGTTCACGCAGGCCATCCTCGACGCGCAGGAAATGTGCGACAACCTGAACGCGTTGACGAAGGCCGGCGTCTTCCGCTTCCAGGAACAACTAGAGTCGATGTTCGATGTGATCGGGAGAACCGTGCCGGGCTTCGGCTTCCTGCGGCGGGAGGTGGACGCTACGCAGACTAGCCTCCACGGATTGCAGGGCGAACTGGTCAATCTTCAGTGGGCATTGGCGACGGAAGACCTGGGCGCGGGCGAGCGCGGGGTCATCATCGCCCGCATTGAGGAAATCCGCCGGCTGATGCAGGAACTTGCGAACGTCAGCCCCCCAGTAGCCCGCGAGATTAGCGAGGACTGGGTCAACGTCGTTCGCAACATCCACGACGCCTTCGCCCAGGCTTTCGGCGACATGATGACGGGGGCATCTTCCTTTGCCGATTTCCTGCTCGACATCTGGCGCTCCATCGAGCGCAGCTTCGCCAATATGATCGCGAAGATGGTGGCGGATTGGCTATTCGGTATCGACCAGATGCAGAAGACGGGGCAGGCGGGCGGCGTTCTCGGCGGGATATTCAACGCGGCGGCGGGCCTGCTGCTCGGCGGCGGTGGTACGGCAGGCCCGAGCGTGGACGCCTACGGGGAGGCGTTGGCAATCAGCGGCGCGATTCCCACTTTCGCGCGAGGCGGAATCGTGACGAGGCCGACCCTGGCGATGGTGGGCGAGGTGCCCGAGAAAATCACACCCCTCTCGCAGATGGCCGGGGCGGGCCCTCCCATGACGGTCAACCTCACGATTCAGGCTATCGACACGCAGACCGGGATGGATTTCCTGTTGAGGAATCGTGGCGCGATAAGCAGCGCGCTCCAGCAGTCCATGCGCGAGAACAACCCCGTTGGCAGGAGGCGCTAGATGGAAGTCGCTACCTATCCCACCCTGCCACAGGCGGAACTCAGCGTAGAGGTCCTCTATAGCACGGACATCGCCCCATTCGACACCGGCTATCTCGTGCGATCCGGGCGCTGGGCGCGCTCGCGGCTCCGATTCCGACTTGCTTATGATCTCCTCCATCCCGCCCAATGGCAGAGCATCCTCGACCTGTACCATCAGCAACTCGGGGCGCTGCGAGAGTTCCGATTCGACGACCATACAGATACCGCTCCGCGCGCTCGGCTATTCGGCGTGGGGGACGGGGAGACGTTGGTCTTCTGGTTTCAGCATGACTATACCTCGGGGGCAGTCGTCAAGGTGGATGGCGCGGTCTATACCGACGCCTTCATTGATTCGCAGTCCGGCCGGGTGCAATTCGACGTGGCTCCGGCGCGGGGGCAACTGCTCACCTACGACGCCGATGACGCAGGCTATCGGGTTCACTTTGCCGAGGATCGACAGCCCTACACCTATCAGAAGTGGGGCGGTTACAACTGCGAGGTCGTGCTAGAGCAGATACAGGACCGCCAGGACATCTACCCGATCCGGCAGGTGGTATGTGGCGGGGCCCTCCATGCCCAAACACTCGACGCTATAGGGGAGGCCGTCGCCTACTCATTCGTCTGCCCGTGCGACGTGTCGGTGGACGATGCGAGCTACTACGTATCGACCTGGGTGGACGCAGGCAGCGTGCGGGTGTCGCTCTGCACGGACGAGGACGGTGCTCCCGGCACGGCGTTGGCATTCGGCGATCAAGCTCCAATAGCGGTCGGCTGGGAGACGGTGGCCTTCACGGTGCCCGCCGGCCCGGTGGCGTTGACGCAGGGCACCCGCTATTGGCTCGTGCTCGCGGCCGAGTCCGGCACCTGGGACGCGACCCACACCTGCGACGTGCAGTATACCGATGGCGTCCCCAACCCGATACCCGGCGAGGATCAGGATGACATCCTGTGGGGCGGCTACTCTATCTTAGACCGCCGCTGCCAGAACACCCCGCACTCCTGGCTCGGCGTGGCGACGCGGGCCGCGGGCGCCGCCTGGACCTTACGCGACTCCACCGCACATCCGGCCTTCTTCTTGAATCAAGCCCCGCAGATCGTCGGGCACTGCCAGGGGCCGCTACAGCAGAGCGTCTATGGCGACTATCGCACTCGCGAGACTTTCCCCGTTGAGACCGAGCACGACATGATAATCGACCGCGTCGGCGGCGTCTTCTCCACTGCGGGGGGCGCGCCCGCCGATAGTCTGCACTTCGCCATCGTATTTGACAGCGATCCGGGCGTCGTCCAACGCACAGGCATCATCTCTACACCCGTCGATACCGATAGCGTGCCGATTTACATGGAGGCCGCGCTCTGGACGCCTCTCACCATCGCGACGGGCGACACTATCCATATTACTTTCTACTCCGAAGCATCCCTGGTCGGCGCGCCCTGGTCGCACTGGGGCCATACCGATAGCTGGATTCACTACGCGACGAACTGGGTTGCGGCATGGAACTCCGTGCGGTGGGCAGAGGACGCGAGCAGGGCCGAGGTGAGTGACGACGCCGGCCTTACCTACGGCGTTTCGATGATGGGCGCGTGGACGGTGCGGTGTCGGGGGGTGATGGTGCCGTGAAAGACATAAGCCCGCTCTTCGCCTCTGCCCTCCTCGACCCCGAGCGCCGCGTCGTCGATGTACTGGTGGCCCGCCTGGTCTATGGCGGGGCAGTTATCAGACTGGCTAATTACGAGGACGCGCTCTACCTGGACGTGGGCGACGGCGACGGGATACAGCGCTTCGAGCCCTTGCCATTCATGTTCGACACCGGCGAGGGCGGCGGGACGATGGAGGTTGATAAGACCTCGCTAACCGTCCCGAACGTCGAGCTTCTCGTGCAGTACAGCACCGACGCGGAGAGTACGACCCTGGGCGCGATGGTCCTCAACGATGTACTCGACGGGACCGAACTCTGGCGCTATCAGATCAACATGGCGAACCTCGGGGTATTCGCTCACTCCCGCTGGGATATTGTGGGCGCGGCCAGCATCACGCCGACGACGGTTACCGTCGATTTGCAGTCTGCGCTCGGGCGGTGCGTGCGGCCCTGTCCGATGACGGTGGTGCAGGGCCAGTGCAACAACAGCCTCTACGATGCGCGGTGTGGCCGCAACCGGGCGCTCTATACCGCGAGTGCGACGGCGACGGGGGGCAGCAGGACTCACCTTACATCGGCGCTGGCGGGGGCGGACGGCTTCTATGCCCTGGGCGAGGTGCAGTTCGTCGGCGGACTGAACGTCGGGGCGAGTCGCACCATCGGCAAGCATACCGATGACGGCAGTCTGTTCTGGGCGCGGCCGCTGCGGTTCGGGGTGGAGGCGGGGGACTTGTTCACTGTCTGCCAGGGCTGCGCCAAGACCTTCGTTGAGTGCGAGACAAAGTTCAACCTGGAGGCACCCGGCATCGACGAGCAGCGTTGTAGGTCGTTCCCGAACATCCCGCCGGAGGAGGTGATGCTCTAGTGTCCGCCCTCGACCGGGCAATCCGGGCAGAAGCGCTCACTTGGACAGGAACCCCCTTTCGCCATGCGGCCTCCCTCAAGGGTGTCGGCGTTGACTGCATCCACCTCGTGGAGGCGGTGCTCTGCGCGGTCGGCCTGGTGAAGTCGCAGGGCCTACTGCCCAGTTACAGCCCAGACTGGCATCTACATCTGCGGCGGGAGTTGCTCATCGAAGGCTTGCGCCAACACTGTGACGAGGTGGAGGGGCCCTACCAGGTCGGCGATATTCTCGTCTACCGCTATGGGCGAACGGCCTCCCACTGCGGGCTCTACATCGGCGACGGGCAGATCATCCATGCGGCGACGAAAGACATGGTGCGGTGCGACCGCATGGACGGAATCAGTCTCGCTAACCGATTCGTGACAGCATTTCGGGTGAGGCGCTAAGTGAAAACGGCGATCACAATCGTCGGAGGCGTAGTAGGGGCATCGTTCGGCCAGCCTCAGCTCGGCCTGATGGTCGGCGCTATGCTCGGCTCCTACCTCTACCCGCCCGGCTCGAATGCTCAGGCAATGCGGGTCGGCGGGATGCGATTCTCCGCGCCGCAGAAGGGCCAGGTCCTGCCGATTGTCTATGGCAAGACACGCGTCGCCGGCACGATCATCTGGTATGGCGATTTCCAGACGCACGCGGCGGACTCTGGCGGCTCGGGAGGTGGGAGCAAAGGGAGTGGACAGGATACCTATACCGTCGGACTCGCCATCGCCCTGTGCGAGGGACGGGCGACTGGTCTCTTTGGCGGTTGGGCGGGGGGCGATGTTATCGACCTCATCGCGCCCGACGAAATCTGCACCGTGGACTTCGAGGAGGGCGAGCCGAACCAAGTCGCCAACGCCTACATCACCGCCCACCTCGCCGTCGGGCAGGAGGCCGTAGCTTATCCCGGCGTCTGCTATATCGTGCTCCAGGGTTACCCGCTGGGCTATACGACCTCTATCCCCTCATTCACGTTTGAAATCAGTCGTCTGATGGCGGCTCTGACCGCCGACAATCCCGCCATTGCCGCGCTCGGGCTCGACGGCTATGTGGAAGACGGAAACGGCGACATGAGTCCCGTCGTCTGCCTCGCCGACTTTCTGACGAACCCGCGCTATGGGTTGGGGCTGGATGCGACGGACCTGGATGCCGCGTCCTGGGTCGAAGAGGCTGCGTACGCGTCCTATATGAACCTCGTCTGCTCGCCCGTGCTCGATAGCGCACAGCCGGGGACCGCCCACATCGAGCACCTGCTTTCATACTTCGATGGAATGCTCGTCTATTCACAGGGCGCGTTCAAGCTCCACTCTCGCCGCTCGCCGAGTCGCGAGAATCTACCCTACACCCAGATACAGCCCTGGGAATGGCTCGACGGATATGTGCCTAAGTTCGGCCGAGGCAGTGATCGGCAGGCCGCGAATACAGTCACGCTAGAGTATCTGAGTCGAGCGGACAGCTACAACAGTGCCACGTCCGAACGCCGCGACGACTGGGACATTGGGCGCCGCGGAATCTATCGGGAGCAACTCGCTCTGCCGGGTGTCGCTACGGCCGTTGTCGCCGACCGCATCTGCTCGAAACTTCTATGGGCGCGGATAACCGGGCCGAAGACGGCTGAGTGGGGCATGGGGCCGGCGGGGGTGTGGTACGAGCCGGGAATTCTCGTGAGCTTCGAGATGATCGGGGCGAGTGCCTACGCGCTTGAGGGCAGCGTGTATCGGATCGTGAAGATCACGGAGAACCCGGACGGGACGTTCATCTTCGCGGGAGTGGAGGAACGGTGACCGAGTACCCAACCCCAATCGGCACGATGCGCCTAGAGTCCGACTGGCCCGCGCTGGAGCTGGTGGTGCGGAAGCGGTGCGGGTGGCCGACGCCGCCGGCGCGCACCTTCGATGTGATCGCCCACCGTGGAGCGCCGCTGCCCGATGATGGTCTACTCGTCATGGATGCGCGGGTGCGGTGCGAGCGCGATCGGATCGAGGTATGGATACCCGACCCATCCTTCATGGCGGGCGCGGTCCTCGACTGGCTCTGGCTGGCTATCCCGCAGTGGTGCGCGCCGGAGGGCTGGGAGCTGATACACACGGCAGCGGTGACGCAGGGCGATGGCGTGACGCTGATTGTGGGGGCAAGTGGGAGCGGGAAGACTACCGCGCTGCTTCAGTGTCTCGATCAAGGGGCGCAGTTCCTGGCCGATGACGCGGTGCTGGTGAACCGGGAGACGGGTGCGGTTATGCCCTGGGGCGCGAACCTGCATCTCGACGTGGCGCTCGTGGAGGAGCGGTGGCCCGAATTGCTGCCGGCAACCATGGACCCCAATGCCAAGGTGCGCTTGTCGCCGCAGTCATTGGGCTATGAGGTAAGCGGGGGTAGCCTACTCAAGCAGATCGTGGTCCTGGCGGGCCAAGGGCACCTGCTGTCTATGAGGCATTCGGGCATTGGTTTCTCCGATACGCCAGCAGACGCCGACCTGGAATGGCTTGGCGTACTTGCCGAGGTGGAGTGGTGGGGATACCGGGCACCCGACATGGGCGCGAAGATCACCGGCACCTTCCGGCCCGACTGCCCTCCGTTCGCCGCGGTGACGCTGTTCGCGGGCAAGGGGTGGGCGCTCGCCGACTGGATACAGCATCTCATCGCCCTGGACATGCCGACACACGCGCACCTGCTGTGGCTGTGCAATTCAGACGATGATAGCTTCTGGGAGGGATTGCAGGAGGCGGCCGCGGAGGTACGGCAGACCTTCCCCAACCTTCTACTGTGGCGAGACGTTCACCGCGTTGGCTGCAAGGACGCGCAGGTAGCCTACCTCTACCAGCAGGCACGCACCCGCGTACCCGAGGGATGCGCCTTCATCTTCGCCCTCGAAGACGATGTGCTGCCCGACGAAAACTGCTTCTGGGGGATGCTCCGGGAATGGGGGCGACGCTTTGGGCGGGATGTGGTGGGGGTCCCTGTTGCTCACATCTATCAGCAGGGGGCGGTCACACCGCTGGCATGGGAATACCAGGAGGGGCAGGGAGGCGCACAGATCGCCCCCGGCATCGTCGTGCGCGTAGCTCGGCAACAGGCCAAGCCAGCAGAAGTCGGAGGGGTTAGCTTCTCCTGTACTCTCATTTCGGCAAAGGCCTGGAGCGCGGCGAGTCTATCTGCTGGTGATCCTAACTATGCCGCGCATGGCTTCGACCATCGCTTCTGCGCTGAAGCGAGAGAGGGCGGCGCGAAGATCGTCGCGATGTGGAACCTGGACGCCACTCATCTGAAGCGCACGGAGGGGCGAGGCGAGATACGCCGCCGGCGGGCTCAGGTAGTCGCCGTTGGCGATGGGGAATACCTGTCGGGCGGAGTCTCCTGGCAACTGACAGATCATCTACCGTGGAGCGAGATAGATACCAGTCAGGCCGACTATGTTCTCGTCACGGCAGCCAATGTGACCTTGACCGCAACCTACATCGCTGTCCTAGCTGATCACCTCAACTGGAGCCCATCGGTCGGGGCTGTATGGGGCTACCAGGAGCGTTCGGATGGCGAAATGGAGAGAGGGGGCGGCCCGGGGTGTCTGCTACGCCTGGGCGCGCTCAGGGGCTCGAATGCGGGCAGTCTGGTGGAGGCTCGTGCTTGGCTCGCCCGCGAGGGTTGGCGCGAAGAACACACGGATCGCGCCCATTACCACGCGCGGGCGGCGCACGATCCTTACTTCGAGTGCGTGGATGCTCGCCAGAAGGCCTCTCCCTATCGGGTGCTTATGCTGAATCGGGACCCCTACGGCGGCCCGCAACCGGGCTTCGGTGGGGATTTGACGCAGATCGACGGCTACCGTAAGGGTCTGCGGGCACTGGGCATCTATGCCGATCTGCGCTCGCCAGACTTCGCGGAACATGCACCTTATGGCGTTGTCCATCTGCACCACGCGCAGTTCGAGTGGGCATGGCAGGCAGCGGCAACCTGTGACGGTAGCCGGCCGGTAGTTCTCTCGACGATCACGCATGGCAGGCAGAAGCGGGAGGTGTTAGCACCAACAGTAGATAGAGCGAACATACTCATCGCCTACTCCCGTAGTGAGGCGGCCTACTACGCTGGGCTGTTCCCGGAGAAGGCCCGCAAGATTCGTGTTGTGCCGATGGGCGTTGACCCCGCATTGTTCTCGTCAAATGATCACGTCGAGCCCGAGGCGGTGGCACTGATGTGCGGGAAGATATGCGACTACAAGGGGCAACTCCGGGTACTCGATGCCTGCGAGAAGCTCGGGGTGTCCATACGTTTTGCTGGCTTTGTCGATGAGCGCGGGGGAGACGCCGAGTATGTCGCCGAGTTCCATCGTCGAGTAAATGGCTATGAGAAAGCCGAGTTCCTCGGCTTCCTCCATGGGCAGGAGTTGATAGACGCCTACGATGGCGCGTACGTTCACGCCAATGCGAGCCGCTTCGGCCCCTTCGAGCAGGTCACCAATGACGCCCTGGCGCGGCGCTGCAATATCGTGCATACCCAGGAATCCTGGTCAGCAGAACAGTTTGGGAGAGTCGGGAGCCTGTGCGATCCCGAGGACGTGGATAGCATCGCCAGAGCGATTGACACGGAACTGAAGCGACGGCGCGGTTGGGCGAATGTCAGGCCGCCCACCTGGACGGAAGCCGCGAAGGGTTTGATGACCGTCTATGAGGAGGCATTGGGGCGATGAGCACTCAGACGAGTGAGGTATGGGCGCTGACGCATTACCTCGCTCAAACTAACTGGCTGTGCTCCCCGCGACTCCTATGGGATTATGTCTTCCCGCGGTTCGGTGGTAGCGATTGGTACACATGGTTTCACCACCGCTATTGCCGTCCACCTAGGGAACGAGTGCTTAGCCTTGCCTGTGGCGATGCTGGCGCAGAGCGACACTTTCTTTCTATCGGGGCATGGATCGAGTGCATCGGATACGATCTTTCCCCCGTCGCGCTGGAAGGGGGAAGGGCCGCTGCCGCACGCGACGGCATCGGCGGATTGACCTTGGCGATAGGCGATGCGAATAGCATCAACCCCGGCGAAGACCAATACGATCTGGTCTTCGGCTGGATGGCCTGGCACCACTTCGAGAACCTCGAACGAATCTATGAGGAGACGAGCCGCGCATTGAGGCCGGGCGGGCTCTTACTGCTGAACGAGTATATCGGCCCGCCGCGCTTTGCCCGTACGGCAGCACAGTCTGGTGTAATGGAATACTGGCTCTCCGAGCTACCTACCGAATTGAAGCGCGATCTCGCTGGACATATCCGCACCAGCTGCACCCCCGACCCTGCTTTGGTCGCGGCGGGTGACCCGTCGGAAGCGATACGTTCCGACGAGATAGTGCCCCTACTGCGAGAACGCTTCATCATCCGCGATCAGATTGATTACGGCGGCGGTTTGCTCCATCACCTATTAAGCGGGTCTATGCAATGCTTCGACTTTGATCAACCCAGGCATTGCGAATGGCTGAGGATACTCTACGCGGCCGAGCAGGACGCCATGAAAAATGGCGTGATCGGCAACGACTTTACATTCATCGTAGCGGAGCCCAAACCATGAGCCTAGCCATATTGACACCATTCGAGGGGAAGGCATGGGCACTGAGCGAGTGGACTCGGGGTCTGGGTAGGATACGCCTGCCAGAGGGGACGCGCTTCATCTGGTTCTGCAATGCCGAGAGCAATGACTTCTGGACGCGCCTGCAAGTCGAAGCGGTCGCCCTGCCCTACGCCGTCAGCCTGTGGTGCGACGCGACGAAGATCATAGGCACGCCCCACGCGAAGGACCGGACGGTATCCCGACTGTGGCGCGAGTTGCGCCGGCGAGTGCCGGCAGACACGGACAGAATCCTCTGCCTCGAAGACGATGTGCTGATGGGCGATGATACGGTTGGCCGACTCCTCACTCTCTCGAAATGCTATGGGGAAGCGAACGTGATCGGTGCGCCGGTGCCCTGCCGCATACCCGGCAGTGATGGAGTCTACGGCGCCTGGTTCCATCGAGGGGGGCGGTTTGTGGATGCTCCTGCACAGCCCATACCTGCGCCGGTAGACAGCATCTCGTTCGGCTGCACGCTCTTCCCTCGGTCGCTCTTTGACGGTCTTACGCTAGCATCTGCGAATGATGCGTTGAGCGACCAGGCTTGGGGTTACGACAGGTGTGCGGGGGAAGAGGTCCGCGCGATGGGCGCGCAGATGATAGCCGCCTGGGGTGTGCCGGTAGAGCATCTACAGCACCCGGAAGGTGACGCATGATCTTCTCCACACCCGAGCGCGAGTTCCTCCGCCTCTGTGCGATGGTGAAGCCCGACTGGGCGGCGATGGCGCAGATCGCCCGGACGGCGCTCGACTACGGTCTGCTTCGACGCCTTTCCCTTCTCCACCAGCTTGATGGCGTGGTCGCGTGGCGGCTGCTTGATGACAAGCTCGATGGCATTGTGCCGGAGATCGTGAGGGAAGATTGTCGGCGGTACCTCGATTACCTCGATGGAGTGAACGCGCCATGGTGGGGCGAAGTGACCGATTTCTGCGCCACCCTGGAACGGTTGGGCTATCGCTTTATCGTTAACGGCGGACCCTCGCAGTATAGTCCCCTGGGGATCAAACACTTCCCACGGCAATGGGATGATCTCGATATCGTGGTTGATGCGTGGTCAGAACATGAGGTCGAGATGATTTTCGCCGAGGCCAAAGGGATAGCGGAACCTGTGGAGACCAATTTCTGGAGCATCCACCTCCCTGGTGGGGCCATGATAAGCCTCGTTACCTGTCTGCCAAACGTCCCGCATCCAGATGGGATCAACTGGACGGTCTGGGATAGGCCCATCAAACGCATTAGCGTGTTGGGCATCGAGTTACCGATGCCTGATCCGACCCTGTACATTGCCGAGCGAGCGTACATGACCTGGTGCGGGGTGTTCGAGTCCGCACGCCGGTTGCCCCTATGGGGGTTGGCGCGACTGGCAGCCTGGATGCAAGACCCGACGTTCTCCCCGGAAGTGCTAATAGAAGTTCTCCGGTCCAGTCCAGAAGTAAGCGACCGCGCTTTCTGGACACTGAAGATCGCGAAGCGGGTATACGATCTAGCCCTGCCAGACATCACAGCACCAGAACCCGAGTTGCGGACCATTGACCGGCTGATGATAGACCGCAAAGCGCAGTACGAGCATCATTATCTCACGTGGAACTGGCCTGGCGACGAGGCGATGCTGTTCGATCACCAGTTGACTGAGGGCATGGAGGCGCGCCTGCGGGCGGGGCTGTGGCAGCAGACTGGTAAGCCGCCAGAGGCATTCCGACTCGACGAAATAGGGCGACAAGTGCCGGAGAAGGCGCAACATGCCTAGCGACCCTATCTGGACATACCCGACACAGGGCAACGCGAGCGGCGACGGCAAGCCGGGCGTCTTCTCATCCGACCCCGGCGCCACGGTCGGCTGGCTGTGGGAGGAACCCGCGGACGTAGCGCAGGGGCACATTATCCTGCGGCTGATTCTCGGCAATCCGCAGGCGGCGGCCGCGCCGTGGGCAGGGTGTAACGTCTACCTGTCCTATGATGACTTGAGCTATGCCCTCTTCGCCTCCACATCCCAGCGGAGCATCATCGGCGAATTGAGCGCGGCGTTGGCGGCGGGCGCGGGGACGTGGCAACCGGCGGCCACCTGCGACGTGGACATAACCGTGTCGCCGGGGACCCTCGTCACGACCGACGCGGCCAGTTGTCAGGCGGGCGTGAACCTCTGCCTGATCGGTGACGAGGTATGCTCCTTCGTGACGGCGGTACCAATCGGCGCGAACGAGTACCGGCTGACGGGGTTTCAACGCGGATGGTTCGGGACGGCGGTTGTGCTTCATCCCATAGGCGAACGGTTCGCCATGCTGAGTTCATTGCAGGCGCGGGTGAGCCTACCCATCCCGGCCAAGGGGCAGACCTGGCATGTCAAGCTCGCCTCGCTGAACATCGGGCGCGTAGAGATGGCGATGGGCGCGGCGGTACACCTGACCTTCGACGGCAAGGGCCTCGGCGCGACGCTCAACAACACCGGCCTGCACCTGCGGGATACCGACGACTCGCACGAGCTTATCATCGCGGCCGGGAGCAACCTGACTGCCGACCGGACACTCACGATCACGACGGAGGACGCGGCGCGGACATTGACGCTGTTGGGAAATCTCACCGTCGAAGCGGCGAGTCTTATCAACCAGGACTTGA